>ERZ1643251.5525-NODE-5525-length-10261-cov-6.259357_pt1 | contig 10261 bp, 7 predicted proteins | sample MGYA00579261_ERZ1643251 | MGnify/ENA primary metagenome ERZ1643251 (study PRJEB29033, sample SAMEA4952267) | chicken gut metagenome | biome: Broiler Chicken; feature: Gastrointestinal Tract; material: Caecum | place: Ireland | collected 2018 | study: Broiler...
TTACTCATTCTATTTAAAATTAAAATTTGCAACCTGCGAGACAAATTACTATTTTGCAAACTACTAAATTGTAATTTGTATAATGACTTTTAAGGAATAATTTTTATATTAGTATATTCTACTTTTTCATCTTCGTCAAAATATATATTAATTTCATAATGATCAGTAGTATAGCACTTGCCAAAATACCACTCTTTTCTCATACTTCCTGCATAATAAGAATATTCTTTTTCATTTTCCTCAGTATTGTATTCAGATTCTGGTTCTCCTAATAGCTCAATAACTTCTTCTTTGGATTGTCCAACAAGGCTTTGATTATTATTAAATTCTTGCATTTTTATATAGAGTTCATCTGGTTTTTCAAACTTCCATAATAAGAATACACAAGATGCAAAAGCACAAACAAATATGATAAAAATATAAATTGACTTTTCTAATTTCTTATCTTTATTAATTAACTTTTTTCTTATGAACAATATTATTATAGTACCTAATAATATTCCAGGTACTGCGAATTGTACAAATATGCCAAATATAATTATTAAACCTGCCATAATGGTAATTTTAATTCCTCCTACAAATTACTATTTTGTTTTCTCAAAAAAGTGTATTTACTATAAGTCTGTTCAAAACCGATGTCTATTCTTGTTCAATATTATTTGTCTATTTCTATTAGCCTTATAATTAAATCATTAACCATAGATGTATCTTCATTTTCTTTAAGCATTTCTTTTCTTTTTCTATCTAGTCCGTTTATAATAATTCCTAAATCATATTTATCAACCTTCATTTTGTTTTTTAATTTGAGTATTACATTGCTAACTACATCTGCACATTTATTTTCTTTTAATAGTTCATTTCTAAAGTCCATTAGTGCATACCTTGTAATTCTTAATTCTTCATTATTCAATTCTATTTTCTTTTTATTACTAAACATTTTAATACTCCCACATTACATTTCTATATAGTAGTATATCAATTATTTATATAAAATTCAATTGTTTTACTTATAAAAAATAGAGATATTGCTATCTCTAATTTTTTATAACAATTTTCCTTCTTTTAAACCTAATTTAAATGTTTCAACAGTTTCTATAGCATCTATATCATTATTAAAACCTATAATGTCTAAAAGTGCTTTTAGTTCTTTTTTATTTAATCTCTTTATTTCTCCTTCTTCTAAATAATCTCTTATTTTTGGAAAATCATTTTTAATTTCTTCAATGTTTTTATTTTTTTCTGCATAATCTTGTCTTTGCATTAAAGAGTTTATTCTATTTTCTTCTATATAGTCCATTAAATCATCTGTATATTTGTAAAAGAAGTTATCATTATTATTTTCTTTATTACTATTTTGTTCATATAATTTCAATTCTCTTTTAAAATTAATTCCATTAAAGAAACCCAGTTTATAATAATTTCTTCCCCAATATTGAGTTGCTAACGACATATTTGTATCAAATTCTTTGAATTTATTTAAAATTTCTTTTTTCTTTTCTTCATTTGATATTAGTTCTTTTATTGCATTTCTTATCTGTTCTTCTAATTTTGCAGTTAATTCTTGATTTTCACTACATTCTTTATCCATTTTCATTATATACCACTCAAATTCCTCCTTATTAGATTCAAATAGATTTTCCAAAACAGACTCTTTTAATAAATCTTCCATTTTTAATTCCTCCTTGATTTGAGTATAGCATTTAATATTAACAAATAAAAATGTGCGATTTATCTGTTTCTATCTTTATCCAAGTCTTGACTTTTTCTTTCAGACTCTTCCTTTTCCTCTTGTTCTTCATCATCTAATATTTCCTTATCTTTCTCGTCCAAATTAAGAGATAAATTTATTTCTTCTAATTCTTTTGATAGTTGTTTTAATTCTTCTTCCTTATTAAAAGGTGCTTTTACTGCTTCTTTTGCATTATCAAGTTGTCTTTGTGTTTCTTCTAGCATAGCCTTTGTATCTTCTAATTCTTTACCAAAACCTACAATACAATTTTCAATTCTTGTAATATTACCTCTTATATCAGTTCCTAATTCTATTTCATATCTTTCTTTTCCTTGCAAAAAAAGTATATAAGTATTTATAGTTCTATCTATTCCTAAAAGCATTTTTAATCCTCTGTATTCTCCTATTAATTCTGGCATCATATCTTTTTTTTCTTTACATATTTCTAATATTGCTTTTCCTGCTATTTCTTTTGAGTTGTATTGCTTTTCATTTAATATCATTGTAGAAAATTTTTCCTCATTATCTATATTGGTATTTTCCTCTACAATTTTTATATCACTCTGTATATTTAAAATTTTGTCCTGTAATCTTTTTATTTCTATTGGATAATTCTTTACTATCATATCTTCAAGTGCATAAATTTGATTCAAATGATTTTGTTTTAATAATTTTAATTTTGCAACTTTGTTATCTAATTCAGTTTTTCTAACAATTAATGGATTTCCTGCAGCTAAAGCTTTTATCTCTGCGTAAGATAATGCTTTTTCATCAATATCATCTGCTGAACGAACTATCGCTTTTGATGTCATAATTTGACTAATAAATTCTTGTTTTCTTTGTAACATTTGATACATATAAGCATCAAATGTTCCTTCTGTTACATAGTTATATATATCTATTTCTTCATTTTCATTTCCTTGTCTTATTCCTCTACCATCCTGTTGTTGTAAATCAGAAGGTCTATAAGGTACATCTAAATGATGTATTGCTTTAATTTTCTTTTGAACATTAGTACCTGCTCCCATCTTGCTTGTTGACCCCATTAATATTCTTATTTCTCCTTTTCTTACTTTTGCAAAAAGTTCTTTTTTCTTTACTTCTGTATCTGCACTATGAATAAAAGCAATTTCATTTTCTGGTATTCCTTTTTCTATTAACTTTCTTTTTAAATCTGTATAAACATCTGTAAATTGCCATTCTTTTAATTTCCATACTCCATTTATATTCTCTTTTTCATAAGGATTTTCTCCAATACCTAGATTTTTAGGAGTTGATAAATCGCAAAATACTAATTGAGTTGATTTTTTATCTTTACTTTTCTCCCATATATCATATACATTATTTACACAAGCGTTTACTTTACTTCCTTCAAAGTCAGGTAGCATAGGATTAAGCAATCTTTGGTCAAGTGCTAATTTTCTACCTTCGTTTGTAATCTTTAGCATATTATCAATTTTAGGATTAATTTTATCTTTTCTTATTTTTTCTGCTCTTTCTCCTAGCCCTTTTACCATTTCTTTTTGTATATTACTTGGTTTTACGGCTATTGTTTTACGATTTGCTTTAGGAACTGGTAATTTCAATGTTTCGGCAGTTTGTATGTCAGCGACTTCCTTAAACATACTCATTAATTCTGGTAGATTATAAAATTTTGCAAATCTTGTTTTACTTCTGTATCCTGTTCCCTCTGGAGATAGTTCCATTGCAGTTACTGTTTCTCCAAAAGTTGATGCCCAACTATCAAATTGTAATAAATTTGCTTTTGCAAGAGTGCTGTATTGTAAATATCTTTGCATAGTATACATTTCAACCATTGAATTTGAAATTGGTGTTCCTGTTGCAAATACTATTCCTCTACCTTCAGTTATTTCATCTAAATACTGACATTTCATAAATAAGTCGGAACTTTTTTGTGCTTCTGTTTGTGCAATCCCTCCAACATTTCTCATTTTTGTAAACAAAAAAAGATTTTTAAAATAATGTGCTTCATCAATAAATATTCTATCACAACCTAATTGTTCAAATGTCACTATATCATCTTTTCTACTTTGATCATTAAGTTTTTTTAATTTTTCTTCTAATTTCTTTTTACTTTTTTCTAATTGTTTTACAGTATAATATTCTCCATCGTTATTTCTTAAATCGTCTATACCTAATAATAAATCTTTTATTTGTTTATTAAGCACTTTTTCTTGTCTTTCTTTTGACATTGGTATTTTTTCAAATTGAGAATGTCCTATAATAATTGCATCGTATTCTCCAGTTGCAATTTTACTACAAAACTTCTTACGATTATTAGTTGCAAAATCTTTTTTCGTTGCTACTAATATATTTGCTGATGGATAGAGTTGTAAAAATTCACTTGAAAATTGTTCTATTATATGATTTGGTACAACAAATAAAGACTTGCTACATAAGCCAAGTCTTTTACTTTCCATTGCAGAAGCAACCATCTCAAATGTTTTACCTGCTCCCACTTCGTGAGCAAGTAATGTGTTTCCACCATATAAGATGTGTGCTATTGCATCAATTTGGTGCTTCCTTAAACTTATTTCTGGATTTATGCCACCAAACTGAATATATTGTCCATCATATTCACGAGGTTTTATACTATTGAATTTTTCATTATAAATTTTTACTAATCTTTCCCTACGAGAATGGTCTTTCCATATCCATTCTACAAATTCATCTTTTATTCTGTCTTGTTTCGCTTGTGCTATTGCTGTCTCTTTTACATTCAATACCTTTTGCTCATTTCCGTTTTCATCTATAACTGTGTCTGTAATTTTTACATCTTTTAAATTCAATGTTGTTTCAATTATCTTATAGGCATTTGCCCTTGTCGTTCCATAAGTGCTATATGCTAAAACATTTCCTCTATCTTCGCTTTTTCCACTTATATTCCATTCTGAAGTGTAATCTGAATAATGTACTTTTATCTTATTCTTATTATAAGATTGAGGTTTCAACAATTCAAATATAAATTCCTCAATCACATCTGTTGGTATCCAAGTTGCTCCTAGTCTTACACTTATTTCACTCGCTGAAAGGTCTTTTATTTTTACTTTTTCTAATGCTTCCACATTTATCTCATATTTACTATCATTTTTTGCAAATTCTTTTGCAATTTTCAATTTTTCTCTTACATTTCCACTTAAATATTCATCTGCAGTTACATAGATTTCTTTCATAGGGTCTTTATATATGCTTCCCACAAGGTCTTTTACAAGTTCTTGCTCTGTTTTTCCTGTAAGGTTAGACATATATTCCATATCCACTTTTGCTTTTTCTGATATGGACAAAATTAATGCATCTACACTATTATTTACTTCTGTAACTGGTTTGTGTGGTTTTATTGTTCTTTTAGTAAACATATCTGCTTTTCGTACAAATTGTTTATTTTCGTTAATTATTTCAAGTGAGCATAATAAATAATAACTGCTATCTTCATCAAATGCTTTTTCATTTGCTCTACTGTTTATTATTCCATAATTTTTAGTAAAGCTATCGTATAAACTATTTAATCTTAATTGTTCTTGTTTTATTTCTTCTTCTGAAGCATTATCTGTTTGTAGTTCTATTAGATTTCTTACACAATCTCTAATTGCTATCATACCTTTTATTCTGTTTATTGTAGTTAAAGGTAATTCTTGCAAATACATTCTACTATTTTCTCTAAAATATACTTGGTTATCCACTATTGTATATGAGAAGTTCCTTACATTTGCATTTGCTGGAATACTCTTTTCTTCTTCATTTTCTAAATCTATCTGATATTCCTCTATTTCAGAATTTATATTTATTATTGCTTGACTTAATAAATTATCTAACGGAATATCATAAGGAGAACAAGTTGATGTCATACCAAATCTACTTGTCGTCATTTTCATTTCTCCTAAAATCATTTCTGGATGCTCTACAAAGTATTTATTCATTCTAATTCCATCTTTATTTTCTGCAATTTTTATCCAATCTTCCTCAATATCTACAATTTTATCTCTTTTCTTTAAGAATATAATATCTGATGTTACTACTGTTCCTGCATTTTTCTTAAAAGTATTATTTGGTAATCGAATCGCACCTATAAGTTCTGCTCTTTGTGATATATATTTTCTTACATCTTCATTTTCTTTATCCATTGTACCTTTACTTGTTATAAATGCTACAACTCCATTTGGTCTTATTTTGTCCAGTGTTTTAGCAAAAAAATAATCGTGTATTAGAAATTTATTCTTATCATATCTTTTATCATATAATTTATATTCTCCAAAAGGGACATTTCCGAATTGCGACATCAAAAAATGAATCTGGTAATTCTACATCTTCAAAACCTTTTACCGCTATTGTATTCTTCTGATATAACTGCCTTGCTATTCTTCCAGATATGCTATCTTTTTCAATACCATATAATTTACATTCGCTTAATTCATTTGGTAACATTCCCATAAAATTCCCAATACCGACAACTTGGCTCTAAAATATTTCCTTGCTTTAGTCCCATTTTTTCAAGTGCCTCATAGATAGCATTTATAACTATTGGTGGAGTATAAAATGATGTTAGTGTAGATTCTTTTGCTTCACTATATTCCTTTTCAGTTAGTAATGAAGATAATTCCTTGAATTCATTTGACCATTCATCATTATTGTAATCAAATGCTTCTGCAAGTCCTCCCCACCCAACATATTGTGCTAAAACTTCTTGTTCTTCGTTTGTCGCATATCTATTCTCGTTTTCACATTTTTTTAATACCTCTATTGCCTCTACATTCTTTTTAAATTTTTCCTTTTTTGTACCTTCTCCTAAATTATTATTAGTAATTTTATAATTGTTTCGATTCTTTAGTGGGATTTCTGGGTGTAAATCAAAATATTCAATTTTATTCCTTTGCCTTTTTTTTATATTTGGAATTAATTTATTATCAGTTTGTTCTATATTTTCTGAAGCATTTATTTGTTCTTCTCTTTGATAATTTTGTACTAATGCTTGTGCTAAATGTTTAAAATAATCAACAACATCTGCATTGTTAAAATCTATTTTTACAATCATTTTTCTTATTTCTTCTTGTTCTTCTTTTGAAGTCGCTTTTATATTTTCTATAACATTTCCAATTTCAAAATAATGAACTTCCCTATTTGTTTCTATTGAAAATACTTCATTAAGATCTATTCCTTTTTCTTCAATAAAAATATCTAGCCATTTCTCAAAAGAACTACTATCTTGTTTATTTTCTATATTATCTATTGGTGTGTTTTCAATTTTCTCTTGTATTTTTCTTTTTGTTCTTAATTTATCGTTAAATGGGTTTTCATTTACTCTTTTATCAAATTGTTTTCTATCAAATTCTTCAACAAGTATTGGAAATTTAGTATCAGTTGCAAGTACTCTCTCTTTTTCTATTTCAATAATTGAATATTCTTTTGTACCAATATAAACTATATCTCCTACATTGTATTCATAATGTTGATATTCCACATCATTTATTTGATTTTCAATTTTTGTATTTTCTTCTTTTCTATCATTTGCATTTAGCCAATCATAATATTCATCTTTTTCCATATTAGTTAAATATCTATCTGCACTTATGAGCTCTCTTATTCTTTTTTCAACTTGCATCCAAGTTAATCTTAAATTTGGAATACCTTCATTGTGTGCAAATGATAATACTATACCTTTTGAATTGTAATCTTCCATTACTCCATTATGGTCTGCACTTCTACCGCCTGTGCCATATTCATTTTTCAAAAATTCTGCATTCTCTTGACTAGATAAACTTTTATTAAATTGTTCATATATTCTAAATTTACCATTATCAAAATGACTTCCCTCTTGTAAAACACAATCAATCATATCTTGTGTAAAAGAAAAAACAGAAGCATTTTCTGCTTCTGCTATATTTTGTTTTTGCTCGTTTTCAGTTAGTAAATTAAAATTCTTCTCTAATTCATTTATAGATAATATTGAAATATAATTTTCTGTAATATCACTCCAACTTTTAAAACATTCTTCTGTTCTATTGAGATAATTTCCTTTCCATAAGTATAAACCATTTTGATAACTCTTATATCCAACTCTTAAATTATTTATTTCATATTCAGTATAAGCATTACCTAATAAATTTATAATGTATTCTTCTATTTTATCTCTATTTTCTATATTTTCTTTAAAGAACTGTTCTACCTTATTAATATCTTTTCTAAAATTTGGTGCATATCTTATAATACTATTTATTGTTTCGTCATCATTAATTTCTTTTATATTAGAGCTATTTTCAATATTATAATATTCTAAATGTAAATTAGTTCTCTTAATACTTGTTCTTCCGCTATCAACTTGTAGTTGTTCATAGCTTTTACCCAAGTCATCTGGTCTTTTTCTTTCACTTCTTCTGTTATCCCATCCTGTTTTGCCATATTCTCTACTATTTGTTTTATCATTTTCGTTGCTGTCTCTTGTATGTCCGTTAGATGATTGACTAATTGTTCGTTCATTAGTAGTATCGTGTATTCGCCTTTCTTGTTCTTCTTTAGATAGTGTAGCCTCATTTGTGCGAATTTCCCTGTTGGAATTTTCTCTTGTTTCATTATTAGATTTGGTATGTTGTAATCCCCTACCTTCGTATATTCTATTTCTATCATCTTTACTTCCTCCTTTTAAATTTTCTTTATCATTAGAATACTCCTCTTTTTCATTTTCAACAAATGTGCGATTTTTATTTCTCTGATTTTTCTGTAAATTTATTACTGTCTTTGCAATTTCTCTTAATCCTGTTTCTGCTATATCGCTTATTGCTGTCCCCAGTAAGATAGTTAAATTACTATTATCAAATTTTTTTATATAAGAAAATTCACTTTTGGCAATATATTTCTCTGGCTCAATTCCACATCTGTTAAGCATCATATATGCCACACTGCCAAAAACAGTTTGATATACTAATGATTCTATTTCAGAATCTGATAAACTTTCTAACATAGTTTCATTTTTATACTTTATTATTGATGACATATAATCTTGCACATTGTCCATTACCATATTGTTTGCCGTTGTGATTATCGCATCCACAAAATTACTTTTCTCACTTATATCTCCAAACTTTACTTCTAAAGATTCTATAATCTCATTTTGATATTCTTGTTTTATATTCCATAATTTGTATGGTGTATTTCTATAATTGTGAGTATCTGATACATCAAAGACTAATCTGAAAGGGTATTTACTATTTTCATCTTTAGAAAATACAAATATATAATTTGCATCTTTATTAACCCATCTATGAACTTTTTCGTTCCATTCTTCCATTTCTGCACAGGCAGTTGCATCAGGTCTTTGTGCAAAAATTAAAATTTGGTCATTAAAACTGTACTTAAAGTTCCAAGAAGCTGTCTTTAAAAATGATAACCAGTTATCTTCACTTTTAGTTATATCATTTATTGTGTCTTTATAAAGTTCTCGTGTTTCTACAATTTTCCCCATTTTGCACCTCCTCGTAATTAAGTTTCAAATAGAACTTTAAACCAACTTTTGTCTTGTATCATATCTTGTATTTCCCATATTATTTCTATATCTTTCATATTTATTTTTTCTTGTTCTTTTAGTTTTTTTAGGTCTAATACTTTTACATTTAAAATGGCTTTTTCTCCTACGATATTTAATTTTTCTAATTTTTTTATTTCTTTTTTCATTTGATTTATGCTATAAGTTGCCATTTTTACACCTACTTTCTTTAAAGAAAGGTGGCCTTATAAAAGCCACCTTTGTAATTCATCTATTTATTTTTTCTTTTCTTTGAAAATTCATATACTGATAAAATTGTTAATAAAGTAATAGATGTTCCAAGTAAACTAAACCATAACATTGTATTTCTTTCATCTCCGTGTTTTTGGAGTTTCTATTTTTTGATTTTCAAATTCAAAACTATATGCTTCATTTTCTTTCTGAATTTCTATACCATCTATAAAAACTCCTTTGTCATTTATCTCTACTTTTGCAACTCTATTAGATAATTCGTAACCATTTGGAGCTTTTATTTCTTTTATGAAAAATGTTCCATACCTTAAATCTTCAAAAGTTACAAATCCATCTTTTTTATTAGATTTTATTTCTTTTATCAATTTAGTACATTTCTCATCTTCAAAAATTCCAAAAGTAAATTTTTCGTTAATTACCTCTCTAGTTTGACTATCTACTTTTACAACCTTAATATCTGTTAAAATAGGCATATCTTTCATTTCTATTTTTTGAGTTTCTTTATTTGCTGTAACTGTAAATTCAATTTCTTCTGTTAGCTCATAACCATAAGGAGCTGTTTTTTCAATTAACTTATATTTTTTATTTTCTTCTAGTCCTTTAATTTTATGTGGCTCTTTTGTAGATACCCACTCATCAATTATATTACCATCTTCATCAACTACTTGTAGTTCTGCTCCTTCTATTTCTTGTCCTGTTATAAAGTCTGTTTTTATAACCTCAACAACTTTATCTATCATCACTATTTTTTGTGTTTCTTTATCTGATGTTACAGTAAATTCTAT
>ERZ1643251.5526-NODE-5526-length-10259-cov-22.385829_pt1 | contig 10259 bp, 12 predicted proteins | sample MGYA00579261_ERZ1643251 | MGnify/ENA primary metagenome ERZ1643251 (study PRJEB29033, sample SAMEA4952267) | chicken gut metagenome | biome: Broiler Chicken; feature: Gastrointestinal Tract; material: Caecum | place: Ireland | collected 2018 | study: Broiler...
GCCATACTCTCTACTTTAAAGTAAAATCGGTAACATTTTAACTAATGATTAACATTCTTCTGTTTATCTCTTATATTACAATTTTGTTATTTTGCTGTAATATCTCCACTTGTCGTTGTAAGAGTTAAAGTTGGAGTGGCATTTGAATTATTGATGTCAATATCTCCGTTATTGGTTTTGGCATCAATAAATACTTCTTTTTCTAATCCTATTTTTATATTTCCGCTTCGTGCTGTAAGGCTTGAGTCTTCGTTAATGCTAAATTTATTTATTTTGATATCTCCACTTGTTAGGCTAAAGTTTATTTTATTGGTTAAATTATTAATTGTTAGATTACCACTAGTTGCACTTCCTGTTAAATCATTTACTTTTTCTATATCAATATCACCACTCGTAGAAGATACTTCTAGAGAACTTCCTTCATTTAATTCGATATTTCCACTTGTTGAAGCTATACTTCCATTAAGTAATGTAGTAAGTTTAATGTCACCACTTGTTGTTTTAATATTTCCTTTTTGAATTAGAATATCTGATACTATTGAACCAGAACTTGATTCATGATTATATTCTAATTCATAATTTTCGGGAACATATATAGTAATTGTTTCTTCATATAAACACAAGCCAATACAAATTATTGAACCATCTTGTTTAATTGTAAGGTCATTACCATTTGCCTCTACTTTAATTTTATCTTTATTTTTTTCATTACCTGTTATTTCTATTGCTATTTCATTTTTATCATGTTCTTTAATTTCAACATCATAATTAGTGATATTCACATCTATTTTATTAACGTCATTAAATATAGATTCATATAATACCTCAGTTTTGCCTGAAAATACAAACTTCTCTCCTTTAGCAATTCCATAAATCATAAAACCTGCTAAACCTGCAATAATTACTAAAAGAACAATTATACTAATTATTACTTTTTTATTTTTCTTCATTTTCTTTTCCTCCTAAACTTCTTATTAATTTTACTATTTCCATGCTAAGTAAGCCAATAATAAAAATTATCCATGAATAGCTCCAAGCATTCCATATAAAACTTACTAAAAAGTAAATAATCAAAGTAAGTAGAAAGATAATTTTATTAATAATACTTTCTTTTTTATCTTTCTTTTTTTCTTTTGGGGTAGATACAAAATAATAAATTAATAATACCCCAATTAATGTAATGCCAAACATAATAATAGAACCAATTACTCCATCGCTTACTTCTATTTCTTCTAATAGAATGGTTAGTATAATCATGACAGCAAAAATAACTAAACATAAAGAAAATGTTAATGCTTTGTTTTTTGTCTTTTCTTTATTTAGCTTTCTTTCATAAACAATATCTTTTCCTTTTAAAAATTCGTCTGTTGATATTTCAAAAAAGTTGCATAAAGGAACAATCTTGTCTATATCAGGATTAGACTCCCCTGTTTCCCATTTACTAATTGTTTGACGTGATACATTAAGTACACTCGCTAAGTCTTCTTGACTTAAATTTTTCTTCTTTCTTAAATTATAAATTTTTTCTCCTATATTCATTTCCTCACCTCGATGACAATTTTATCAAATCAGTCGGTTGCACTCTACCAACTAGAGTTGGAAAGTTACGCAACTATAGTTTACATTGCTAGTAATATGACAGAAGTTATGCCCAATATCATAGCAAGTACTTTTCTTATATTCAATTTATCTGTTTTAAAAATAGCTGATAATAGAATTAACATAAATACTCTTAACTCAGCAATAATATTTACTATAATTGGTGATTCATAAATAAAACCAATTGTTCCACATATATAATATATCGCTTCAAATAAGCCAATTAAAAGAATAAGAACTATTCCTTTTTTATCTATTTTTCCCTCTTTGCTTTCTTTGCCTTTTGATCTCACAAAAAAGAAGGGAATGGCAAATAAACTATATCCAAAATTAATCGCTACTTCATTTGCTCCTGTAGAACTTGCTATTTTAATTAAGTATGGTTCTGATGTATAAAATAGAATAGATAAAAGAATAAAAGTAATTCCTATCCATTTAATCTTTTTTATTTTAATTTCATCTTTCAATTTATTAGTTTCTAATCCAAACCATAGAATTGATATTATAAAAAGAAGAAATAAGATAATAAATCTTAAATTTATGGTAATATATCCTAGAATAATATCAATAATTAAGACTAAAAATAAATCTAAATTTTCTAATAATCCTGCAAATCCTATAGGTAAGCATTTTAATGATTTTACATAACATAAGTAGCCTAATAACATGGCTATACCATAAAATAAGATGATGGGAATAGAGGATAAATTAAATTCAATTCCTACTTGTAAACCGTAAATTACTTGAAATAAAAAAGATATTAAACTAGTATAAAATAATATTTTATATACACTATATTTGTTTATGGCAAGATCTAGAGTAAAATCACAGAAAGTATTGGCTACGGATGAGGCAAAAGCAAAAATCTTTTTGTTCATCTTATTTTACTCTCTCGTATATCTTGGATTAGTTTGGATACACTAGGATATATTCCTTTTGCCTTCTTGTATATTTCTTCAACTGAACAATTCATTCCATAGCCATTAAATTTTTTAATCATTTCTATATCACTATAGCCATCACCTATAGTATATATATTCTTATTTTTAATCTTATTTATTTTAGCAATATAACTAATCGCCTCTTCTTTACTCACTAATTTAGATGTTATTTCGACAGAATTTTTATTTACATAATATGCATGCACAAAATTATTAAATAAACTTTTGATTTCTTCTGCTTTTTTTAATGCTTCTTCTTTGGTCTTGTAAGTTACTGCGATTTTGGTTAGATTTTCATGCATAAAATCTACCCTGCTTTCTAAAGTAGCGCAACAAAAGTAAGAAATACTTTTCTCTAAGTCTAAATATTTCTTAATCTTTGGAATTATATGATTTGGTATGCTTTTGTTTAAAAGAATCCTGTTTTCTTGATCAAGAATTGTCGCTCCATGATTAATAGCTAAATAATCATAAGTAAAGTGATACTTTTCTATCTTTTTCATTAAATCCTCATAACTTCTACCCGTTGCTAAAACAAAAATATTTTTTTCTTTCCTAAACTTATTTACTTCTTTTATATTCTTTTGTATATCAGAATCACTAATATAAAAAGTTTGATCATAATCACTAGCTAATAACTTCATTTTTCCTTTCCTTCCTAAAACTTTGAAAAATTTGGTCTAATTCTTCTTCTGTCTTTGGTTTTAAATTAAATTCTGGATTCATATTTAGACGGTTATATCTTCTCATAAAATGACCTAACTGTTTTTTCTTTTCTTCTTCACTTCCTGTTTCGTAAATTAAGTCTGTCCAATAAACATGGTAGAGTGTAGATCTTGCTAACACAAAAAGTCGGTATATTTCGACATCTTTTTTCAATGGAATATAATCGCTTTGATAAACTTCTTTTAATTTTTTAAAGAAATATTTTTCATCTTCTTTAGTGTATGCCATTTGGTGAAGATGAAAAGCTAATTCATAGGCTATATCCCCTACACATCCTAATTCCCAATCAATAAAGATTAGTTTTTTATCTTTTGCTAGAAAAGCATTTTTCTTATGACGATCACCATGAATTAATGATAAAGGCCTATTGTTGTCTAAATGAAGAGCAAGAGGTATTATTTTTTCTATTATCTTTTCTGATAAATCAAGTTTTGTATATAATTCTTTTAAATTATCATAATATTGTTTTATAACATTTAAAGTATTTTGAGTTTGAAATAAATAAAATGTTTGATTATCATGCCAACTTGTATATTTTAATAGTGAATTAGCATCAATATTCATTAATAAATAGATTTCTTTTATTATTTCATCTATTATTTTTTGATCTATCTTTTTGTGGTCTGGATATAAGTCTTTTAATAAATCTCCTTCGATATACTCTTCTAAAAAATACTTTTTTGTCTGTTTTATTATTTTGGGAGTGATTATATTATTTTGATTTAAAAGAGTTAATATCTCTACTTCTGGGGTAGAGCGATAATATTCTCTTAATTCGTTTTGATTACGATTATATTTTTTTATATACTTTTTCTCTTTTTTTATTATTATCTCACAGTAATCACTATCTGTTTTCATCACTTTTATCATAATTTACCTCTTAACATTATTCTAACATACTTTTCTTTGTAAAAAAAGAAAAATAACCGTTCATTTTGGTTATCTATAAATTTAAATGGTTTTCATTTACTTTCATTTTATTTTCATTAATTTCTACTTCTAAGTATATGCCATCAGGTGTACCGTCATTGTTTATGTTTTCTGTAATAGAACCAACTACATAATAATCTAGTCCTTCTTCCTTGATTCTTTTTGTCCAATGTTGATGGCCAGAGAAAATGCCTATAATATTTTTATTTGTTTTTAATATTCTTTTTAATTCTTTTCGATTGGCAAGTAAAGCCTGCTCTTTATCGTGTGAAAACCAATAATTACCTTCCATGTTGTCTTCAGCAATACCATAATGATTAAATATCAGACATGGTAAGTTATTTCCTTTTAAATCATTTTCTAACCATTTCAAATCTTCTTCAGAAATATACCTAGTTTTGGTTATACCACCCTCACCTGTTCCTAAATGATTTTTGGTATCCAGATTTAAGAGTATTAAATGAAATCCTTTTATGTTTACACTAAAACTAGAATATCCTAATATGTTTTCTAATTCTTCTTTGGGTATAGTGCGTAAATCATGATTTCCTAAAACAATATATAATGGTACTTTGATTTTGTTCAATTTATTTAAAATATACTTTATATTCTTTATATCTTGTTTATAGTTATTAGTATCTTCGATTAAATCTCCTAAATAAATACAAGCATCTGGTTTTATTTGGTTATTTATTTTGTCGGTTAAAGCCTCTAATATAGGTAATGCTAGTTTGGTTAATTTGCTATTATTTTCTTCTTCATGTTGATTATCTAAATAATGTAAATCTGAAAATATAACTAGTTTTAACTTTTGATTCATTATCTTCCTCTTTTCAACTATTTAGTGCACCTGACATCATTCTAAATTTTAAGTTATTATTCCATATTTTTAATAATTTATCAAAATTAGAATCAGGATTAAGCATTAATGTCGCCAATTCATCTAATTCTTTATACTCTTCTTCACTCAATTCTAAATTCTTATCTTGCATGTATTTGGGTAAATGTAAAAATATTATTTCATCATTCATTAAAGAATGAAAATCATAAAATAATCCTCTTAATGATGCTTTTAATCCTAATGTTGCAGGATCAGATGCATAATATATCTCTTCCGTTTTATATTTGCCATTTCTCATTCCTAGATATGCTTCAGCGCCAAATATAAATCTATCTCGTGGTATATCATTTAAATCAAATTCTTTTTCTATGCCATGCATATCTGGGTCAACTAATATCCATTTAGATTTATCTTTGTCAAAGTATTCGGCAATCCAATGATCATAATTAATATTATCTTCTTTTAAATACCTGGCAAAACCACTTCTAACTCTTGCACTGTATCCTTTTGCCTTTAAAGTGGCTATAAGTAAAATTGCCTGTCCCCGACAAGTAACATGAATTTTATCTTCATTCCTTCTTTCTTTATGATATGATTCATCTCTTCTTAATAATTCGCTAATCATGCTTATCGCTGTAGGAAATAAATCATCTTCATAATCTAGTCTTGTCATTGGTACTTTACTCATATCTCCCCAAAAGCCATCATTTTTCTTTCTAATTTCTTTGTCTTTAAAGGCTGCTGGATGAATGATTTGCTTTCTTTGAAGCAAACATAATTCATTTATATCATCTATTTGATTTTTCATAAAGTCTTTATACAATCCTAAATCTGTATACAAACTAGTTTGTTTGTAAAAATCTAATATTTTACTATTCATTATGCCACTCCACTATATCTTCTAATTCTTTTTTTGGTCTTTGTCTTGGAATTTGGTTAGTGTAACCAAGAGTTAAAGCGCAACTTAATTCCCTATTTTCATGATTTAATATTTTTATTATTTCATCTTCAACATATATGACATCTCTAATCCATAAAGATCCAATTCCTAAGTCAGTTGCTCTCAAACACATATTCTCTACACATGCACCTATAGATAAGGTATCACTAATTATAGTATCATTATTTTTATCTTTTAATATCAAAACTAATATTGGTACTTCTTTAATAATCTTGGCAGTTGTTTCTACACTACTTTTCAAATTTTGAATATTATTCTCTACATATTCTAGCATAAGATCAGCTATTTTATTTTTGATATTTTTTTCTACTACTACAAAGTACCATGGTTGCCTATTTTTGGCAGATGGAGCTAGCCTTCCACAATTTAATATATCTTCAATAAGTTCTTTTGATAGCTTTTGGCTTGTATAACTTCTAATACTTTTTCTTTCTTGTATTACTTTTAATGTTTCCATTTATTTACCTACTTCCTATATTTTACTAAATATTAAATCATTAATGCTTTTCAGTTTGTTATTTGAGTTATTCTAGCATTTCTCTAATTCTTCTCAATCAATATGTTTTAGTACATGGCTAAATCATTAACAAATTTCCTATAATTCCACATATCTCTAAATAATTATAACAAAAATTAAGAATTAATAATAAACATATTTAATACTACTTTTGTTTATCTTCTATAGGTATATATAAATAGCAAATTTCATCTTTATATAATTCAAATTCAAAGCCATTTAATATTTTATACTTTGTTGAATTATTCCATTGACTATATATTAATTCTTCCAATTCCACAATTTTTTCCTGTGTTCTAGCACCTACATTAAATACAGCATATTTATTTCGGGGGATAATAATTTTTTCACTATTATCAAATTTTTTTGTACTGCCAATATAATATATGTATTCATTATTATTCCAAAATGATATTCCATACATTCCTACCTTATTCATTCTATCATGAATATCACTTGATATTAGTTTTAGATAAAGTTCTCTAATCCTGTATAATAAATCATTCTTTGTTTCAGCCTTTACCCCGTAGCAATATAGCGCTATTTCTTCACATTCTTTTATTTCATAATTATATTCATTACATAAATAATTTCTATTATTAAATTTTATAATAGGAAATAATTTATAGTTTGCTTTACTTTTCTTACATTCACTTGGTGTGATTCCAAAGTTTTGTTTAAATGCACGAGAGAAAGAGATAGATGATTCATATTTATATTTAATTGCAATATCTATAATTTTGATATCATTCATTTTTAATTCTTCAAATGCACTACTTAATCTCCTTTTTCTTATATATTCAGATATAGATATGTTCGTCATAAAAATAAAAATTCTTTGTAAAGCGTATTCAGATACACCAACTATTTTTGCTAGTTTATTATAATCAATTTTTTCTGTTAAATTATCTTCTATGTAATTTATCATATTATTTAATAAGTTATAATTCATACTATCACCAGTTCTTAAATATTATTATGCAATATATTTTTTAGAAAGTATAAGTTTAGATATTATGTCAAATTATATGATCTATATTTTTAGCAATTCATTTAGTTTAGAAAAAATTAACTAGATTATTATCTGATAATATTTTTAATTATTAAAAAACCCGTAAATATAGGGATAAAATGCATTTTGGTGTAGGAAAAGAGACTTGAACTCTCACGAATAAAATTCACTACCCCCTCAAAGTAGCGCGTCTACCTATTCCGCCATTCCTACATAACTTAATTATAATTTTTTCCAAGAAAAAAGTCAAGAATGACTCAACTTATATTCCACTAGTGTGTGACTCAACTTATATTCCACTAGTGATAAATTTAAAGCTCTGTTTTAAATAATCAAAGAAGCCCGCTTTTTCAATATCTTCTTTTACAATTATTTCTGCTTCTTTTACTATATTACCATTATTATCAATAATTTCTGCAGTACCTACTACTGTTCCTGCTTTTACTGGAGAAACAATTTTATCTACTTTTATATTAAAAGAATAATCACTTGGTTTTTCTGTAACACTTAATATTTCCGTAGCATCTTCTTTTAAATATACATCAATTTCTTCTATTTTCCCTTTTTCCACTTTTACTTTTCCTAGAGACTTGTCTTTACTATAAATAATATTATTTTTAAATGAATTAAAGCCATATGTTAATAGCGTTGATGTATCACTACTCCTTTCTTCTGCACTAGAAGAAGCCATGACTACACTAATTAGGCGTAAATCACTTTTCTTAGCTGTTGCTGTTAAACAATACCCTGCTTCCGTTGTATAACCTGTTTTTAGGCCATCTACTCCATCATAGAATCTCACTAGTCTATTGGTGTTTACAAGCCATACTTGAGAGCCATCTGGTTTTGTTAAATAATCTTCATATATAGATGTGTATTTTAAAATATCTTCATGTTTTAATAGTTCTCTTGCCATTACCGCCATATCGTAAGCTGTTGAATGATGATTTTCATCATCTAGTCCATGGGGATTGGCAAAATTCGTATTTTCAAGACCTAGTTCTTTAGCACGTTCATTCATCAAAGTAACAAAAGCATCTACACTTCCACTTATTTTTTCAGCCATCGCTACTACTGCATCATTGGCACTTGATACAGCGATACATTTGAGCAGGTCACTAACTGTATATTCTTCTCCTGCTTGTAAGAATACTTGAGATCCTCCCATACCACTAGCATTTTCACTAATTAATACTTTATCTTCATAAGTTAGATTTCCTTCTTCAATATTTTCCATAATCAAAAGCATACTCATAATCTTAGTCATACTAGCCATGGGAAGTTGTTCCTGAGTATTTTTTTCATACAAAATTTTACCACTTTCTGCATCCATTAATATAGCAGCTTCACTACTTAAATTTAAGGAATCTCCTTCAGCTTTTACTGCTGGAATAAATAATGATGCTACTATTAAAGTTAACATTAACTTTTTCAATATTAACACCTCTAATAAAGAGTACGCTTATTATTTTCTTTTATGACTCCTTATTCTTCTTTAGTAATAAGAAATTTGCTAGCTAATGTGTATTTCCTTCTATTTTTAATATAAAAGTAGCCTAATATCGAATAAACTGTAGCACCAATAAAATTGACAAATAAATCTTCCATTGTATCATTTAATCCAATATCTAAATATCCCCCTTCTATTGTCATAATCTCCTCATTATTAGAATTATATAACACTGTATTATTAATATCTTTTATTTTTTTAGCTTTATTACTTTTATTAGTATCAAACTCTACGGAGGTAATGCTAGTTATAATCTCGTCTTTTTGCATATCTACTAATGTAGTTTTATCAAAGGCATACTCAACAAATTCCCAACATACACCAATTGTCATACTAAAACAAAATGATGCTAAAGCAACATAGGCAGGTGATAGTTTAATACTTTTACTGTTATTATTTAATAAATCTATTAAAGATAAACTTATTGCAGCACATAAGAAGCCATTTAATGTATGAAGCATTAAATCCCAATTAGGGATGTTTCCATAAAAATTGTAAATCTCACCTAGTATTTCTGCTGCAAAAATAAAGATATAGATAATTACTTCTAAAGTATTGGGTAAAGTAATTTTAAATCTTCTTTGAATAATTATTGGAAGTATAAGTAAAAATAAAGACAATATACATAGTAATGCACTATCAAAATGTCCTAGTATTATTTGTCTTATTAAACATAAAATTACTAAAAAACGTAAAATAAAATAAACTAACAAACTGCTCTTCTTTGTTTCTTTATATTCTTTCTTTAACTCATCTACTATTTTTGACATACTACTCTCCTATTAATTTAGTTATATTTTCACAATATAATATTAATTTATTATCGTTTTCTTTAAATGTTATTATATTTTTCCCTTTTGTATATTTTATTGTATTTATTTCCTCTAAGTTTAAATCAAATACTACTTCTAGATTTTCAGGGATGGATACCATTCTAGAAGCTAGAAAATCATTAAATTCTAATTCCTTATTTACATCTTTTAACAGTACTAACCTTTTAGTAGTAAGAAATATTGTTAATATATATTGATTTTCATTTGCTTCTATTTCAATATCTTTTATCACTTTAACTAGTTCTTCATTACTTTTTAATTTAAAATTTTTCATATGCTACTCTCCTTAAGTATATTTTAACATAATTATACCAAAAGAAAAAGCTCTAAAGGCTCTTAAACATTGAGGAGTGATGAAAGAAATTTTATCATTCTTTTTATTGCAAAAA
>ERZ1643251.5530-NODE-5530-length-10251-cov-16.157219_pt1 | contig 10251 bp, 8 predicted proteins | sample MGYA00579261_ERZ1643251 | MGnify/ENA primary metagenome ERZ1643251 (study PRJEB29033, sample SAMEA4952267) | chicken gut metagenome | biome: Broiler Chicken; feature: Gastrointestinal Tract; material: Caecum | place: Ireland | collected 2018 | study: Broiler...
TAATTATGAAAGTAAAAGATTGTATGTGTAATGAAGTTTGTTGGGTAAAGCCTAATAGTACAATAAAAGATTGTGCTAAATTGATGATGGATAATCATGTTGGATGTGTTCCAGTTTGTGACGACTCACAAAAAGTGGTTGGTCTTGTAACAGATAGAGATATAATATTAAGAACTGTAGCATGTGATAAAGACGTAAAAACAACTCCAGTTAGCGATGTTATGTCTTGTAATGTTTGTTGCTGTACGCCAAATACTGATATATCTGAAGCAGAAAGAATTATGTCTCAAAATCAAATAAGAAGAATTCCTGTCATTGATAATAATAAAATAGTTGGAATTTTAACTTTAGGGGATTTAGCCAAAAACGAAAATGTAAGCACACAAGGACTTTGTAATACCCTTGAAGATATTTGCTGTGACAACACAAAGAATGCAGAATAGATGTGCATTCTAATAAAAAGCAATAAATGTAGTAATTTTTTCGTTCGACTGCGGACGCATGGCTACTTTCAATTTTGCTAGCGCACAAATTGAAAGACCTTGTCTCACTGCAAAATACTACATTTATTGCTTAATCAAATAGAGCGCTTATTATGCGCTCTTAATTATAAATAAACACATATTATAAAAATTTTTGAATATTAATAAAATAGGAGGTTGTACATATGGTAATCGACATGAACTACTGGGGAAAAGTATTTAAGAACATAGTTATAGTTTTACTTACAATTGCAGGAATATACTTGGCTTTTAAACTAGCAGTATTTTATATGCCATTTTTAATAGCTTTTATTTTATCGCTAATGATAGAACCAATAATAAAACTCATAATGAAAAAAACAAAATTAAAAAGAAAAACAAGTGCTATTATAGTTTTTATTTTATCGTTTGCCATAATAATAGGATTAATAGTGTGGGGGACAACCACTATAATAACAGAAGCCTCGAAATTGTTAGAAAATTTAAATGTGTATTTTGATAAAGCAGTAGAATTTGTAGAAACATTTATAAGCAAAATAGATTTAAGTAAATGGAATATTCCAGAAAATGTTATGAACACAATACAAAGTTCTGCGATGGAATTTGTTGGTGTAATTATAAACTTTGTAAAAGAATGGCTTACATCTATACTTAGTTTTCTAACTTCTATACCTACAATAGGAATATATACTGCAATTACTTTTCTAGCATTATATTTTATGTGCGTAGATAGAATTTATATGCTTGACCAATTAGAGCATCATTTTCCTCAACAATGGATTAGGACAGTTGGAGTTCACTTAAGAAAGTTAATAAAATCATTGGGAGGATATTTAAAAGCGGAATTAATACTCGTATTAATTTCATTCATAATTTCATTAATAGGATTGTATATTTTCCATATCATAGGTTTAAATGTTCAATATCCATTAATGGCTGCATTACTTATAGGCTTTATAGATTTACTTCCTATATTTGGCTCTGGATTTGTAATGCTACCATGGGCCGTAATTGCTGCATGTACAGGAGATATAACATTAGGCATCTCTATACTTGTTTTGTGGGCTATAATGTCAATTGTAAGACAATCTGTAGAACCCAAAATAGTAAGTGGCCAAATAGGAATACATCCAATATTTACTTTAATTGCAATGTATACGGGATATAAATTTATAGGAGTATTAGGCATGATTATTGGACCAATAGTTTTAATTATTATAAAAAATGTATTTGCTACTTTAATTGATAAAGGAGTATTTAAAACAATATTTGAAAGATCAACTTAAAATAATATTGTATGAAAATATTATTAATGTGCAATATAAGATTATTTCAAAAAGAAAAATAACTAGTAAATTCGTAGTACCGCGCAGCGACCAAACGTAGCCGAAGGCGAAGTGCGATTCGAGCAACTTTCTTTCTATCAAAATAAAAATTTAGTTTTTATTTTGATAATAAGTAGTTGCGAGCAGCAAGGTACAAGATTTACTAGTTATTTTTCTATAAAATGATATTATATATTAATAATAATATATTTAAAACAATATTATTTTACGCTATAAAACTGTAGAAGTTTGAACAAAAGAACTATCTGGTGGATATACAATTTCTTCATTAGGAACATCTATTCTATTTATATAAGTAACTTTAATTATAGGCATATCGCCATGATAATCTCCTTTAGTTATTTCTCCTTCTAACTCAACCCATTCATTATTAGCATAGCTACTTGCATCATTACATTCGCATAAAAAACCTACAACTACTGTTTGAAAATCTGAAGAAACTATCATATCTCTTGCTAGAACAAATTGTTTTTCTGTAAAATCAAATACTCTATAAATGTAACCAGAAAACTTGATTCTTTGACCTACATAATCGTCAATATTGTTATGTACTGTTTGTAATACATTTGCATAATTTTGAGGTGAGAGTTCATACACCACATCCTTATTATATGTATCATTAGTTTTAAATCTTGACTTAGCAAAAAAATTATAACATACAATACCTGTTACAATTAAAATAATTATAATTAATACAGCAAGTAATGCTTTTCCTAATTTATTTCCGTTTAATTTGACGTTGAACACAAACATATATATCCCTCTTTCTATAATCAATTACTAAATAATATGAAACAAAATTTCTTTTATTCATTTATATGTATAATTAATGTAAGTTAATAAAATTATTTGAACTTAATGTATTGCGATTTTTGACAATAAGTGATATAGTAAGATAGATATTTTTTAATCACATAAAGAAGAAGGAGAGAAGGACATGGGATTATTTAAGTCTTACAGCGAAAAGGAAGTAAAAAGAGTTCAACCAATAGTTAATAAAATAAATGCGTTAGAACCAGAAATGCAAAAGTTAACAGATGGAGAACTAAGAGCTAAGAAAGATGAATTCAAGAAAATGCTAGCAGATGGAAAAACGTTAGATGACATTTTACCAGAAGCATTTGCAGTTGTTAGAGAAGGTGCAAAAAGAGTTCTAGAAATGCGTCACTTTGATGTTCAATTAATAGGTGGTATTATACTTCATCAAGGTAGAATTGCAGAAATGAAAACTGGTGAAGGAAAAACATTAGTTGCAACATTGCCAGCATACTTAAATGCCTTAGAAGGAAAAGGCGTACACATTATAACAGTTAATGATTACCTAGCTAAAAGAGATAGTGAATGGATGGGTAAATTATATAAATTCTTAGGTATGTCTGTTGGATTAGTAATAGCAGGAATGGAACCTAAAGAAAAGCAAAAAGCATACGCTTGTGATATAACATATGGAACAAACAACGAATTTGGTTTTGATTACTTAAGAGATAATATGGTTATATATAAAGAACAACTAGTTCAAAGACCATTACATTATGCAATTGTAGACGAAATTGATAGTATTTTAATTGATGAGGCACGTACTCCTCTTATTATTTCAGGTAGAGGTACTCAATCATCTAATTTATACAAAAAAGCTGACAATTTTGTTTCAAAATTAACTCCTAAAGTAATAGTTGAAGAAGATGTAAAAGACGAGGCTCAAGCAGAAGATAATGAAAAATATGATTACATTGTAGATTTAAAAGCAAAATCTGCTTCACTAACACAAAAAGGTATTAAAAAGGCAGAAAAAGAATTTGGATTAGAGAATTTCAATGATATTGAAAACTCAGAATTGGTTCATAACGTAAACCAAGCACTTCGTGCTCATGGAATTATGAAAAAGGATATAGATTATATCGTAAAAGATGGACAAGTTTTAATTGTTGACGAATTTACAGGAAGAATTATGTATGGTAGAAGATACAATAATGGTTTACATCAAGCAATTGAAGCTAAGGAACATGTTAAAATAGCAGATGAGTCTAAAACTCTTGCAACAATTACATTCCAAAACTACTTTAGAATGTATGATAAATTATCTGGTATGACAGGTACTGCTATGACAGAACAAACAGAGTTCCAAGAAATCTACAAATTAGACGTTATTGAAATACCAACAAACAAACCAATGATTAGAAAAGATCAAAAAGATATTATCTTTAAAAATGAAGATGCTAAATTTAGAGCAGTAATTAAAGATATAAAAGCAAGCCACGAGAAAGGTCAACCAGTATTAGTTGGTACAATTTCAATTGAAAAATCTGAAAAATTAAGTAAATTACTTGATAAAGAGGCTATACCACATGAAGTATTAAATGCTAAATATCATGAAAAAGAAGCAGAAATTGTTTCTCAAGCAGGTAAGTTTGGAGCTGTTACAATAGCAACAAACATGGCTGGACGTGGTACAGATATTATGCTTGGTGGTAACAGTGAATTTTTAGCTAAAAGACAGATGAGAAAATTAAAATACTCAGCTACAGAAATTGAAGATGCATCTGCATATAACGAAACAGATGACGAGAAAGTATTAGAGTTAAGAAAGAAATATCAAGAAATTAAGAGCAAATTTGACGAAGAAATTTCTAAAGAAAAAGAAAAAGTTGTTGCAGTAGGTGGTCTAAAAATAATTGGTACATCAAGACATGAGTCTAGAAGAATTGACAACCAATTAAGAGGACGTAGTGGACGTCAAGGAGACCCAGGAGAGTCAAGATTTTATTTAAGCCTTGATGATGACTTAATGAAAATATTTGGTGGAGAAGCAATTACTAGAGTATACAATACTTTAGGTGCAGATGAAGATTTACCTATTGAATCAAAAATAATAAGTAAAGCTGTTGAAAATGCTCAAAAGAAAGTTGAGAGCAGAAACTTTAGTATAAGAAAGAACGTTTTACAATACGATGACGTTATGAATGTTCAAAGAACAATTATATACAAACAAAGACGTGAAGTACTTGATGGGGAAAATATTAGAAATAATGTATTAAATATGGTTAACTCTGTAATAGACGAGGTTGTTGACACATATTGTAGTGATCCATTAAATATCCAAAAAGAAGCTTTGATGCAAGAAGTTGAAACAGATTTAGGAATTACAGAAATAGATGCATTAAATGAAAAGAAAGTTCATGCAGATAATATTAGAAAAGAGTTAAAAGACAAAGCATTAAAGATTTATGAAGAAAAAGAAGAACAAATTGGCGAAAAACAGATGAGAGAACTAGAAAGAATAGTTGTTCTAAAAATAGTTGACAACAGATGGATGGATCATATTGATAACATGGATGAATTAAAAGATGGTATTGGATTACGTGCTTATGGACAAAAAGACCCGGTTGTACAATATAGAACAGAAGGTTCAGAAATGTTTGAACAAATGGTATTTGATATTAAATCAGATGTTGTTAAAATATTAATGAATGCAAGAAAGAGAGAGGGAACAGTTTCTAGACAAGAAACAGTCCAAATAACAAATGCAACACTTGCAAATAGCACTATAGAAAATGTAAACAGAGATAACAAAACTAAGAAGCAGGCTCCAAGTTTAGGACATATTCCTATAGTAAATCAAGGGCCAAAAGTAGGAAGAAATGATCCATGTCCATGCGGAAGTGGGAAGAAATACAAAAATTGTTGTGGAAAGAATGCATAAATAAAATTTCTCAAGATGATATTTTTTCAGTTGATTAACAGTATATCGTAGAAAGCAAAGTATTAGTTTTAAATAAAACCAGTACTTTGCTTTTTATAAACTTTCAAAGTATAGAAATGTCGTCTGACCGCGACATTTCTTTTTATATAAAGTTATATATAATTTTAATTTTTCAGAATATAATCACAAATTTTTACAAATAATAATAAAATAATATTGACAATATGTAATACAATGTAGTACAATAATGATAGAAAGGAGTTGAAAATTATGACTATCTCAGTACGATTAAGTGAAAAAGATACAGAATTAATAAAAGCTTATGCAGAGATGAACAATATTTCATTATCTGATTTAATTAGAAACGCTGTATTAGAAAAAATTGAAGACGAGTATGACTTAGAATGTTATAATAAAGCGATAAAAGAATATACGAAAAATCCTAAAACTTATACTATGAAAGAAATAAAAGAGGAGTTGGGTTTATAGTTGAAATATAAAGTAATGTTTACAGAAAAGGCAAAAAAACAATTAAAAAAATTGGATAAATATACTGCAGCATTAATAATTGGTTGGATTGAGAAAAATATTGATGGGTGTGAGAATCCAAGAATTCATGGTAAAGGACTAGTAGAAAATAAATCTGGACAATGGAGGTATCGAATAGGCGATTATAGAGTTATATGCGAAATACAAGATGAAAAAATAATAGTATTGGTTTTGGAAATAGGACATAGAAGAGAAATATATAATAAATAAAAGAAGATTATTCTATATAAAGGTGGAATAATTTTCTTTTTTGTGGTATGATAAACAGTGAGTCGCAAAAAAAGAATGAACTTTAAGGAACGTCCAAAAGTTCAAAAATAAAAGAAAGGAGTAAAAATAATGATAAAGAAACTAGCAAGTTATGTTAAAGAGTACAAAAAGGATGCTATTTTAACTCCGATATTTGTTATTTTTGAAGTAATAATGGAAATATTAATTCCATATTTAATGGCAAAAATTATAGATGTAGGAATTCAAAATAGTGATGTTAAGTATATTCTAGAAATAGGGGTATTCCTAATTGTATCTGCAATACTTTCTCTAACATTTGGTATGTTATCAGGAAGATTTGCATCTAAAGCATCATCGGGTTATGCAAAAAATTTAAGAAAAGCAATGTTTGACAAAATACAGACCTATGCATTTGAGAATATAGATAAGTTTTCTACTTCGAGTTTAATTACAAGACTTACAACAGATGTTACAAATGTACAACAAGCTTTTCAAATGATTATAAGAATTTTAGTAAGAGGACCTATTATGATGATATTTGCACTCATTATGTGTTTTACTATTAGTGCAAAGTTAGCATGTATATTTTTAGTTGCTATACCTATATTAGGATTTCTTTTAATTTTTATTGCAAAGAAAGCACACCCAAATTTTGAAACAGTATTTAAAAAATATGATAATTTAAACAGAGTTGTTCAAGAAGATTTAAGTGGAATTAGAGTAGTAAAAGCTTATGCAAAAGAAGACTTTGAAAAGCAAAAATTTAAAAAGGTAAATGATGATGTATTTTACTTTTTCAAAAAAGCTGAAAAAATAGTAGCATTTAACAGCCCAGTAATGCAATTTACAATATATACTTGTATACTATTAATTTCATGGTTTGGAGCTCAACTTATTGTGGGTGGAGGAATGCAAACGGGTCAGCTTTCTAGCCTTATTACATATGCATGGCAAATATTAACGAGTTTAATGATGTTATCTATGGTATTTGTTATGATTATTATTTCTCAATCTTCAGCTGAAAGAATTATAGAAGTATTGGATGAAGAGCCAGCTATAAAGAACAAAGAAAAAACTATAAAAGAAGTAAAAGATGGTTCTATAGTGTTTGATAATGTAAGTTTTTGTTATAGTGATGAAAAGGATAAAGATAAATTTGCTTTAAGAAATATAAGCTTAGAAATAAAAGCTGGCGAAACTGTTGGTATTATAGGTGGAACGGGAAGTTCTAAATCTACTTTAGTACAGTTAATTCCAAGATTATACGAAGCAACAAAAGGAAAAGTTAAAGTAGGTGGAATAGATGTAAAAGATTATGATTTAGAGACTTTAAGAGATAGTGTATCTATGGTATTACAAAAAAATGTACTATTCTCTGGAACTATAAGTGAAAACTTAAGATGGGGAAATAAAGATGCTACAGATGAAGAACTAGAAAGAGTTTGTAAATTAGCACAAGCAGACGAATTTATTAAACAATTCCCTGCTAAGTATGAAACTGTATTAGATCAGGGTGGAACTAATGTATCTGGAGGTCAAAAGCAAAGAATTTGTATTGCGAGAGCACTTCTAAAGAAACCAAAAATATTAATATTAGATGATTCTACGAGTGCTGTTGATACCAAAACAGATGCATTAATTAGAAAGGCTTTTAGAGAAGAAATTCCAAACACAACTAAAATAATTATTGCACAACGTATAACTTCTATAGAAGACGCAGATAAGATAATTGTACTTAATGATGGGAAAATAGACGGTATTGGAACATCTGAAAAGTTATTAAAAACAAACCAAATATATAAGGAAGTATATGAATCTCAAATGAAAGGAGATGAAGATAATGGCGAAGAAAACTAAAAAATCAAAAACAGTTTTAAGACTTTTAAAATATGTATTTACAACATATAAGTTGCAATTCTTTATTGTACTTGTAGCCATTATTGTAAGCTCCATTGCCAGTGTTTTAGGAATACAATTTATTCAACAATTAATAGATAATTATATTGTTCCTTTAATAGGAAACCAGAATCCAGATTTTAGTTTATTATTACAAGCTATACTTAATATGGCGGTAATTTATGTAGTAGGAATTGTAGCAACTTATGTATATAATAGACTAATGATTAACATTTCTCAAGGAATATTAAATAGAATACGTACAGAAATGTTTGACCACATGCAAACACTTCCCATAGGATATTTTGACAGTCATCCACATGGTGAAACTATGAGTACTTATACAAATGATGTTGATGCATTAAGAGAATGCTTAAGTCAAAGTATACCACAAGTATTTGCAGCAATTATAACAATGGTTACAGTATTAATTTCAATGCTTACAACTAATATTTATTTAACTTTAGTTGTTGTAGCAATGGTAATTGTAATGGCATTTGTAGCAAGATATTTAGGAGGCAATAGTTCAAGATTCTTTATTAAACAACAGGAAGACTTAAGTAAAGTAAATGGATACATTGAAGAGATGATAGAAGGACAAAAAGTTGTAAAAGTTTTTTGCTATGAAAATGAAAACATGAAAAAATTTGACGAACTAAACGAAGACTTATGTGATAGTGCAACTAGTGCCAATACTTATGCTAACATCTTAATGCCATGCATTTTAAACATAGGAAACCTAGGATATGTTTTAGTAGCTGTAATAGGAGGTATCTTATCTGTAAATGGTATTCTATCTATTGGTAGCATAGCAGCATTTTTACAATATGTAAAATCATTTACTAACCCATTAGGGCAAGTTTCTCAACAAATGAACTTTATAGCAATGGCATTAGCAGGTGCAGAAAGAATATTTAAATTAATTGATGAAAAATCTGAAGAAGACGATGGATATGTAACTCTTGTAAATGCTAAAATGGAAAATGGTAAAATTGTAGAAGCAAATGAAAGAACAAATTTATGGGCATGGAAGCATCCTCATCATGATGGAAGAATTACCTATGTAAGACTAAGAGGTCATGTAAAATTTGAAGATGTAGTATTTGGATATACAGATAAAAAAATTGTATTACATGATATTTCACTAGAAGCAAAAGAAGGTCAAAAAGTTTCATTTGTTGGTGCAACAGGTGCCGGAAAAACTACAATTACTAACCTTATAAATCGTTTTTATGATATTCAAGGTGGAAAAATAAGATATGATGGAATAAATATTAATAAAATAAAGAAAAGTGATTTAAGAAGATCACTTGGAATGGTTTTACAAGATACTAGCTTGTTTACAGGTACAATAAAAGATAATATCCGTTATTCTAGACCAGAAGCTAGTGACGAAGAAGTTATTGCAGCTGCAAAACTTGCAAATGCTGATCAATTTATTAAACATTTGCCAAAAGGATATGATACTGTAATTACAGGAAATGGTGAAGGATTATCACAAGGTCAAAGGCAACTTTTATCTATTGCTAGAGCAGCTTTAGATAATGCACCTGTATTAATATTAGATGAAGCTACGTCAAGTATTGATACTCGTACTGAAAAAATTGTTCAAGATGGAATGGATAAACTTATGAAGGGAAGAACTGTTTTTGTTATTGCACATAGATTATCTACAATTAAAAATTCAGACTTAATTATGGTATTAGACCACGGTAGAATTATCGAAAGAGGAAATCATGAAGAATTAATTGCTAAGAAGGGAATGTACTATGGTTTGTATACAGGAGCTATAGAGATTGACTAATTAAAATGTTATCTAATACAAATGAACTTTAGGGATATGCCTTAAAGTTCATTGTATTTATTAAATAATTGTGTTATGATAAACTTATTATATAAAAAGAGTATTATTATAAAGGATGTGATAAAATTGTTAGAGCTAGAAGAAAATGCTTCTAAATTGCAAGAATTGTCAGACAGATTACAAAAAATAGGTGATTCACTTTGATGTAGCTAACAAAGAAAAAGAATTAGCAGAATTAGAAAA
>ERZ1643251.5532-NODE-5532-length-10249-cov-6.602511_pt1 | contig 10249 bp, 10 predicted proteins | sample MGYA00579261_ERZ1643251 | MGnify/ENA primary metagenome ERZ1643251 (study PRJEB29033, sample SAMEA4952267) | chicken gut metagenome | biome: Broiler Chicken; feature: Gastrointestinal Tract; material: Caecum | place: Ireland | collected 2018 | study: Broiler...
AAATCCACCAGCATGGTGGATTTTTTAGTTGTTGTTTGCAATTTCTTGAAGCTCTGACATCTCTTTTGCTATATCCAATCTAACAAACAGCGCTTCATTTTTTTCAAGGGTTATATTATTGATTTCAAAATCAAATATTGAATCTTTGTTTATTTCTACCTTGTCAATTCCAAATTTATTTAGTATAGTTGCTGTGCTTTCAGGCAAAAAGGCATTGAGCAGGGTGTAGGCCTCAAGCATAGTTTGCAAAGCATTGTAGAGCACAGTGTTTACTCTTTCTTTGTTTGTACTATCTTTGAAAAGCTCCCAAGGTTTGTTGTTGTCAACGTATTGGTTGCATTCATCTATAATTTTTAATGTACTTTTATATGCTAACGTTGGTTTTAAGTTTAGCATGTAGTCAATACATTGTTCTTTAAGTAATTTGACATTATCTTTGAGCAAAGCGTCTGATGCTTGTTCTACATTTGCATATTGTATGAGACCATCGTTGTATTTGATCACCATACCGGTCAAACGTGAAAACAAATTTCCTACTTTATTGGCAAGTATTCCGTTATAGGAATTCAAAAAGCCTTCTTGGGTGTATGGGCCATCTTGGCCAAAAGAGATTTCTCCGATAAGGAAATTTCTTACAGAATCAGATTTGTAACGTGACATGAGTACTCTTGGGTCAATAACCTCTTTTTTCTCAGTTTTTTTACTTTTGCTTAACTTTCCGTTATCAAAAGTTAGCCATCCATGCCCAAAAATTTGTTTTGGAAGAGGTAGATCCAATGCCATCAAAATCGCAGGCCAAATTATGGCATGGAATCGTACAATTTCTTTGCCCACCACATGCACATCTGCTGGCCAGTATTTTTTAAATTTGGAGTCATCTTCTGATAAATATCCCAGCGCAGAAAGATAATTTGAAAGTGCGTCAATCCAAACATATATTGTCTGCTCGTTATCAAACGACACAGGAATGCCCCACTTTACAGTTTTTCTTGAAACGCACAAATCCTTAAGCCCTTGATTTAAAAAGTTGTTCAGCATCTCATTTACTCTGCTTGCTGGAACAAGAAAGTTTGGATTTGTGGTATATAAATTTCTTAAGGCATCTTCATATTTGCTGAGTTTGAAAAAGTAACAATCTTCGTTTGCTTCAACTACTTCACGACCACAATCAGGGCACTTTCCGTCAATTAGTTGTTCTTCACTCCAAAAGGATTCGCATGGTATGCAATATTTTCCTTGATAAGTGGACTTATAGATTTCACCTTTTTGGTAGAGGATATCAAAAATTTTTAAAGCTGTCTTTTCATGTTCACTGTCAGTCGTCCTTATAAATTTATCATAAGATATATTAAGATCTTTCCATAGATTTTTTGTGTCTTTGATTATTTCATTTAAATAATCCATCTCATTGACACCGTTTTCAAGCGCAATTTTCGCTATCTTTTGACCATGCTCATCAGTGCCAGTTAAAAAAAATACATCATGACCCAAATTTCTATGAAATCGTGCTATGCAATCACACAATACAGTTGTGTAACAATTACCAAGTGTTAATTTGTTGCTTGGGTAGTAAATTGGTGTTGTGATATAAAATTTAGTATTTGTCATAATAATCTCCTATTTAATAATAATCAACTTTGTGAAAAAAATCAAATATAAATGTTCAATTTAATTGTCAATAAACAATAGTTTTTTTGCATTCACAAAAAAAATGTTTTTGTCATTTAATATACACGGAGAGTATATGGCAAAAAAAATTGCTGTTGTTGGTGCAACCGGACTTGTAGGTCGCACCGTTGTTGACATTTTATCTCATCAAAACATTGAGGATTTGGATGTGTATTTATTTGCCTCAAAACTTTCGCATGGGAAAATTTTAAAATTTTCAAATACACGGCTTAAAGTTTGTGCTCTTGATGAAGATGCAGCAAATTTAAATTTTGATTATGTGCTGATGTGTACAAATGAAAATGTTTCAAAAAAATATGTACCTCTTTTTTCAAAAAAGAGCGTTGTAATAGATTTTTCTTCTCAGTTCAGACACAAATTTCCACTCATTGTACCACAAATAAACTTTAATGATATTAAAGGCAATATTATTTGCAACCCTAATTGTTCAACCGTTGGTGTGTGCATGGCACTTAATGGAATTGCAAAGACATTTGGGCTTGAGGAAATTACAATATCAACCTATCAATCGCTTAGTGGTGCAGGGCAATTGGGACTTTTAGATAAATTTGAGAAAGATGCAAAAAAATTAAAAAAGCTTGATTATGTCATAGATAACAATTTGATTCCATACATAGGCAAAATAGAAAATGATGGGTTTTGTACTGAAGAACACAAACTCATGTATGAAACCAAAAAGATATTGCACCTAGATGATGTGGTTGTTCGTGCTCAGACAACTAGGGTGCCAATTGATGTCTGCCATGGTGAAAGTATTTTTTTCAAAACAAAAAAACCAGCCACGACCAAACAACTTTGCGATGCTGTTGTTCAGACAAAGAATTGCAAAATGGTTGAGTTTGCCATGCCAATTTTAGCAAGTGGCAAAGACGATGTTTTGGTCAGCAGAATTAGGCAATGCGAAGATGACAGACATTTTTGTATGTTTGTGACTATAGATAACCTGCGAAAAGGCGCTGCTCAGAATGGTGTGGAGATACTTTTAAAATACTTGGGGAGGGAATATGTTTGATGGTGTTTGTACGGCAATTGTTACACCTTTTAACCAATTGGGCGATATCGATTATGACGCATTTGCGCTTTTAATTGAAAGGCAACTGTTGTATGGTGTAAAGGCAATTTTGATACTTGGCTCAACAGGTGAATGCGAAAGCATAGAAGAGAGCGAAAAAATAAAAATAATCAAGTTTGCAAAAAAAAGAATTGCAAATAATGCAAAACTCATAGTTGGCACAGGGTCAGCTAGCACCAACGAGACAATCAAACAAACAAAAATTGCAAAAAAATTGGGTGCTGATATGTGCTTGATTGTTTCTCCATACTACGCAAAATGCACTCAAAGAGGTGTATTTGAGCACTATAACAAAATTTCACATCAGGTGGATATTCCAATTATTGTATACAATGTGCCCTCAAGAACCAATGTAAATATTGACGCTATTACCCTGCGTGAAATTTCAAAACTAAAGAACATATGTGCAGTTAAAGAGGCCAGTACGGATATAGCGCATATTCAAAAAGTTTTTAAATACTGCAATCTCCCTGTCTTTTGCGGAAATGACAATTTGATTGACATATTTTACTCACTTGGAGCGAAAGGTATAATAAGTGTGACATCAAATGTTTTTCCTCGCGCACTTTTGGATTTCCATAAATTTCCCAAAAAGCGCAAAGAGATTGCACAGAAGCTGTGTGTTTTTAACGATTTAATGTTCTGCGAGCCAAATCCAATTCCAGTCAAATATGCACTATGTAAGCTTGGGCTCATAAAAAACGTGCTAAGGCTGCCACTTTTGCCATTGGAGAATAATTGTGATCAAATAGATGAGCAATTACAAAATTTAAAGGAGTTTTTATGAACATCTTACTTATAGGCGCAAAAGGAAAGATGGGTAGATGTATGCAGCAATACCTAAAACAGCATAACATAAACTATGTTGGAGTTGACATTGATAATATAAATGAACATATAAACTCTCACATAGATGTAATATTGGATTTTTCCCTTCCAAGTGCAGTTACACAAAATTTAAAACTTGCACAAAAATACAATTGTCCAATTGTCATTGCAACAACAGGTCATGATAAAGATAATATGAAAATAATCAAACAATATAGCAAAGATATTCCAATCTTTTTATCAGAGAACTTCAGTATTTTGTTTTTCCTTATGACAAGACTTATCAGAAACTTAAGAGGAATCCAAAACATGGATGTTGTGGTGGAAGAAAAACATCACAAGCAAAAAGTTGACAGACCAAGTGGCTCCGCTAAAAAATTGATAAAGATATTAAGCCTTGCCAACATTTCACCAAAAGTGTATGTTTTTCGTGTGGCGAATGTGGTGGGTGAACACTCGGTTAGCATATTTGCAGAAGATGAACAACTTTGTATTTCACATCGTGCACAATCAAAGATGGTGTTTTGCAAAGGTGCATATCTTGCCTGTAAATTCATAATGGAGAAGAAACCAAAAATATACGGGATGGAGGACTTAGTTGATAGTATGTAAATTTGGTGGAACATCCACTTTGAGTTATAAGTCCATGTGTTGCATCAAAAAAATAGCACAAAATAAAAAAAGACAGGTGCTTATATTTTCTGCTGTCGGTAAGTGCAAAAAAAATGATAAAAAATTAACAGATATATTAATTGAATTTACAAAAGAAAAAAATATAGATAAATATTACAAAATAATATCTAAAAAATTTAAAAATTTAGCTAAAATATTAGATAAAGAAAATGAAATAAATAAAATTATAATTAATTATTTAAATAAATTTATTTCAGACGGTGATAGGGATTATTTGATATCAAGAGGTGAATATTTAACTGCTTATTTAATGTCTTTATTTTTAAATATAAAATTTATTCCAGCAGAAAAACTATTATTTTTTAAAGATGAAAATATTGACTATAAAAAAACAAAAAAAAGATTAAATTACTACATAAAGAGATATAAGCAAATTGTCACTTGTGGATTTTATGGTGTTAGTAACAACAAAATAAAATTGCTTGCTCGTGGAGGTGGAGATATCACAGGGGCAATTTTCTCTAAAGCAATAAATGCAAAGACCTACGAAAATTATACCGATCAAGACGGCATAAAACAAACCAATCCAACCATTGTGCGAAATGCAAAGACCATCAAAAAAATAGGAATGAAGGACTGTCTTGTTTTAACTCAGTGTGATGCAAATGTACTGCATTGTGATGTCTGCCAAATTCTTGAGGATACCGATATTATTGTAAAAGTGAAAAATGTATTATCGCCAAATAAAAACTACACCACTGTGGATCACAAAAACCATAGGTGTGTTTTTGTGTGCTACAAGAGCATGGGGGATTTTTGTCAGATCGTTGTCAAAACTCCTAGTGTTGATAAGTTAAAAAAATTTTATGATAGTGTGAATTATCTATCAAATAATTATGTATACATATGTACTGATAAACAAAATCTACCAAATTTTGTAAGACAAATATATTTGTGTATTGAAAAATAATTTTTTCTATGCTATCCTGTACTTAGGAGAATCAAATGAGAGGAAGAGTGCTTGTAGTACATGACGATATTTTAAGCGAACAGGAATTTAAGGAGCAAAATAAACTTTTTGTAGATGCCGCAAAAAAACTCAATATAACTTTGGACTTTGTGTCAAATGTTCAACTTTACACCTATATAGATAATAATTCAGTCAAGTGTCATGAAACTTTTGGCACTTATAACTATGCTATATTTTTTGACAAAGACTTTCATTTGGCAAAAAATCTCGAGATGCTTGGAGTAAAGGTTGTAAATAATTCAAGGGCTATTGATATTTGTGAAAATAAAGCATATCTTTACCAAACTTTGGCAGAACACAAAATCAACATACCCAAGACTGTCATCTTTCCTTCAATGACCAAGTTTAATAGGCAAAAAGCCATATTATTTTTGAATAATGCCATTGATGATTTAGGTTTGCCGGTAGTGGTTAAAGAATGGTATGGCGACTACGGTGAAAATGTGTACCTTTGTAGAACACGTGAACAACTCTATGATTGTGTTGAGAAACTTCAAGGTGATGAGTTACTTCTTCAGGAATTTGTTGTTGAGTCCAGTGGCACTGATATAAGATTTTTTGTAATAAAAAACAAAGTTGTTGCTGCTTACCGAAGGCATAACACAAGTGGTGATTTTAGGTCTAACTTGTTTCACGGCGGAAGTATGGACAAATATATCCCTACATATGTTGATGAACAGATCGCGATTGGAGCGACCAAAGCTGTTGGGTGTGATTTCGCAATAGTGGACATTCTTAAGAGTATAAATGGACCTGTTGTGTGCGAGGTAAACACAAGCGCTAGCGTGAACCATTTTTATGAGGCCTGTGGAGTGAACATCCCATTGCTGTTATTCAAATCCATAAAATAATGTATAAATTTTCTCACAATGTCAATAAACGTTGTGGGAGTTTTTTTATGAAAAAGGTAATATCTGTTTTGGTTATTATAGTTACAGTAGCACTGGTTGCTTTTGGAATATTTGGCACACAGCCCAAGCAAGAATACATACGAATACATGTGAGAGCAAATAGCAACGAAAGCATTGATCAAAATGTAAAATATGAAATAAAGGACGAAATCGTATCATATCTGATTCCATACATCTCTACCTGTGAAACTCGTGAAGATTTTGTGGCTGTGATAAATCAAAATTTAGACAAAATTGACGAGGTTGCAGAAGAAGTTCTAAGAAATCGAGGGTTTTCATATGGTGCCAATGTTAAGTTCTGTCAAGAACAATTTCCAACCAGAAGTTATGATAGCGTCGTGCTTGAAAGTGGCATCTATGATAGTTTGATCGTTGAACTTGGAAGTGGCGAAGGCGACAATTGGTGGTGTGTAGTTTATCCTCCACTTTGCTTTGTTTCCAATAATAGTCAGGATATTTTGTATAAATCTAGAATTTTGGAGATACTAAAATCGATTTTAGGATAAGGAGATTTTAGTATGAATAAACGAAAGATTTTTGTTATTTTGCTTGCAATATTTGCTATTTTGTACAGTGGTACATTTGTATTTATGGACCAGTTCTACACCTCTCAAGAAGTGGAAGTGGTGGCAAGTGCAAGCGAAAACAAGCAAGTACAGCAAAGGTTGAAAGAACTTGGTTACTATGCCGGAAACATTGACGGAATAATAGGCAGCCAAAGTATTCAAGCTATAAGAAATTTTCAGCGAGATTATGGACTCACCGTGGACGGAATTGTGGGACCAAACACCCTAAAGGCACTTGGACTTAGTGGCACCTCTTCCTACACTTCGCAAGATCTATATTTACTTGCAAAATGTGTGCATGCAGAGGCCAGAGGTGAGCCATATGTTGGACAAGTGGCAGTGGCAGCAGTAATTTTAAACAGGGTTGAAAGTCCGGAATTTCCAAACACAATCAGTGGTGTCATATATCAGCCATGGGCTTTTACGGCAGTGCATGATGGTCAAATCAACTTAGAGCCAAATGAAAGTGCCTATAGCGCAGCCAAAGATGCCCTAAATGGCTGGGATCCTACTTATGGGTGTCTTTATTACTATAATCCTGAAACAGCAACGAGCGAATGGATTTGGACAAGGACAACTGTCGTGACAATCGGCAAGCATGTCTTTGCGATATAAGAGGTAATTATGGAAAAGACACTTAAACGAAATAATATAATATTGATTGTACTTTCAAGCATTTTGGCGATTTTGCTCGTGACTTTTGTGGTACTTTATAGCATTTCCATGTCTACACAAAACAACCTTAAAGTGGATTTGGAAAATATTTACCAAAGAAATTATAGTGAACTTGTGGACAATATAAACAATAGCGAAATAAAACTCAGCAAAGTTTCAGCTCTTGGCGAAAACTCTTACACAAGGGCACTTTTAAGTGACATAAGTAAAAACACAGCTCAAGCAACTACTAATCTTTCTGCACTACCAATATCCATCAATGGAATCAGTGAAACCATTAAGTTTATAAATCAAGTCAGTGGTTACACCCAAACACTTTCCGAAAAACTTGATCGTGGAGAAAGTCTAACGCAAGATGAGGTGGACACACTAAGGCAACTTAGAGAGGCTTTTACCGTATTGAAAGACAATATCAATGAAATGTCAAATAAAATATACAATGGCAATATCCATGACTTCAGTATGTCCATTGACGGCGACTTCAATAAATTTACAATGATGTTAAAGAATTTAAAGTCCAAAGATGTAGACTACCCAGCAATGATCTATGATGGTCCTTTTTCAGATTCCATGGTGAATAAAGAGATCAAAAACTTGAATTTTGCAAAGGTTACAAATGATGTTGCGAGGCAAAGTCTGCTGAATATATTTAAGAATGTTCATGAAAATAGCATATCATATCTTGGTGAAACAAATGGACATTTCAAAACGTTTGACTTTAAACTTTCAACCATTTCAAATGACGCAATGTATGTTCAAGTCACTCAAAATGGTGCAAAACTTTTGACACTCAGTGTCGGCGACTATGATGATACTCAAAACTATTCATTAAATGATGCAATTGACATAGCCATCAATTTTACGACACTATCTTCCATTGCAAATACCGAGTGTGTTTGGAGTGATGTTGTCGGAGGTGATGCTTATATAAATTTAGCGCCTGTTGAAAATAATATCATTCTATATCCAGATTTGGTAAAGGTGAAAGTGGATTTGTCCACGGGAAATGTAGTTGGGTTTGAAGCATCCTCTTATTACACAAATCATACAAAAAGGAGTATTGCCACACCTTCACTTTCCTCTGACACTGCAAAACAATACGTTCCAGACGAGCTATATATCAAAGAAACAAGGCTTTGTTTAGCTCCACTTGACTATAATAGAGAAATACTTTGTTATGAGAACATATGCACATATGATGCAAGCACCTATTATGTTTATGTCAACGCTCAAGACGGAGAAGTGGAAAATATTTTGAAAGTTGTTGAAACAGAAAATGGTAATTTGCTCATGTAATGTATAATTTTATCAAATAATGTTTACTTTTGTACAAAAATATGTTAAAATACCAAAAACGGAGGATAAAAATGTACGGTGGTATCACAGAAGAGAAATTGGACAAGTTAGGCATTTATGATTTAAGAAGAGTAGCAAGGCTGTGTGGAGTAAGTTCTCCGACAAGCAAAAGACGTGATGTGCTTATCAATGAAATTTTAAGAATACAAGCTGGCGAACTTAAACCAATATTTAATAATAAAATAGGAAGACCGGTCAAATCTTTTGGAGAAGATAATGATTTAAAAGCAAGTTTAGTTATCCGTGGCGACAAGGAATTGGAAGAACATATCAAGCCAGAAAAAATTGATGAAAGTTTTTTGGTTTTGGAACAAGATTTTTCACAAAATGATTTACCAGTCAATGCTAATACCGTAGAGTTTAAAGGCATTTTAAGAAAAACTCAACAAGGCAACTTTTATGCTCTTAGTACAATGAAATTAAAAACCAAGACCTATGTTTTGTTTGATGAGGATGATGTTGAAGAACATAATTTATTGGAAGGCGACCTCATCCATGGTACTGCGTTTGTTTATCCAAACAAAGGCTATGCAAAGATCAAGGAAATAAATGAAGTAAACGGCATCAAGAACTCAGAAAACAAATATGATTTAGATTTTGAACCAATAATACCAAATGTTGTGTTGGAACAACCCGATTTCAAAGCTGGACAAACAAAGGTTTGCATGTGCGATAACTTGGTTAAGCAAATAGAGTTCATTTCATCTCGTACTGCTAAATTCACAAGTCAAGGTTATAAATGTGTTGTTCTGGCTCTTGAAATATCCATAGAAACCAAACTAAGGCTTGATAGAATTTCTGGTCTTACGCAAGTTGTGTCTCTTTTGGACGATACTTCAAAGTTTAGTTTTGACAAGATAAATGATTTCTTAAACCATGCAAATAGTTTGTTCTATCACAACAACAACGTCATAGTTTTTGTGCTGGATGCTCTTGGTATATTTTCTATACTGGATACAGTTTATCAAAGTAAAATGGGAATTCATAACGAAAAAACAAGTCTCTACATCCGAAAGTTGTTGGCAAACAGCAAAACCTCAAAAAATGGCTCAATAAGCACCTATTGCCTGTATAGTGAAGATGAAGGTGAAATAAACCAACGTGAAGTCAATATGCTTCAAAAATATAGTATAAGCTAGAGATTTCTCGCTGTCGCTCAAATGACAACTAAACCCTGTGTCATTCCGAGGAGTTCGCTATGAGGAATCTCTGAGATATTTTACTTAAATACTCGTATGCTACAAGCATACGAGTTTTCCATATTTTACGAGCGACATTCGTAAAAACACAAAAATACGCAAAATAATCGTAAAAATCACGTAAAATCGCTTGACAAACATATGGGGGGGGGGGCAAAATAGTTATAAGGGAAAAAAGTGTGGGCAAAAACTGCGCTCTGTCATTCCGAAGAACTTTAGTTCCGAGGAATCTCAAAAAAAAGGAGAAAACATATGAATAGAAAATCCAAATTATTCTTCAGTATAATGTC
>ERZ1643251.5534-NODE-5534-length-10245-cov-5.863788_pt1 | contig 10245 bp, 9 predicted proteins | sample MGYA00579261_ERZ1643251 | MGnify/ENA primary metagenome ERZ1643251 (study PRJEB29033, sample SAMEA4952267) | chicken gut metagenome | biome: Broiler Chicken; feature: Gastrointestinal Tract; material: Caecum | place: Ireland | collected 2018 | study: Broiler...
AGAATGGCTTTCACAGCTTTATCACGGAACTCTGAACGCACAGGTATATGGCTTTATGAATCTCTGGCAGTCCTGCGCATATTTGTTTTTATTTCTGGGATTTGTATTTCTGATCAAAAAAAGGGAATGTCCGGGGGCCTTTGTTCCCGCTCTGATTCTGATCGGCGGTTTTCTGCTTACTCTCATCTGGGAATCGAAAAGCCGCTATGCCTACCCATACGTTGTTTTTGCCGTTCCGCTTATCAGCGGATCCGTTGCTTTTACGCTGGAAAAGATTACTGCAATCTCCCGCCGCATCAGGCGCTATACCCGGTCAGGCGCATGAAATTGGTTCAACGACCTTTTCTTTTCCCCAGGTTTCCGTATCAATGGCATTTTATGCCGGAACTTCTTCCGGCACGATAAAAAAAGTATCGTGCACTTTCTTCCGTTGCACTTGACCGCGCTTTCAGGTAAGATAAGCATATCAATCTTTTCACAAAAACAGATGACAGAAGGGAGTAATTTTATGTTCAAAGAATCCTTTCGGAATAAGATGAATGGATTTCAGACTATGGATGAAGGAGGATCTGGTAAAAGCGGGAAAGGCTTTGTCAAAAAAGCTGCGGGAATTGTGCTGGGTATAGCCGTCATCGCCTTACTCGCCCTGAATTCCGCTTATCAGATCAGGGAGCAGGAAGAAGCAGTGCTGATCACGCTTGGAAGGGCCCAGGCCGTAACCGAACCGGGTCTGCATTTTAAAATACCCTTTATCCAGCAGGTAAGAAAGGTAAACACCACCATTCAAGGATTTTCCATCGGCTACAGCGAGGCTTCCAATGAATCCCAGGAGGCTGAATCACTGATGATTACATCTGATTATAATTTTGTAAATGTGGACTTTTTTGTAGAATACCGTTTCAGCGACCCGGTAAAGGCAGTTTTTGCCTCCAGAGATCCTGTGGGCATACTGGGGAATATCAGCCAGAGCTGTATCCGCACCGTGATCGGAAGCTATCCAGTAGACGAAGTACTCACTACCGGCAAAAACGAGATACAATCCGCCATTAAGGAAATGATCATCGAGCGTCTGGAGGAACAGGATATCGGCGTACAGCTTGTGAACATTACCATTCAGGACTCGGAGCCGCCCACCGCGGAGGTTATGGAAGCCTTTAAGGCTGTGGAAACCGCCAAGCAGGGAAAGGAAACCGCCCTGAACAACGCCAACAAGTATCGGAATGAGCAAATACCCCAGGCACAGGCAAAGGCAGACGGCATTATCAAGGAGGCGGAGGCCAGGAAGACGGAGCGAATCAATGAAGCCACAGCGCAGGTGGCACGCTTTAACGCCATGTATGCAGAATATGTGAAAAATCCCGCCGTAACAAAACAGCGTATGTTCTATGAAACAATGGAAGAGGTGCTGCCCGGCCTCAAGGTGATTATTGAGAGCCCAAACGGTGACATGCAGACGATTTATCCTGTGGAGCCCTTCTCGGTATTCGGAACGGACGCCTCTCAGGAGATCTCAGAAAGCCCGTCCCAGACTGAGGCGGACAGCAATATAGGCTAGAAACAGGAGGTTTGAATAGATTATGAAAGCTATGAAAAAAATAATTCTGGCAGTTATTCTGCTTGCCTTCATTGTGATCGGCTCATCCAGCATTGTGGTGACAAACGAAAACGAATACAGCCTTGTCCGCCAATTCGGCCGGGTGGATCATGTGGTGGAGGAGGCTGGAATCAGCCTGAAGATCCCTTTTATTCAGAGTGTGGATAAACTGCCTAAGGAAACGCTGCTTTATGATCTGCCTTCCTCGGATGTGATCACCAGCGACAAAAAAACCATGATCTGCGACAGCTATATTTTGTGGCATATCACCGATCCCTTAAAATTTGCCCAGACTCTGAATTCTTCCATTAGCAATGCGGAGAACCGGCTGAACACCATTGTATACAATTCCACCAAAAACGTAATCAGCAGTAATACTCAGGACGACGTAATCTCCGGGCGGGATGGAGAGCTGTCGGCTGCAGTTATGGACAATATCGGAGACACTCTTGATCAGTACGGCATAGAGCTTCTTTCCTTTGAAACTAAGCAGCTGGATCTTCCCAGCGACAATAAAGCCGCTGTTTATGAACGGATGATTTCCGAACGGGACAACATTGCCGCCACCTATACCGCGGAGGGAAGCTCAGAGGCTCAAATGATCCGCAATACCACCGACAGAGAGGTTTCCGTAATGCTTTCTGAAGCGGAAAAAAATGCAGAAATTCTGGTGGCTGAGGGAGAGGCGGAATATATGCGCATTCTTTCCGAAGCATACTCAGACGCCTCCAAGCAGGATTTTTATTCCTTTGTGAGAAGCCTGGACGCCTTGAAGCTGTCCATGGAGGGAAATGACAAAACCGTGATTCTCTCCCCCGACTCTCCCATTGCACAGATTTTTTACGGAAATTAGCCTCTCGCCTATTTCAGGATCTCGTCGATTCTTTTGCGCTCTTCTGCACTGAATCCCGAGGCATGGAGAATTCCCATATTATCCATGATCTGAGAAACTCTCGACGCGCCGATGAGAACACTTGTGATGTCGCCATCCCGAAGAATCCAGGAAAGCGCCATCTGGGCCAGGGTCTGACCTCTCTGTTTGGCAATATTGTTCAAAGCGCGGATTTTTGACAGCGTTTCCTCATTCACAGCCGATTCCTTCAAAAACCGCCCGTCCGTGCGGATACGGCTGTCCTGGGGAATGCCGTGCAGATACCTGTCTGTCAGAAGCCCCTGAGCCAAAGGGCTGAAGGTAATCATTCCGATGCCGTGGGCCGCGGCATAATCCTTCAGCCCCTCGCTCTCAATATCCCTCACAAACATGGAATATTTTCTCTGGTTGATAATGAAAGGCGTTCCCAACTGCCTAAAGAGCGCCGCCGCTGCAATGGTTTGTTCCTTATTGTAATTGGATATGCCTATGTAAAGAGCTTTTCCGCTTTTCACAATGCCATCCAGAGCTCCAACCGTCTCCTCCAGAGGCGTGTCCGGATCCGGTCTGTGATGATAGAAAATATCCACATAATCCAGATCCATGCGTTTCAGGCTCTGATTCAGGCTGGCAACCAAATACTTTTTGCTTCCCCAGTTGCCGTAAGGCCCCGGCCACATTTCATATCCCGCTTTCGTGGAAATAATAAGCTCATCTCTGTATACTCCAAGGCCCTTTTTTAAGATACGCCCGAAGTTTTCCTCGGCAGCCCCGGGTACAGGCCCATAGTTATTCGCCAGGTCAAAATGCGTAATACCATTGTCAAAGGCCGCCCGGCACATGTCCTGCATGTTGTCAAAACTACCATTTGAACCAAAATTATGCCACAGTCCCAAGGAAACTACCGGGAGCCTCAGGCCGCTTGCTCCACACCGGTTATATTTCATCTCATTGTAACGTTCGCTTTTTGCTATATACATTTTCTTCCTCTCCGACGCTCCTTCGCGTCTGTGCTTCTCCTAAGACAAAAGCACATCATAATTGATCTTGCTGTAAAACAGGGCCTCGATTTCAGGAAACGACAGCCTTCCCAGACCCATAATCCACATCATCTTGGCAACCGCCGCCTCAAAGTTCATATCATAGGCCTCCAGATAGGAAAATCTTTCCCGAATGCGTTTTCCCACCTCGTAGGTAGACAGACTGCTTCCCTCATAAGTCACCTGAGTGGTCATAACGATAATCTTCTCACCATCCTCATAGCCCTCCATCAGTCGGCTGAAATCATCCAAAACACTATCTGGAATGCCTCCCACCCCGAAGCTCTCCACTACGATGCAATCATACTGCGCAAACACCGCGCCCAGTATGCCGGAATTCATACCGGGGATCATTTTAAGGGCAAAAACTCTGGGATTCAGTTTACGGTAAAATATGGTTTCCGATCTCTGATCCCCTGCTTTTTCCTTTCCCGGAAGATACCTGACAATTTTACCATGCCTCATGGACGCCAGCTCCGGAAAATTAATGCTGGAAAATGCCTGATAGCTTGAGCTTCTGATCTTTTTGGCTCTGGTGCCCGCAATCACCCTGCCGTCAAAAATCACGGTTATCCCGCAGGATTCCCGGTCTGCCGCATACAAAATACTGTCAAAGAGATTCTTCTTTGCATCTGTGATCTCCATCTGTATGGGCTGCTGGGAGCCCGTCAGGACAATGGGTTTATCCGGATTCTGAATCAGGTAAGACAAGGCTGCCGCCGTATACGCCATAGTGTCCGTTCCGTGGCAGATGACAAATCCGTCATATTTTTCATAACTTCTCTCTATGGCTGCCGCCAGCTTCAGCCAGATTTCGCAAGTCATATTAGTACTATCCAAATTGCAGACCTGCAAAGAGTCCAAAGCTATATGAGCCCCCAGATCCGGGAGAAAGGACAAAATCTGGGACGCATCCAGCACCGGTCTAAGCCCGGCCTCGGTCTTTACGGAGGCAATCGTGCCTCCCGTAAATAAAATTAATATGTTCCGCAAATCATCCTGCATACGCACGCTTCTTACCCACTTTCATTTTGCTGAACAGAAGATAATACAAAACGAACAGGACGCTTGTCACCGTCCAGGTCAGCGGATAGCTGAACATAATATTGTAAATATCCCTGCGCAGAGGTACAACTGCTACAATCCACAGTATGCGCAGTACGCAGACTCCTATGCAGGACATAAGCATGGGAACCCAGCAGTCTCCTACGCCTCTGAGAGCGCCCGACAGAATTTCTATGGACACATATGTAAAATAAAAGGGCGCAAGGAATTTCAGCATTTCCACCCCGATCTCAGTCACCGCCGCATCCGCTGTAAACAGGCTGTAAAAACTTCCTCCCACTGTATACAGGAGAAAAGAAAGAATGATGGTTGAGCCAAAGCTGAGTCCCATGCACACTCTGATGCCCTTTCTTACTCTGTCTTTTTTGCCAGCCCCAAAGTTTTGGCCCACGAAGGTAGTTGCGGCAATGCCGAAGGCATTGATAATCATCCAGTAAACGCTGTCTATTTTGCTGTAAGCGGTCCAAGCAGCCACCGTATCCGTTCCCAAAGCATTGACGCTGGCCTGAATCATCAGGTTGGACAAGCTGTACATAATGGACTGCAGACCGGCCGGAAGCCCTATGCGGATAATCCGGGCAAACATTCTGCCGTCAAACCTGATTTTTTTCAACTCAAGCCTGTACATATCCCTTGTCCTCATCAGCACCCAAATTACTAATGCCGCGCTCAAAGCCTGTGAGATGATGGTAGCAGCGGCAGCTCCTGCCACCCCCATATGAAAGACCACTACGAAGAGAAGATCCAGCACAATATTCGTCATACAGCTTGCGATCAGAAAATACAGAGGCCTCTTAGAATCTCCCACTGCCCGCAGGATTCCGGAACCCATGTTATAGATCAGGTTTCCTATCAGACCGGCAAAATATATCCTGATATATATTATAGAAGGCTCCAGCACATCCGCGGGCGTGTCCATTGCCTCAAGCACCGCCGGAGCCGCGACGATTCCTGCAATCATCATAAGAGCCCCTGCCGCCAGGCTGAAGGCCACGGCGGTATGCACCGCATATTCCACCATTTCCGCCCGTTTTGCTCCGTAATATTGAGAAATAACCACCGTAGCTCCGCTGGAAAGCCCCACAAAGAATCCCACCAGAACTTGTATAATGGTTCCCGTACCGCCGCCTACGGCAGACAGAGCCTCCTTTCCCACAAAGCGTCCCACTATCATAGCATCCGCCGCATTGTAAAGCTGCTGAAAAAAGGTTCCCAGCAAAATAGGGAAAAAGAATAGGAGCAGCTGTTTCCAGATAACTCCCTCCGTGATCCTGTTTCCCGCTTCTGCTGCCAGCGGCTTTTGTCTCGTGTTCATGAAAATACGCTCCTTCCATCCGCATTCTACTGTGTGCATTGTAGCACTTCCCATCTTCTTTTACAAGCAGATTCTACGCTGTGCAGGCAGATCTTTGAAGGGTCTTCGGCACCCTCTATGAGAAAGCGTTCTCTCGGAAATTACAGTCGGATAGAGACAGGCTCAGCCTAAGACAAGTCTGTCCCTCCCATACAAGCGTCTCCCGTACGACAAAGCCCAGCTTCTTACAAAGCCGCAGAGACGCATTATTTTCGGGACGCACCATGGCATTTACTTCAATCGGCCCGAATTGTTCCCGGCCCCAGCAAAGAATCGCGCGACACACCTCCCAGGCAAGTCCCCGGCCCTGCCAGGGTCTTCCAATCATAAATCCCAGCTCCGGCTGCTCAAATCCGGCCCTGTAGGAAAAACCGGCTCTGCCTATCACTGTGTCGGTATTTTTCCTAACCACAGTCCAAACTCCGAAATTGTAAAAAGCATATACCTTTTCGATGTATTCCTTAACGTACTGCTTTTCCTGCTCCACGGAAGAAAAGGGCGCTCCCGTGTACCTTGTAACCTCCGGATCTGCGTATATTTCGCAGAAAGCTTCCACGTCCTCCTCGGTAGTCTCCCGCAGGATACATCTGTCCGTCTCCAGAATGTCCCAGGGCAGCCCCGCAAGCCGTCTGTAAGTGTTTTCAAAATATTCCGCATCCAGTTCTCCCGGCTCCTCTATGGCGTATTTCAGTCCCGAGAAGTCCTTTCCTTCATTTCCCTTATGGAAAAAAGCCAACACATATTTTCCCTCTCTCAAAAGTCTGTGCGCCGTCGGGGAACTGTCCGTTATCCAAAGACGGCCATTATCCTTTCTTTCGCCACACTGACATTTTGGCCCCATGGGTTCCCGTCCTTCCATCCCTCCATCCATGGGGACCTCCCTGCCCGTTTTTTCCTCTGTCAGTCCAAGGAGCAATTCTATCCCTTGTGATGACAGCCTTTCTCCGAGCTTGACAAAATCCTGCTCATAGGACTTTTCCAGCAATAAAATTCGTATTTCCTGCAGATAATTCATAATGCAGAGCTTCTCCTCTTTACGATCCCTCGGGTTTCGGGTACAATACTTTTTGATTGATTATACTATTTTTATATCAGAAAGGAAATTATTATGGAAAAAAATCCCATTGTTACAATTAACATGAAGGGCGGCGCTGTGATCAAGCTGGAGCTTTATCCCCAGGCGGCTCCCATCGCCGTAAACAATTTCTTAAGCCTGGTAAACAAAAAATTTTATGACGGTCTGGTTTTTCACCGGGTGATTCGAGGCTTTATGATTCAGGGAGGCTGCCCTCAGGGCAACGGTATGGGCGGTCCCGGCTACGGCATTAAAGGGGAATTTGCGCAAAACGGAGTGGAAAATCCCATAAAGCATACCACCGGCGTTCTCTCCATGGCAAGAGCGATGGATCCCAATTCTGCAGGCTCTCAATTCTTCATTATGCACCAGGATTCACCGCACCTGGATGGAAACTATGCAGCTTTCGGAAAAGTAATTGAAGGCATGGATGTGGTAAACCGGATTGCGGAAACCATGACCGACTACTCGGACCGTCCTCTGGAGGATCAGATCATGGAATCAGTTACTGCGGAAACCTTCGGCGTGGAATATCCTGAACCCGAAAAGCTGCCTCGCTAGGCGTTCATATTTTGTTTACAAATCATTCAAGATTTTTTTAATTCCCCATAACGTTTTAGACATTTCTATGGCCTATACTATAACCATAGCACAAGGAAATACATGAAACGCCAATCACAGTTACTTGTTTATCAAAATAACTTTTTCATAATAAATGCCAGGGAAAGCAGTTCCCTGGCATCCTCCCTTTTTAAGGGAAAATTTTCATTTATTATTCTTTTTACGCCGCAGGCTGTTGTTTTCTATCTCTAACCCCTGCGGCGTCTTATTATCTTATTTGCTCATGCTTTTCCCACAGAGCCAAACAGCTCCATCTTTTCCTTCACAGTCGCTTTGATGGCTTCCGCGCCGGGGGCAAGCAGTTTACGGGGATCGAAGCCCTTTCCTTCCAGATCCTTACCTTCCTCAATATATTTTCGGGTAGCCTCCGCAAAGGAAAGCTGGCATTCCGTATTTACGTTGATCTTGGCAACGCCGAGGTTGATAGCTTTTTTAATCATATCTGCAGGGATACCCGTACCTCCGTGAAGCACTAAGGGAAGCTCTCCTGTAAGCTGCTGCACCGCATCAAGAGTCTCGAAGCTCAAGCCCTTCCAGTTTTCAGGATACTTTCCATGGATATTGCCGATACCGGCTGCAAGAAAGTCAACTCCCAGATCTGCAATGGCCTTGCACTCCTGGGGATCTGCACACTCTCCCATACCTACCACGCCATCCTCTTCACCGCCAATGGAACCAACCTCAGCTTCAATGGAAATTCCTCTTCCGTGAGCTGCAGCCACCAGCTCCCTGGTCTTTTCCACATTTTCCTCAATGGGATAATGGGAGCCATCAAACATAATGGACGAAAAGCCCGCCTCAATGCATTTGTAGCACCCCTCAAAGCTGCCGTGATCCAGATGCAGTGCAACAGGGACATCAATATCCAAATCCTTGAGCATACCATTTACCATGCCCACAACTGCATGATAGCCGCCCATATACTTGCCCGCGCCCTCGGAAACACCCAGGATAACCGGGGATCTGCACTCTTTCGCAGTCAGAAGAACAGATTTGGTCCACTCCAGGTTGTTGATATTGAACTGCCCTACGGCATAATGGCCCGCCTTTGCTTTTTTCAGCATTTCTGTTGCGGATACTAACATATTCATACCTCCATATTATCTTATTTTTTTGAGAATACTTGTCTTTCGTTTTCAATATAGCACAGATCAGAAAAAAAGAAAATAGCAACTTTATTTTATGTTTCTTGCTTTTTTCTTTAAATAAGTTTATAATATTTATAAGTAATAACATAAATAAGCGGATACATGCCGCATTTGCAGCTTCTAAACCATCTTATAGAAAGGAAAGTTCGATTTGGCGCATCGTCATTATTCCGTGCAGAGCACGGACATTGAAAAACTAAATGCAAAGCTTTTGTCAATTACTCTTTCCGTTGATGAAAAAGACTGGCAAAGCGTGCTCCATACCCATCATTTTACTGAGATTTTTTATGTTGTAAGCGGGAACGGCAAGTTTGTCTTCCAGGATGGCTCCTACTCCATCAACGCCGGCGATCTCGTCATAGTCCCTCCCTACATAAGGCATACGGAGCAGTCCATCCCGGGATCTCCCATGAAATATTATGTGCTTGGAATTGATGGTATTACCTTCCAGTCCGAGGGGGAGCCCGCCTCCATGAAGATTTTCTGCAATTTCAGCACAACCCCATATATCACAAAGATTTTTGAGCAGATGCTTTATGAAATCAGAAACAATGAGTATGGCTCCGACGCCATATGCCAGAAGCTGCTGGAAATTCTCATTATAAAAGTTACTCGGACACATCATCTCTTTCCAGTACCCAGCTCTTCCGTCCGCATGACCAAGGAATGTGCTCAGATCAAGGAATATCTGGACGCGAATTATGCCGAGCACATCACTCTGGATTCACTGACGAGCCTGACTCATATGAACAAATATTATATGGCCCATTCGTTTACCAAGTACACCGGGCTTTCTCCCATACAGTATCTGAACGAGAGAAGGCTTGAGAATGCCCGTCATCTTCTGAAGGAGACAGATTATTCCGTATCTGACATCTCTTCAATGATCGGTTTCTCGTCTCACTCCTATTTCACTCAGATCTTCCGAAAAAAATGTGGCATGACGCCTATCAAATACCGCCAAAATGTTACGAAAAAGAATGGCTGAAAGCACATTCACACGCCCTGAGCCGGCAGAAAGCCGGTCAGGGCGTATTTCAGCGCATTTTGACAGCGGTCAGGCTTCAGATTTCATACCAGATAATTTCATTAGCGTCCATATCCAGAGCAAAGCTTGTGCCATCCCCCTTGTATACAGTGGTATGCTGCTTTTCATAGGTATTGTTTACAACACAATATTTTCCGTTTTTCACATAGGCGTGCACTTCCACGTTAAAATTCGTGCTGAACCACCTGTGGAGATTCGCCTCATCATGTGCCGACCAGATAATTGAGCGGTACAGAATACGGCTGTTCTCAAAGCTATAGGGAAGTCCGCTGATATAAACGCAACGGCCCTTTCCGAATTCCCGTACTGCCATCTGCACCTCTTTGTCACGCTGTACAAGGATCTGAGTTCCGTCAAGAGCGTAAATATTTTTCTTTCCCTCTCCGAAATCAATCTCCTTTGTGCAGTCTTCCTTGATAAAGTGGTCAT
>ERZ1643251.5535-NODE-5535-length-10243-cov-4.110817_pt1 | contig 10243 bp, 12 predicted proteins | sample MGYA00579261_ERZ1643251 | MGnify/ENA primary metagenome ERZ1643251 (study PRJEB29033, sample SAMEA4952267) | chicken gut metagenome | biome: Broiler Chicken; feature: Gastrointestinal Tract; material: Caecum | place: Ireland | collected 2018 | study: Broiler...
GACATCGCCGCGCCGTTCTGGTCCTTTATCGCGCCGAGGTAGCCGAAGTAGAGCCACTGGATTGCCTCCTGCGCAGTTTCGGCGGGACGGGAAATGTCGAAGCCGTATTCCGCAGCCATCTCTTTGAGGGCGCCGAGCGCCTTTATCTGCTCGGAGAGCTCCTCGCGGTCGCGGATTTTATCGGGCGTCATGTCGCCGTCCATGTTGAGCTTATCCTTCTGCTTCTGCGCGATCAGATAATCGACGCCGTAGAGGGCAACCCTGCGGTAGTCGCCGACTATTCTGCCCCTGCCGTAAGTGTCGGGCAGACCGGTCAGGATGTGAGCGGTGCGCGCACGGCGCATTTCGGGGGTGTAGGCGTCGTAAACGCCGTCGTTGTGCGTCTTGCGGTATTTTGTAAAAATCGTCTTGACTTCGGGGTCGATTTCGTAGCCGTACATGTTGAGCGCCTGCTCAGCCATCTTGATGCCGCCGAAGGGTTGCAGGGCGCGCTTGAAGGGCTCGTCCGTCTGCAAGCCGACTATCTTTTCGAGTTCTTTATCGATATAACCCGCCTTGTGGCTGGTGAGCGTGGAGATAATTTTTGTATCCGCCTTTAAAACGCCGCCAGCGGCGCGCTCCTTTGCGGACAGGTCGAGAATTTCGTTCCACAGCTTTGTCGTAGCTTCGGTGGCATCTTCGAGAAAGCTGTCGTCGCCTTCATAAGGGGTGTAGTTGCGCTGAATGAAGTCGCGGACGTTGACCTCGTCGTCGCTCCATTTTCCGGGAACAAATCCTTCCCATGCTTTGTAGTTCATAAATACCTCATTAATAAGATTTAATCTTGTTTTATCGTATATATATTAATATATCGAAATGCAATTGTCAAGCGGTTAAGCATAGAAATATTAACCGTGGTTAGTTAATTTTTGGAATACTCTTCAAGCTTGGCTTCAACCCACAGGGAGAGTATTTCTTCGGGCTGGAACCCCGAACACTTGGCTATTATCTTTTCGCCGTCGGCGAGGACTATCGTGGGAATGCGCTCGACGCCGTATTTTTCGACGGCATCTGGCGAAGTTTCGATATCTATCCTTTCGAGGGGGATGCCGTTCTCATTGGCGACGGCGTTGAGCCCGGGCAGCAATGCGTGGCAGCTTGCGCAGGAGTCGCCGCTTATTTCTATGAGTTTTATCATTTTAATATTTCCTTTGCGTTTTTTACGCGCTCGGGCGAGGGCGGCTGAACGCCCTTCAAGGGATAATCTATGCCGAGCTTGTTATATTTTACCTCGCCCATCGTGTGATAGGGCAATACCTCAACCTTCTCAACATTGGTCAACGTTGAAAGAAAGACTTTGAGGCGGTGAAGATATTCGTCGTTGTCGGTAATGCCCGGGACGAGCACGTGGCGAATCCACACGGGTTTGCCCAAATCCGAAAGATAGCGGGCAAAGGCGAGTATGTTTTTGTTTGAACGCCCCGTGAGCTTTATGTGTTCGTCATCGTCGATGTGTTTTATGTCGAGCAGAACGAGGTCGGTTACAGCTAAAAGGCTGTCGAACGCGCGGGGATTGCGGGCATCATACAGTGCGCCGGAGGTGTCGAGGGCGGTGTGAATGCCAGATTTTTTGAGTATGGTGAACAGCTCTTCGACGAACGCCGCCTGCATGAGCGGTTCGCCGCCCGAAACGGTTGCACCACCGCCGCCCGTAAAGTAATTCTTGTATTTGAGAATGCGCGAGGCGACTTCTTCCGCCGTGTACTGCGTTCCTCCGTCCACCGACCACGTGTCGGGATTGTGACAATAAAGGCAGCGCATGGGGCACCCCTGCACGAACACGACGAAGCGTATGCCGGGGCCGTCTACCGTGCCGAAAGATTCAAAGGAATGAATTTTACCCGTCATGCGCGCGACCTCCATAAAAAAAGGGCAACATTTACCCGCTAAACGATAAACTTGCCCAGACGAACGACATTGCTATTCCGCCTGTCGCTCCCCTGCGGTTAATCCGCAAATTCGTCAGTCGCGCGGGCGGTTTATTAAAGTATGGATATTATAACACCCGCACGGTAGTTTGTCAATAGTATTTACACAAAATGTGCAATTTATTTTTTTGATAATACACTATATATTGTGGTACGCGCGGGATTTTAAACAAAATAATATATAAGACCGACTATTGCGCCCGAAAATACGCCGAAAACTATGATCGCGCCCGCGACGGTGAACATTTTTGCCGCCATGCCGTATATCCAGCCTTCGGTTTTGAACTCTATCGCGGGCGAGGCGACCGAGTTTGCAAAGCCCGTTATGGGTACTATCGAGCCCGCGCCCGCGTATCTGCCTATGCGGTCGTAGACGCCCAGCCCCGTTAAAAGGCAGCCTAAAAATATTAAAATTATCGAGACGCTGCCCGCGAGGACATCGCCCGTCAGCCCCGCGAATTGGAGCATGTACCGTAAAAACTGACCTATCGTGCAAATAAGCCCGCCCACACCGAAAGCGGCGAGGCAGTTTTTGAAGTGTTTGGTCTTTGGCTCGTGGCTTTTTACATATTCAAGATAGTTTTTGTTGTAATTTTCCCTGTGCTTGCCCGTCATTTGCAGTCGCCTTCCTTTTTGGGCTTGATGAAACTTTCGCGCTCGTCGCGGCGGGTGAGGTCTATTTCCTTTTTCATATCTTTATTTTGGGCGCGTGTGCGGGAAATTATACAATTTAAGGCAAATCCCGGCGGCGCGTCGCCGCTGCCCTGCTCCGCTATCAGGCTAACACACTTTACCGGGCTGTCCTTGCGGAAAGTCAGGCGGCGGCTGCGATTTGCCGTAATTTTGAGCGCCGCGCGAAATTGCAATTTCGCGCGGCGCCGTTGTATATTTTTTATTCAGCCGAGGGCGATGTCGAGAACCATCATCAAAGCAAAACCTGCAATTACACCGATAGTCGCCTTTATTTTGCCGTTTTCAAAACTTTGCGGAATGAGTTCCGAGCAGACGACGGCGAGCATTGCGCCCGCTGAAAAGGCGAGGGCAAATGGCAGAATGCCCGATGTGAACGTTACGGCGAGCGCGCCGACGGCGCCCGCGACTATTTCTACCGCGCCCGAGAGCTGACCTATGAAAAAACTTTTAAAGCGCGAAAATCCGTTGGCTCGCAGCGGAAACGCCACGCACATTCCTTCGGGAAAGTTTTGTATTCCTATACCGAAAGCCAGCATTGCAGCGGAGATAACTGCCGCCGCGCCACCGCCGGTTGCGGCGAACGCCACCCCCACCGCCATTCCTTCGGGTATGTTGTGAATGGTTACTGCGGCGCAGGTAACAGCGCCCGAGCGCACGGACTTATCCGAAAACGCGTTGAGCTTGCCGACGGCAATATCTGTCAGAATTATCAACAACCCGCCGAGGGCAAATCCCGAAGTGAGGGTTATATACGAGTATTCCCCTCCCGCTTCGAGCGCGGGCAGAAGCAGCGAAAAAAACGACGCGAGCATTATGCCCGACGCGCCCGACATCATGAGGCTGAACGCGGAGGGCCCAACTTTTTTGAAGAAAAAAACGAGCGACGCGCCCGCAGCGGTCATTGCCCACGTAAACGTACACGCGAGCATCGCCTGCTGCCAGCCCGGAAGACTTGTAAAAAACTGCAAAATTTATCTCCCGTAAAAAGACATTATATTGCAGTTTATGCACGCGGACGCAACACGGGTTACTTGCCTCCGCCGCTTTGAAAGGCTGACGCCGCCGCGCTTTGCGCGGCGGCGTCAGCCTCGTATGATGGATTGCTCATATGTGGCGTTATGAGTCTTGGGGCAATTTTATTAACATTTTGGTAGTTGTTATTTTTAATATGCTAACAAAATGGTAATATGTCAAGCGAAAAGGCGGCGCACAATGGATAATTTTTTAGGAAAAAGACTTAAAGAACTGAGAACCGAAAACGAGCTTACGCAAAAACAGGTTGCCGAAGCTTTGGGCATAAACACGGTGACGTATCTGCACCACGAAAAGGCGCAGCGCGAACCGCCGCTGTCGCTGCTCGCCGACATGGCAAAATATTTCGGCGTAAGCGTCGATTGCTTTTGGGACTTACCGATTACTGATTCAAAAAGCGGCGCGCGGCGCGGACATACTGTCCGCGCCGCGCGCTTATTTTTGCCGCCTTAACAACTTTGTTGCACAGCGTTTTGATTTAAGGCAAAGATTTTACCGCGTTGTTTTTATAGGTGCAGAATTTTATTTTATATCCGTTGGTTTCAACCTCGTCGCTCGCGGAGACGAGCGTGAAGTTTTTGTCGGCGTCGAGATCGGGGAAAACCGTATCGGCGCAGCCGTCGGCATCCACCTTTGTGACGAGCGCCTCCTCGCAATAGGGCAGCAGCATTTTGTATATGCTCGCCCCGCCAATGACATATACATTTTTCTCTGCCTTCAAAATGTCGAAAAGGTCGCTTACGTCCCTTACTATGCTGCAATCACCGCGTTCGGGCAGCGTGCGCGAGAGCACTATGTTGCGCCTGCCCTTTAAGGGGTTGCCGCCCGGGAATGAGCGCAACGTGTTGCCCCCCATGACCACGGTGTTGCCCGTCGTCGTCTCTTTAAAAAACTTCATATCGGCGGGAAGGCGAAACATAAGAGAATTGTCCCTGCCTATACCCCATTTTTTATCTACACAAACTATTATTTTCATGGTCACTCTGCCACGGGGATGTTGTATTTGGTCTTATTGCACTCGTAATTTTCAAGTCTGAAACTGTCGACGGTGAAATCATAAAAATTCTTCACGTCGGGATCGACTATGAGCTTGGGAGCGGGATATTGCGGCATGTTTATAATTTCCTTTACTATGGGGATATGCCTGTCGTAGATGTGTGCGTCGGCAATTACGTGCACGAGCTCGCCCGCCTTGAAGCCGCTTACCTGCGCCATCATGATTAAAAGCACGGCATACTGCGCCACATTCCAGTTGTTGGCGGTGAGCATATCATTGGAGCGCTGGTTCAGAATGGCGTTCAAAGTGTCGCCCGAGACGTTGAAAGTCATCGAATATGCACAAGGGTAAAGGTGCATTTCGTGAAGGTCGGCAAAGGTATATATATTGGTCATTATGCGACGGCTGGACGGGTTGTTTTTGAGATCGTAAAGCACCCTGTCGACCTGGTCGAAGTCGCCCTCCTTGTAGTGGTGCTTTACACCCAGCTGATAACCATAAGCCTTACCTATGGAGCCGCTTTCGTCCGCCCACTGATCCCATATTTTAGAGTTCAGATCGCGGATATTATTGGATTTTTTCTGCCATATCCACAACAGCTCGTCCACGCACGATTTGAACGCCGTGCGGCGGATTGTCAGAATGGGAAATTCCTCCTGCAAGTTGTAGCGGTTGACTATGCCGAACTTTTTGACGGTATGTGCAGGCGTTCCGTCGCTCCATCTGGGACGGACGGGAAGATCAGTGTCCCATACGCCGTTTTGCATAATATCGTTCATGTTGTCTATAAAAATGCGGTCTGCCTTGCTCATAACTTTCTCCGTAAATTTTTGAATATTTTACCATAACGGCGGCGCGCCGTCAAATTTAAAAGGCGTCCTTTGTAGTTTTGCTCCATTTTTTGGCGATGAGCGCCGTCTTTACTCCCTGCGGAACACATTTTAAAATGTAATATAGCGCCTTGTTCGCCCCTCCGATAACTGCCTTTTTGCATCCTTTATCGCTCGCCCGCAGGGCTTTCGCCGCGACATATTGCGGTGTCTTTGCCGCAATTTTGCCCCATATGCCCTGAGTCCTGATGTACTCCTCCACGTCGGGGCGGGTGTGAATGGCGCCCGGCAAAACGGCGGTGACGGTCACACCCTTCCCCCTGTACTCTTTTGCAATCGCCAGCGAAAAGGACGTGAGCGCACCCTTTGTTGCGCTGTATACAGCAAAATAAGGCATGGCATATTCGCCGCAAACAGAAGAGACGTTTATTATTTTAAAATCGGGCGCCCTGTGCGCAAGGCAAAAGAGGCACATTGAAAGGGCGCCTTCAAGGTTGGCGCGCACCTGAAATGTCAGCTTGTGCTCGTCGTAGTCGGCGAACGGCTTCTGAATGTCAGCCCCCGCGACATTTATGAGACGGCTGAAAGTCAGTCCGCCCGCGTCGGAAAAGAGCGCGGCGCGCTGTTTTTCATCCGAGAGATCGCAGGCGAAAATTTTTATATCAGCGCCCGCAGAGCGTTCTTCGAGCTGACTTTTAAGGGCGGCAAGCCTGTCCGCGCTTCTGCCAGTCAGATAAAGATTTTCCCCGCGCCCGAGGCAGTGCACGGCAAATTCCCTGCCGAGATAACCCGTCGCGCCCGTGATAAGCGTGTATGTCATATTTTTATTATATCACGATGTGCGGCTTTTGTACAGCTTTAAACAAAAGATAAATTGAGTAAACAATCGCACACGGCAATTTGCAGAGCGCGCATGTCGCGGGCATAAATGTTGCCGCCGCCGACATCGCCGACGAGGGTTCGGAGATATGCAATTTCGTCGGCAAAATTCTGCCCGAAACTATAACTTTGCAAGCCGCCGAGCATTACATATGCATCGTCAATGACCGATGAAGCGGCGGATTGGGACAATCCGCCGCCGTCCAATCCGTTTGCCATCTGATAGAATATATTGCCAAGCTGGTCAAGCGCGGTCAATGCTCCCATTATATTGTTTTTTTCTGTCCGCAGAGCGGCGGGAATTTCGTATCCTCCGGCATATGTCTCAATTACCCGACAGTTAAGCCCGCTTTGCGACAGTGACTCCTGAACACCCTGTGCATCTTCTTGCTCATAGTAACAGGCGACGGTAATATAATATTCACTGCCTATTTTGGCGATATATCCCGCTCCTCCATAACTTTGAACTATGGAAGAGATTGAATCGACAGAGTGCGCGTCGTCCGCACTCTTGTAACAGACAAAAAAATAGCGCGCCGAAAATTCAATCGTGCTGCCGCAAAAGGGAATTGCCGCTATAATTGCGGCTGCAACAATTATTGCCGCCGCGCCGACCGCCATTGCAACAGCGCGCAAATGTATTTTTTTCATATAATAATTTACTGCAAAAATCAATATTATATGCAGCGGTAAAATTATAAACAATTAATTTTTAAGACGACTTAAAAATTGCTTGCATTTATTTTAAATTTTGTTATAATAGATAATGCTTTTGCGCGATGCTACTGTGGCTCAGTTGGTAGAGCAGCTGATTCGTAATCAGCAGGTCGCCGGTTCGAGTCCGGCCAGTAGCTCCACAAAAAATGGAAGGCTTTTAGGTCTTCCTTTTTTTTGTGAGTTTATTTTGCTGATACGAACCGTCCCGCCTGCTGATTATTTTTACGGGGTCCCCGAAAAATTGTAGTGAAACAAAATTTTTTGGGGTATACAAAAGGTCGCCGGTTCGAGTCCAGCCAGTAGCCCCATCGCCGAGGCATGCATTCAATAAATTTTAAGCTTGTCGCTACGAAAAAGACTAAAAAAACTGCTCCCGCCCCGCAAGACATATCTTGCGGGGCGGGACGTTATGGCTTTGAATTTGCGTCAGGACGGATAACGCGCGAAATAATCCGCAACTCGTTAAACATACGCCGTAAAAGCGCAATCAATACAATTTGAGAAAGAAGTTTAAAAGTATGACAGCGGCGATTATGGTGAGCAGTACCACACCTATAATTATTAACCGCAAATTCAATTTTTTAGTCTGCTCCTCCGTTCTCTCCTTGGGAGTGAGGCGGGCATTGAGGCGGTTGATTACGCGCGATATGTGCTTATATACCGGCAACACGACGATAATTGCAATTATGCACCTTAATGCATTGAATGGAAGCACGGAGCACCAAAGATAAAATGTGTAAAAGGTTTCTCTTGTCACTTCGCCGAAGATGGCGCTCATTATACTGAGAAGAGGTTCCCAGCTGCCGCCGAAAAAGAACTGCATATAGAAGGGCACAAGTATGAGCCAGTTGGCGAGTATGCCGAGGGCGGTTGAGCAGACGGCGCCGACGATCAGCCCTATGAGCGCGCCCTTAAAAGTACGGTTGTGCTTATAAATTAGCCCCGCAGGGACGACGAACGCACATCCTAAAATAAGGTCGGCAAAATCGCCTACGAACACTGTGGTTGTGCCCGTGAAGAGCAGTTCAAGCACAATTTTAACGGCGACGATTATAGCACCAGACGCGGGGCCGAGAGCAAACGTGCCGATTAGCGCGGGGATGTCGGAAAAATTGAGTTCTAACCACGACGGAAAAATGACCGAAATGGGGAACTTCAAGATGTAAAGAACTGCGGCAATGGCAGACAGGACTGCTATGACCGCGATGCGGGTCGAGCTGAAATACTTTGCTCCTCCCGCCACCTGAGTGTTTTGCATAAAAAGAACTCCTTAAAAATTTATTTTTAAAGTAATTCTTTGCAGAAAAAGCCGCTCCGAAAAGATTTTCGGGGCGGCGACGGATTTTTTAATAAACGCGCCCCGCAAATTAATTTGCGGGGCGCGGATTAATTTTTCCGCTTTGTAATTCTTTTACCATCCGGACTATACCGTCGGTTCGGGAATTTCACCCGATCGGGCAAAGGGTTCGACTCCCCTTTGCGTCGCAGACTATACTGCCGGTGGGGAATTGCACCCCGCCCCAAAGAACTTACTTTAAATTGTAACTACATTATATAGCGTAATTTTTGCTATGTCAACTACATTATATAAAAAATTATAAATTGATAGTTGACAGGAAAACGGAGAATTACGGAGAAATTTTGGCACACAATATAAAAAAGACAGCCTGGCGGGCAGCATGCCCGCCAGGCTGTCTTTTTAAGGGAATATAATGAAACTGTCGTAAAAGCTGTATTATCCTTTTGCGATTGTATTGTACCACACCATTTTTAATTTTGGAATAAAAAATGCACAAGTTGCCGTTTAGGCGACATAATCTGCAATTTTAATTATGAAACGACAAATTAATTGCACGTAAGGTACAATATAAAATTCCCTTCTCCTATAACGGAAAAGAGAATCCTAAAAATCACTTCATATAAACTTCATTATAGCGCGCGATGCATTTGCGAATGATTTGGATCGCTTCGTATTTATGGAGCATTTCTTTGACGGTTGTCGACTTATGTTCGAGCATTTTATAAACCTCGAAGAAGTGCATCATCTCTTCAAATACGTGCGAAGGAAGTTCTTTTATGTCGTAATAATGCTTATAGTTGGGGTCGTTGACGGGAACGGCGATTATCTTTTCGTCCAGCTCGCCGCTGTCGGTCATGACTATGACGCCTATCGGCATACACGTTACGAGCGTCATGGGATAAATGGGTTCGTTGCACAGAACGAGCACGTCGAGAGGGTCGCCGTCGTCGGCGAGGGTGCGGGGAATAAAGCCGTAATTGGAAGGATAGACGGTTGAAGTGTATAACACCCTGTCCATGCGGAGCAGACCCGTTTCCTTGTCGAGTTCGTATTTTACCTTGCAGCCCTTGGGAATTTCTACCAGAGCCTCGAACCTGTTTTCGGTTATTCTTTTTTCGTCAATGTCGTGCCAGATATTCATATGCTTCCTCCACTGTCTGATATATGCGTGCGGGCGGCGGACACCACCGCCGCCCGCGCATACATAAAATATTGATTACATTTTTATATTAGCACGAAAAAATTAATTTGTAAATTGCCGCAGACATATTTTGTGAAAAAATATATCACAAAAATACCTCATCCACGCGTTTACGGCAAATAGATAATCAGAGCGCGCCCACGATTTTGTGGGGAACGTAAAGTTCGTCGATATAAGCGACGTCTTCGTCGGTGAGATCAACGTTGAACGCGCCCGCGGCGTCGTCGAGATATTCGGTCTTTGTGGCGCCTATTATGGGCGACGAGACGCGCTTTTTGAAGTGCCATGCGAGTGTTATGCCCGTCATGGTCGTGTTGTATTTTTTTGCAAGCTCGCATATGCACGCGGCGACGGACTTATCCTGCTGTTCGGTGGAATCGTATTTGCCCTGCGCGACCTTGTCGGTGTGGCTGCGCATGGTATCCGCCTCCCACCCCGCGCGGGCGCACCTGCCCGAAGCGAGCGGACTGTAAGGCGTGAGGGCGACGTTCATCTGGCGACATATGGGAATAAGCTCTCTTTCGTCCTCGCGATAGAGCGGGTTATAATGGTTCTGCATAGACACGAAGGGCGTAAACCCGTTGTCGCGCGCGCAAATCTGCATGTTGTAGAACTGGTAGCCGTACA
>ERZ1643251.5537-NODE-5537-length-10240-cov-4.836819_pt1 | contig 10240 bp, 10 predicted proteins | sample MGYA00579261_ERZ1643251 | MGnify/ENA primary metagenome ERZ1643251 (study PRJEB29033, sample SAMEA4952267) | chicken gut metagenome | biome: Broiler Chicken; feature: Gastrointestinal Tract; material: Caecum | place: Ireland | collected 2018 | study: Broiler...
AGCATCTCGGGGTCCGAAGTCGCCTTATCATAAACGGCGCGGTTTGTCACATCAAAACCACGCATGATAAAACTTTTCTCCCCTCCGGGCTGCAAGGCTCGCATCTGGCGGGCAAAATACTGCTGCATGGTGTCGGTGGCAATGCGGGCCGCAATGCGCCCGCCATTTACACCGCCCATGCCATCGCAGACAATGCCCCAGGCCGTACCGCCTGCCAGTTGCTGCGCACAATAATTATCCTGATTTTCCTGGCGACAACTCCCGATATCGGTGATCGCGGCGATCTTCATGCAGGACGTTCCTTTCCTTGGTTTACTCTTACTAGGATGGCGGATCACTCCGCCTGCGGTTCCCGGGCTGCCTGCGCGTCCTCACGCCGCAGCTGTCCGCAAGCCGCACTGATATCGGTGCCAAGCCGACGGCGCACCGTGGCATTGACACCCAGCTGCTCCAGTTCCTGCTGGAAGCGCCGCACATTGGCCTCGTCGGTGGCCGAATAGGGGCTGCCGTCCACCGGGTTGATGGGGATCAGGTTCACATGGGCCCCCATACCGTGGATCAGCCGGGCCAGCTTCTGTGCCATCTCCGAGCTGTCGTTGACACCCCGCACCATGGAATACTCAAAACTGATGCGGCGCCCCGTCTCCTTTTGGTAGCGGCGGCAGGCCGGAATCAATTCCTCCAGCGGGTAGGCATCGTTGACAGGCATCATACCCGACCGGGTGACATTGTCCGGTGCATGCAGCGAAACCGACAGGGTCAGCTGAAGATGCCGCTTGGCCAGCTCATCAATCTTGGGCACCAGGCCACAGGTGGAAAGACTGATGTTGCGCATACCGATGTTGACACCCTCCGGGCAGGAAATAATCTCGAGGAAGTCCATCACATTGTCAAAATTGTGCAGCGGTTCCCCGATACCCATCAGAACGATATGAGAAACCCGTTCCCCGGAATCCTTCTGCGCCGTATAAACCTCAGACGCAATCTCTCCGGGCGTCAAATCCCGGACGCGTCCCGCCTGGGTGGAGGCACAGAAACGGCAGCCCATGGCACACCCCACCTGGGTGGAAACACAGACCGTGTTGCCGTATTTATACCGCATGAGCACCGTTTCGATACAGTTGCCATCCGCCAGCTGCAGCAGGTATTTCACCGTACCGTCTTTGGATTGCTGCCGACGGCGGATGGTCGGCGCCGCAATGGTACACTGGGCTTCCAAAAGGGCCAGCAGCGTTTTGGGCTGGTCCGTCATCTGGGTAAACTCCGTTACCAGTTTCTGATGCAACCATTTGAAGATCTGTTTGGCGCGGAACTTCGGTTGTCCCAACCCGACGATATAAGCCGTCAGATGGTCCAGAGTCAGATCCGACAGGCAGATCTTTGTTGCTTCCTCCACAGGAGCTCCCCCTTTCCCACTCTATAGTATAAACCAAAATTATGTCGAAAGTTTTTCCAAAATGGCTACAAAAAAGCCGTCTGTGCCCGTTTTGTGGGGCAAAAACAGCGTGCCCAACGCATCGGTCTGCATGCCGGGCAAGGAAATTTCCGGCGCCACCACCCGGAATTCCGGGTTCCCGGCCAGGAATTTTTCCACCTGTTGCTGGTTTTCCTGACGGTTTACCGTACAGGTAGAATACACCAAACGGCCGTTTTCGGCAAGAGAATCCGCGCCGTTTTGCAAGATTTTTTGCTGAATGGAGAGTAAATTCTCTATCCCGTCGAGATTTTTGTAGCGGATATCCGGCTTTTTGGCGATGATGCCAAGGCCCGTGCAGGGCACATCGCAAAGAACCCGGTCAAATTTACCCCAGTCCTTTCTGGGAACGGTGGCATCATTCTGCACCGCCCGGGCGCAATGAATCCCGCAGCGCCGGAAAGCCTCCTCCAGAAGATGCACACGTCCCGGAACCGCCTCACCACTGATGAGCAGCCCGTTATCCTGCATTTGCTGCGCCAGGGTCAGGCTTTTGCCGCCCGGCGCCGCGCACAGGTCCAGCACTTTCTGGCCGGGCTCCGCCTGTACGCAAAGCGCCGCAAACTGGCTGGTCAGACCCTGTACGTGGTACGCCCCACGGCGGAAGGCGTCCCCGGCAGCCGGAGACCCCTGAAAATCCACCAGAAGCGCGTGATCCCACGGGCCGGGACGGACTGTATGCCCTTCTTCCTGCAGCTGCTCTGTCAGTTCCTTATCGGAAGTGCACAGGGTATTGACGCGTACCGCCGACACAGGACGCTGCCGGAAGGCCGCTGCCAAAGCAAACGCTTCCTCTCCATATTCCCGATAAAACAGCCGGGCCACGGCGGGCGACAGACAGTAAAAAATCTGCAGACGCTGCAGCGGATCGGGAAAATCTTCCTCCTGCACGGTCATTGCAATGGCGCGTCGCAACACAGCATTGACCATGCCCGCCGCGCTGGTTTTGCCCATGGCCTTGGTCAGTTTGACCGACTCATTGACCGCCGCCGACGGCGGAACTTCCATGAACCGGGCCTGCGCCAGTCCGGACCGCAAAATGGCCCGCACCGGAGCGTCCAGCCGGGCCACCGGCTTTTTGCTGAAGTGATCCAGCAGATAGTCCAAGAGCGGCTGGTATTCCAGCACCGTATAAAAGATGCGCGCCGCAAAAGCGGCATCCCGCGCTTCCAGAGGCGGCGTGCACTTTTTCAGCTCGCCGTCCAGCACCAGGTTGGCGTACCCCGCCTGTTCCTGATGCATCAGCGCCTTGACGGCCAGACGCCGGGGCGTCACAGGCTGTCCCCCACTTTCAGGCGGCGCCCCGCGGCCCAGGCCGTGCCAGCCATCGGCTTGCCGCCCTCCGGCGTCACGGTCAGCAGTTCCACGGCGCCGTCGGCCGCCGCAATGGTCAGCGGCTTCAGCGCCAGAACCGTGCCGGGCGCTGCGCTGCGCGCCTCCCGGGCGATGCGGCATTCCAGCACCTTGATGCGTTTGCCGTCCTGTTCAAACCAGGCCACCGGCCAGGGATTCATGCCGCGCACCCAGTTGTGGATGTGGGCAGCTTCCTGGGCAAAGGAGAACTTGGCCATGTCTTTGTTCAGCGGCGGCGCCAGGGTAGCCAGTTCCGCTTGCTGGGGCTGGGGTTTCAGCGCCCCGGCCTGCAGTTTTTCCAGAGCCGTGACCAGCGTTTTGGCCCCCACCGCGCTGACGCGGTCGAACAGCTGGCCGCTGGTTTCCTCGGGATCGATCTCCACCGGCTCCACCATCAGCACATCGCCGGTATCCAGTCCTTCATCCAACTGCATGATGGACACGCCGGTTTGTCGGTCCCCGTTCAGCACAGCCCACTGGATGGGCGCCGAGCCACGGTATTTGGGCAGCAGCGAAACATGCAGGTTGATGCAGCCATACTTGGCCAGATGGAGCAGCTGCGGCGGAAGGATGCAGCCGTAGGCCACCACCACAATAATGTCCGGTGCCAGGCCGCGGATCAACTCGTCGGAAGATCCGTCCCGCAGGGTACGCGGCTGATAAACCGGAATGCCATGCTGTTCCGCCAGCTGCTTGACCGGGGGCGGGGTCAGCACCTGCCTGCGCCCCACCGGCTTGTCGCGCCGGGTAAAGACCGCACAGATCTCATGCCCGGCCTCGATCAACGCCGCCAAGCTCTCTGCCGCGATATCGGGTGTGCCCATGAACAGGATTTTCATTGATCAGTCCTCGTCTTCCTCGGGGTAGTCATCCTCATAAAAATGGGTTGCCAGGTCCATGATGGTGATGCCGTCCAGGTGATTGTTCTCATGCTGGATGCAGCGGGCCAACATATCGTCGGCCTCCATCTCAAACCATTCGCCATGGCGGTCCTGCGCCTTCACCTTCACGTGTTTGGAGCGGGAAATGGCCCCATTGTGTCCCGGGAAGGACAGGCAACCCTCGTACAGCTCCACCTTTTCGTCGCTGAGCTCGAGAATCTCGGGGTTGATAAATTCAATGAACTTGTATTCGTAATTTTCCGGGATTTCTTCGGGCATATCCCGCTCATCCAGGCAGATGAAGAGGCGGCGCATCATGCCCACCTGGGGACCTGCCAGGCCCAGACCGTTGGCGGCCAGCAGGGTTTCTTTCATATCATCCAGCAAAACGCCCAGACGATCATCAAACTTGGTAACGGGGCGGCAGACCTTTTTCAGAATCGGATCGCCGTCCTGCACAATCGTACGCAGTGCCATAAAAGAGTACCTCCAAAATTGTTATAAATCTCCGTCAGAATGGAAATCAAGGATCACCGAAGCCTTTTGCGGCAGCTTTTCCCGGGCGTAGACGTCCAGGGTTTCCCGCAAGAGAGCCCGGAAAGTTGCATCATTGCGGCATTTCAGGGTCAGTTTATACCGGTATTTTCCGTTGAGCATCGTGATGGCCATGGGCGCGGGGCCCAGCAGCCGCAGCGGCATCCGGGGATGCTGGGCCGCCCGTTCGGCCAGCAGCGTGCCGAAGCGGTGGGCCGCCATGGCCACCATACCTTCCTGCGCTCCCACAAAACCGACGACGCAGAAAGAGCAGAACGGCGGGTACAGGCCAAATTTCCGGAAGGCGATTTCCTCCCGGTAAAAGGCTTCGTAGTCCTGCTCCGCTGCCAGCTGCAGCACCGGATGTTCGGGCACCGATGTCTGGATCAGCGCGCGGCCCGGCAATGCCGCCCGGCCGCCGCGGCCAATTACCTGGGTAACCAGGCTGAAGACGCTTTCGTAGGCACGGAACCCCTGCCCGAACAGCATCGAATCGATGCCCAGTACCCCCACCAGGGTAACCTTTTCAAAGTCCAGCCCCTTGGCCACCATCTGGGTGCCCAGCAGAATATCATATTCCTGCTTGCCGAACTGAGCCAGCATCGTCTCATGGGCGTTTTTCTGGCCCGTGGAATCCTGGTCCATCCGCAAAATGCGGGCAGTGGGCAAAAGCTGTGCCAGTTCCTCCTCCACGCGCTGGGTTCCAAACCCGCTGTAGTTGAGCTTCCCGCCGCATTCGGGACAAACCTGCGGCAGCGGGCGCACGGTGTGTCCGCAATGATGGCACATCAAAGCCTGCTGCGGCTTGTGGTACACCAACGGTACACTGCAGTTGGGACATTTGAGCACATGTCCGCAGGTAGCACACATGCCCACCGTATGATATCCGCGGCGGTTCAGCAGCAGAATGCTCTGTTCCCCGTTCTCCAGGTTTTCCTGTAACTCACGGGCCAGGCGCTTGCTGATTTCCCGGGGATTGCCGGAGGCCAGCTCCGCACGCATATCGATGAAATCCACCTGCGGCAGCGGGCGTCCCCCGTAGCGTTGGGTAAGTGTCACCAACTGGTACTTGCCGCACTCGGCCGCGTGATAGGTTTCGGTCAGCGGCGTGGCAGACGCAAACAGCAGCAGCGCATTTTCCATCGCCGCCCGTTTTTTGGCCACATCGTGGGCATCGTATCGCGGCGCGGATTCGCTTTGGTAGGTGTGCTCCTGCTCCTCGTCCAGAATGATGAGCCCAATATTCTGCAGCGGTGCAAAAATCGCGCTGCGGGTGCCCACCACAATGTCCGCCTGTCCTTGCTGAATCAGCCGCCATTGGAGTAGCCGTTCGGTGTTGTTCAGGGCGGAATGCTGCACCGCCAGCCGGTTGCCGAACGTGGACTTGAGCCGCCGGATCATCTGCGGCGTCAGGCTGATTTCCGGTACCAGCACCAGCGCCTTGCGCCCCAGTTCCAGCGTCCGTTCAATCAGTTTGAGGAATACGACGGTTTTTCCGCTTCCCGTAACGCCGTGCAGAAGTGCCGCATGGGGCTTTCCATCTTCCAGGTCCGGCACAAGCGCGTCATACGCACGCTGCTGCTCCTCAGCCAGCGTGATGGGCTGGGGCGCGAAAGGTATGTCCGCAAACAGATCCAGGGTTTTGTCCTGTTCCGCCACGGTCAGAACGCCTTTTTCGCAAAGGGTGTCCAGTGTTGCTTTGGAAATGCCCACCTCGTCCAGCTGGTGGGCAGTGAGGGGCCCCTGGCGCAAAGCTTCCACCGCCGCTTTCTGCCGCGGCCCGGGCTTGGGTTTCTGGGGTAACTCCCCCGCCAGGGTGTACACCCGTTCGGTGGAGCGACTGAGCCGGCTTTGCACCACCGGCTTGCCGTCCACCACCGCAGCCCGGTACTGAGCCCCGTACGGGATAACCGCCTTGACCGCCTCGAACCAGGTGCAGAACGTCCGGTCCTTCAGGAAACGGACCAGCGTGAGCAGGTCCGGGGTCAGCCGTGCCTGCTCCGGGGCTGCATCGTGCAGGGTTTTCAGCCGTTTGGGCGCCGTTTCGGCGTCCACGTCCTCCACCTGCAGCACCACAGCCATCCGGGGCTTATCCCCCCGGCCAAAGGGTACCAGCACCATGCTGCCGGGCCACACCCGGCCGGCCAGTGTTTCCGGCACCCGATAGGAATAGAGTTTATCAAAATGAATGGTCGCATTGTCCACCGCGACCTGGGCGATGGACAGGGTCATTCGTCCTTCCCGTGCTGCAGCCGGAACTGGATGATGGAATACAGACTTTCGGCACAGGTTTCCACCTGCACATTGACCACATGCTCGTCATACTCCACCGAGTTGGCAATTTCGGTCTTGGCCCGTTCCAGGCGGCGCTGAATAGTCTCTTCGTTCTCGGTGCCGCGGTTGCGCAGGCGCCGTTCCAGCTCTTCCATATTGGGCGGCAAAACGAAGATGGTGGTGGCACCCGGGTACATTTTTTTGATGTTGCCGGCGCCCTCCACCTCGATGACCAGGATGACCGGAATGCCCCGTTCCATACGCGTCTCGATTTCGCTGCGCAGCGTGCCGTAGTAGTTGCCGCAGTACTGGGTGTGCTCCACGATCTGGTCGTGGGCCAGATGGTCCTCAAAATCCGCCACCGACATAAAGTGGTAGTTGATACCGTTCTTCTCCCCTTCCCGCGGGGCACGGGTGGTGGCCGAGACCGTGTGCTGGATTTCCGGGTGGTTCTTCAGCAGCTGTGCCACCACGGTGTCTTTACCGGTACCGGACGGGCCGGAAACCACAAACAGGTATTTTTCGCCTTTCATATACTTACCCCTTATACTTCCTTTTCCTCTTGCTCAAAACGTCCTGTGACACTCTCCAGCGCAATTCCGGAAAGAATCACATGGTCCGAGTCCATAATCAATACCGCCTGGGTGCGCCGCCCATAGGACGCGTCGATCAGGGCACCCTTTTCCCGGGCATCCTGTACCAGCCGTTTGATAGGCGCCGAATCCGGGCTGACAATGGCGATGACCCGGTCAGCATTGACCATATTGCCGAATCCGATGTTGATCAGTTTCATAAAAAGCCTTTACTCGATGTTCTGAATCTGCTCGCGGATCTTCTCGATCTCGGATTTCAGTTCCACCACCAGACGGGTGATGGCCACGTCCTGGCACTTGGAACCGATGGTGTTGGATTCCCGGTTCAGTTCCTGGGTCAGGAAATCCAGTTTGCGGCCGATGGGTTCGTTCAGCTCGAGAATTTCCCGATATTGTCCCACATGGCTGTGCAGACGGACGGTTTCCTCGTCAATGGCGGTCTTGTCGGCAAAGATAGCCGCCTCCGTCACAAGACGCGCCTCGTCGATGTTGCGATCCCCCAGCAGTTCCTGCAGACGGGCATACAGTTTTTCGCTGTATGCCTGTACCCGCCCGGCGCTGTCCTTTTCGATCTGTGCCACCAGCGCTTCAATGGTAGTCAGACGCCCCGACACATCTTCCTTGAGTTTCTCGCCTTCGGTGGCGCGCATGGCCACAAAGGCGTCCAGCGCCTGCCCGGCCACAGACTGCACGTCCTGCCAGAGTTCTTCCTCGTTGGTGGGCGCCGCCGTCTGCGTCAGCACATCGGGAAAACGTGCCAGCATTCCGACGGTCACATCGTTTTTCAGGTCCATCCGCTCCGACATGGCATTCAGGGCGGTGCGGTATCCCTGGGCCAGCTGCCAGTTGACAGTGACCACCGTATCCGCCGCCGTCACTGTCTGCAGGGAAAGGCTGAGTTCCACCTTACCGCGGCTGACCCGGGAGGCCACCAACTGTTTCAGCTTGTCCTCCATAAACGCACAGGAGCGCGGCAAACGGGAGGAATACTCAAAAAAGCGCGCATTGACACTGCGCAGTTCCACCTTGATGTCCCGCCCATGCAGCAATGCACCCGCACGGCCATAGCCTGTCATGCTTAAAACCATATCCTACACCTCACGACTGTGTTTTTTGTCCCGGTCGCACAAAAACATATATTGTATATTGTACTATTTTTACAGCAGAGATGCAAGGTGGCAGGCCGTCTTTCCGGAACTTCACCCCAAATTTTTACACCCACAACACAAAACCGCCCCCGCGGTGCAGCGGGAGCGGTCTTTGATTCATCAGACGGGATGAGACTTGTTTTCGTAGTCGGCATGCAGCGCATCCACACCCTGCAGGCGGGCATTGCGCTTTTCGAAGAACTTGGGGGCGACCTGCGGGAACATGGCGTAGGTCAGCACATCCTCCTCCTGGATGGCATACTTGGAGGCTTCGGCCTTCAGCTTGTCCATCTCAGGCTCCAGGGTATCGGCAAAACGGCAGGTGATGGGTTTCTCGCCCTTCAGGATGAAGTCGCTGAACTCCTTCTTGATGGGAGCGGGCGTCTTGCCGTAATCGCCGTGGACCAGGCCCTTGAATTCCTTGGTGACCATCTTATAACGTTCACCCAGGATCACATTGAAGACAGCCTGGGTACCGACAATCTGGCTGGTGGGCGTGACCAGCGGCGGATAACCGGCATCCTCACGCACACGCGGAATCTCGGCCAGCACTTCGTCCAGCTTGTCTTCCTTGCCGGCGTCCTTGAGCTGCTTGAGCATATTGGAGAACATGCCGCCCGGCACCTGATAGAGCAGCGTGTTGGCATCCACGCCCAGGGACTTCGGGCTGATCTGGCCGTTGGCAATGTACTTTTCGCGCAGCTTGGCAAAATAGGCACGAACCACATTGAGCTGGTTCAGGTCCAGGCCGGTGTCATAGTCGGTGCCCTGCAGCGCCGCAACCAGGCTCTCGGTGGGCATATGGGAAGTGCCCAGCGCCAGCGGGCTCATGGCGGTGTCGATGATGTCGGCGCCCGCCTCGATGCCCTTCAGGATGGACATGGAAGCCAGGCCGGCGGTGTAATGGCTGTGGATGTCCACAGGGATCTTGACGGTGGACTTCAGCTCCTTGACCAGGTCATAGCAGGTGTACGGCTTCAGCAGACCCGCCATAGCCTTGATGCAGATGGAATCAGCGCCCATCTCCTCCAGGGTCTTGGCGTATTTGGCAAAGTACTCGTTGTTATGTACCGGGCTCAGGGTGTAGCTGATGCAGGCTTGCACATGGGCGCCTTCCTTGTTGGCAGCCTTGATGGCCGTCTGCAGATTGCGCGGATCGTTCAGGGCATCAAAGATGCGGATGACGTCAATGCCGTTGGCCACGGACTTCTGGACGAAGTACTCGACAGCGTCGTCGGCATAGGGACGGTAACCCAGCATGTTCTGGCCGCGGAACAGCATCTGCAGCTTCTGATGGGGCAGTTCCTTGCGCAGAATGCGCAGACGCTCCCAGGGGTCCTCATCGAGGAAACGGATGCAGGAGTCAAAGGTGGCGCCGCCCCAGCACTCCACAGAGAAGTAGGGAATCTTATCCATTTCGGGCAGGATGGGACGCATCTCATCCATCGTCATACGGGTGGCAAGCAGAGACTGGTGCGCATCGCGCAGAACGACCTCGGTAATCTGGATGGGTTTCTTAGCCAATGTCATTCACCTAGCCTTTCGATCAGTTCATGGTGCAGAGCAGCGCGCCGGAATCCACGACGTCGCCCTTACGCACATCGATGGTGGCGATGGTGCCGTCCTGCGGAGCGCTGATCTCGTTTTCCATCTTCATGGCTTCCAGGATGAGCAGCGTGTCGCCGGCCTTGACGGAATCGCCGGGCTTGACCTTCACGTCCAGGATGTTGCCGGGCATGGGAGCATTGACCACCACGGCACCGGCAGCACCGGCGGGGGCAGCGGGAGCGGCGGGAGCCGCAGCCGGAGCGGGCGCGGGAGCAGCGGGTGCGGCAGGAGCGGCAGCGGCCACCGGTGCGCCGGTGCCCTCCTCCACCGTGACATTGTAAGCAACACCGTTGACGGTAACGATCAGGTTTTTCATAGGAAGTTCCTCCTTAAAAATCAAGGTTGATGGTTTTGTCTGTGAGCGGGTGCTTACAG
>ERZ1643251.5538-NODE-5538-length-10237-cov-9.399332_pt1 | contig 10237 bp, 11 predicted proteins | sample MGYA00579261_ERZ1643251 | MGnify/ENA primary metagenome ERZ1643251 (study PRJEB29033, sample SAMEA4952267) | chicken gut metagenome | biome: Broiler Chicken; feature: Gastrointestinal Tract; material: Caecum | place: Ireland | collected 2018 | study: Broiler...
AAAGTTGTGTTAAACATAATGACTGATAAATAAAAATGATGTATAATTATATTAGCCAAACAAGAGATAAAGAAAGGAGATATCCTTAATCAACTAGTCTATCTTTATCTTTGTTTGGCGATAATGATATATGATTTAGACTAGTTGATTAAGGATATTTTTATGTAATATGAAAATAGAAGAAATAATAAAAGATTTAGATCCAGTAACAATTATAGAGTTTAAAAATTACATTATGGAACATTTATCAGATCTATGTTCTACGAAAAATTCTAATTCAAAAGTGATTTCTAGATTTAGAGAGGGAGAAATATTTTGTGAAAAATGTGGATGTAAATTACATAGAAATGGAAAAACAAAAAATGGTGTTCAGAAATATATCTGTAGTAATTGTAAAGCAACTTTATCAGAAACAACAAATACCATAATTTGTCACAGTAAATTATCTTTTGAAATATGGAGAAATATAATTGATAATCTACTAAATGGTTTTAGTTTAAGAAGAATTGCAGAAGAAAATAATATTTCACTTTTAACTTCATTTAGAATAAGACACAAAGTTTTATATGCTTTGAAAAGTTTTGTAAAAAACATTCAATTATCGGGAGAAATACAATCTGATGAGAAATATTTTTCTATTAATTTAAAAGGAACAAAAAAAGAAAATATGCCAAGATATTCTAAAAAGAGAACTTCAACGAGTTCTCCATATAGAGGTATTAGCCATCATAAAGTTTGTGTTGTATCCAGTATAGATGAAAAGGATAATTTGTTACTAGAAATTGTTGGTTTAGGTAGATGTACAACTGACATGTTAAAAGATTCTCTAGGCAAAAAATTAAATAATGCTAAATCTGTTACTGCTGATAGTGCAAGTGCATATCAGGATTTCTGTGAAACCTACAATCTTATACTAAATGCAATTCCTTCTGGATTTCATAGCAATGGCATTTCTAATATATCAGAAATTAATGGAATACACTCTCAACTTGAAACTTGGCTTAGTAAATTTAGAGGTATTTCTACTAGACATTTACAAGAGTATTTAGATTGGTTTGTTTATATTTTTACCATGAAAAAAAGATTCTTAATAAACAAAATCAAAACAGAATCTTATTCTAAAATATTAATAGACAAGAATTATATTAAATCTAAAGATATTTTTAATATCAAAATGCCTATTGACTTAAACATTGCTTATGCTGAATATCTCAATCAGTCATAAAGTTTAACACAACTTTCATCAAAAAGAATTGTATCTTCTCCTAATTTTGTAATTGATTGGAATTCTTCAGCTACATTACCACCGATGACGCCATTGTCAATAATCGTAGGGATGATTTTTATTCCTAATCTTTGAAATATTTTTAAATATGTTTCATGCATTAGTTGATATGTTTTTTTCATGTCTTCTTCTGATTTATCAAAAGAATATGCATCCATCATCATGAATGTTCTTGGACGAAACAAATATCCTCTTGCGCGAATTTCTTTTCTAAATTTTTCTCCTATTTGATAATATATCACTGGCATATTTTTGTAAGATTCTAAGCGATTAGCTCCAAAAATTGTTGCACATTCTTCTGCCGTTGGGGCTAGTCCATATTCTCCTAAATTGTTTTTTAGTGTAAACATGATATCTCCCTCTTGTGTATACATGTTCCATCTATTTGATTCTTCCCATATTTTTTTTGGTTGCAGCTTTGGAAACTCCACTTGAATACAGCCTGCTTTATCTAATTCTTCTATTAAAATATTTTCAATATTTCTTTCTAGCTTTGTCCAAATATTTCCGTATCCATATATTCCACTTTCAAATTGATAAAGTTCTCCTAATTTCATTAAAATATCTTGCCCTGAATAGGTTAAATCTATAGTATCTAATTTTATTTTTTTTATACTACATTTACTTAATCTCATAAACTCCCTCCTTAATAACAAAAAAAGGATTGCACAAGGAGTCTATTTAGACGGTGCCATCCTTCTTTTTTCTCACTTTTGATAACGGTAAATACCGGAAATGTTTTCATTTCACTCTAAAGATAGGAGTTATTTAGTCCCATAACTTGTTCTCACTATACCAAGCTCACTTTTATGTTGTGCTAAATAACATTTCTTTATCAATGATTTATGTATGTAGTATATCATAATCACTTTATTTTTCAAGTCTTTTTAGAAGGTAAGCAATATATGTTTTCGATATGAAGTCCTCATATTTTTGTGGACTTTTTTTTGGGATTTCTTCTTTTTTTATAATTATAAAATCTTGTTGGAATCTTTTTTCTAACTCTTTATAATCAATAGCTGGATCTTCTTTTATATCAAATATTATAAAGTAGTCACTTTGAACTTTTAACAATTTATCAATAAGTTCTTCTACTGTATTTCCCCATTTTGTTGCTTCTCCTAATAATAAATGCGCTAGTACTAAGTCATAAGATTTAGACACTTTATCTTTGCAAATATCTTTTTCCATTAAAGTATACCTATTATTTGGAACATTTTCTTTTATAGAATTTATTTTTCTTGTATCGTTATAAAATACTACTGCTTCAATTTGGGCATTTGGGAATAAATTTAGCAGAATCGTTAAACTTGTTTTTCCACTTCCTGCATCTAAAATTTTAGTTATTTGCTCCTTATCTATCTATTTTAATAAATCAGATAGAAGTTGATAATGTTCTGAGTGTTTTAGTTTTATACTTTCTAATTCTTTAATTGCCATGATCATGTCCGGTGCGATAACTTTGTTTTTTTGATTTTTTGGAATATTCTCTTCCAGTATTTGAATAGACTTGTTTAAAGGAATTTTTTCTATAGTAAAACATTCTTCTTTTTCATGCTCTGTATATTTGGTTTTCGTTATGTCAAACTCTTTTTGTGTTTCAATTTCATAGTAGTAAATTTCACATTTGCGATTTTTCCCTTTAGATGGCCAATCTTTATTTTGGTAAATTATTTTTAAAAATGGTTCTTTTATGTCATTTTCTTCTAGCTCAATGCCTGTTTCTTCTAGTACCTCTCGTTTTAGACATTCCTGTAAAGTCTCGGTTTGTTCTAAATGACCACCCGGAAAATGATAGATTGTCCCTTCTTTTGCTAGATATATGTATCCTTTATTTATTATTAATGCTTTTGTTCTGATTACTGTTTCTGTGATATCTTTTTCATTTAATTTATCTGGATTATATAAAATTTCTTTCATGGGTTTCTTCCTCTCTTATTTTTTTGATTGCTTCTGGAATAGCATTTACTGTATCACTAGCAATCATAGCAATATCTGTATATTTTTCTTCGGCTATGGAACCAGACACGCCATTAAGTAATGTAGCTGCACTAATGGTTAATAAATTAAACTCTAAATACCCTAATAATCCTACTAAAATTCCTGATAAAACATCACCACTACCACTCGTAGCCATTCCTGGAGTTCCACAAGTTACAGTGTAGACATCTATCCCATTTGTTATGATTGTGGTATGTCCTTTTAATAGGACTGTTACGTGATATTTTTTGGCAAATTCAGTAATTAGTTCTACTGTGTTTTTCTTGATTTCTTCGATACTTAAATTCGTTAGTCTCGAAAACTCTTTTAAATGAGGAGTAAGTACAATATTAGATTTTGTATTGTGAAGCAATTCTAAGTGTCCAGCTAAAGTATTTAGGCCATCTGCATCAATTATTAAATTTCCTTCATAATTTTCTAAAATGTATTTTAGTATTTCTAAATGTTCTTCTCTTTTACTCCAACCCATACCTATTGCTAGAGCATCTAATCCTTTTATACTCTCTTTTATATCTTCTATTGTTTGATAGGGAAAGCATGTTTGTTCTAGTAAGTTTGGCAATACTAACGGAAGAATATTTTCTGGAATGATTACTCTTACTAAACCAGCCCCACTTCTTAATGTGGATAAGCTCATGGTTGCCAGTTTTATAGCACCACTGTAGTTTATAGAACCTCCAATAATTCCAACACGTCCAAAATCTCCTTTATTAGCGTCTTTATTTCTTTTTGTAAACAATTTTTTAATATCCGTAATGGTTATTTCTTTTTGCATAAATTATCCCTTTCTTATATTTTTCGAACTTCTTTTACTACTGTAAAATAGTCAAATTCTTCTCCTGGTAGAATATTTTTATTTTTAGCAATGTACTCAATTAAATCAAAATAGTCAGGAACAGCAATGATTCCGAGTTGTTCTGGCGGTATGACAGTATCTATCATTACAAAATTATCCATATTATTTGGATTCGAATTGGAACCTACTGATGTTGTAAAGAAATTTGTATAATCTTGATAGGCACAATTGCTATCTATGAATTCTTTTAATGAAATACGATGTTCTTCATCTACTTTTTCAAAATAAATGTTGGGAGAATTTATAATACTACTTATTGGAAATGAAACCACATAATTTGGTTTTGAAAAGAAACCGTCTAATACTATTTCAATATTCTTTTTTGTTTCATCTTCTAAAATATCAAATTTACTATATAACACGCGGCGATAATAATCTTTTTTTGTTTCTCCCATAACAACTTTAATATTGTTTTCTGGGTTCTGTTCTAAAATCCCTAAAAATAGTCTTTCTGGTGCAAAATGACATGCATAACCGAATGTCGTTGCGCCTGGCGCAGAAAAGTATACTTCATCCACGCGATTTGTTTGGTATTTTGTATAATTTCCTGTTGTTCCTAATTTTTGTTCGAGAAATTCTAAAGACTGTCCTAATTGTTCATTTTTATTTTTTTTACTTCCTAACCCATTTTGTTTTATAGCATCAATCATACTACCGTTACAAGAATGAGTAAATACTCCATTTTCAATTACTCTTTCTTTGTAGTTTTCTACATAAGGAATATCTTTTAAAAGTTCTTCTAATTGCAAATCTGCACGGATTTCCCTTGTTACAATAAATCTTGTATAGATATACCCTAACATTGTGCAAAAGACATCTATATCATTTGCTGATATTTCTAATAATTGTAGAATAAAATTTTCATTTTGTACTAAATTTTGAAAAGTATCATTAAAATCTTTTTGTTGTTTTCCTTTTTTTAATCTTTCCTTAATTTTTAATAGCACTTCTTTTCTATTCATACTTTATCCCTCTTTGTCCATACTTTTTATATTTGTTTATTATAACTAACTTTATTATACAGTATTTTTTGGTATTTTAATAATAAAAAAGAATGTTAACACTTTGCTTAAGTTAACACTCTTTTTTTATGCATTTTTACCACAACAGTTTTTGTATTTCTTTCCAGAGCCGCAGCTGCAAGGGTCATTACGACCTGGTTTTTTTTCTTTTTTGATTGGTTTTTTATGTTCTTGTTCAGAAGGTTCATTTGTACGTCCTTTTACTACTTGACGTCTTTGAGTATTTTGCTCAATATTTGCTTTTAAAAGAAACTGAGCAATGGTATCATCAATTCTATTTAGAAGTTGTTCAAACATATTGTATCCTTCCATTGTATAAGCTTGTAATGGATTCGTTTGAGCATATTGTCTTAAGAAAATACCTTCTTTTAATCCTTCCATAGAATTTAAATGTTCTACCCATAATGAATCGATAATTCTTAGAGAGATTGCTCTTTCAAATTCTTCAAAGTTTGGAGCATCTTTTATTTTTAATTCATAATCATCATTAATCATTGTGGATAAGTACTCAATTAATTTTCCTTCATCCATACCTTTTAATTCTTCCGGTTTCACTTTCACTGTTTTTAAGAAGTTTGTATTTACGTATTCAGCGATTTCTTTCAAATCTTCTTCTTTTAAATCGCTATCTTTTGTATGTGCTGTTACTAGGTCTTCCACTGTATTTCTGAATGTTTCTTTAATTGAGTCATGAATACTTTCGTTATCTAAGATTGTATTTCTTTGTTCATAAATAATTCTTCTTTGTTCATTTACTACATTATCATAATCTAGTAAGTTTTTACGTCTATCAAAGTTGTTTCCTTCTACTTTCTTCTGAGCAGATTCGATTGATTTTGTTAATGATTTTGAACGAATAGCTTGGTCTCCTACCATGCCTAGAGCCATTACCATGTTTTTCACTTTTTCAGTTCCGAAACGACGCATTAAATCGTCTTCAAAAGATACGAAGAATTGACTCATACCAGGATCTCCTTGACGACCGGCACGACCACGCAACTGGTTATCAATACGGCGAGACTCATGTCTTTCTGTACCAATGACACAAAGACCACCTAGTTCTTTTACGCCTTCTCCTAATTTAATATCGGTTCCACGACCAGCCATGTTGGTAGCAATTGTAATCGCACCTTTTTCGCCAGCTTTAGCAATAATTTCTGCTTCACGAGCATGGTTTTTAGCATTTAATACTTCGTGTTTTAATCCTTCTTTTTTAAGCATAGCCGATAATTTTTCGTTGTTTTCTACAGAAATTGTACCAACTAGTATAGGCTGTCCTGTTTCATGAATTTTTTTAATTGTTTTAACGATTGCTTGGTACTTTCCTGCTTCTGTAGAGTATACTAAATCTGCTAAGTCTTCTCTTATTACAGGTTTATTCGTAGGAATTTGGATAACATACATATTGTAGATGTTTCTAAATTCTTCTTCTTCTGTTTTGGCTGTACCTGTCATACCAGAAAGTTTATTATACATTCTAAATAAATTTTGGAAAGTAATTGTGGCCATTGTTTGCGTTTCTTGATTGATCTTTACGCCTTCTTTAGCCTCAATTGCTTGATGCAATCCTTCACTATATTGACGTCCTTGCATCAAACGTCCTGTAAATGGGTCTACTATAATCACAGAGCCGTTATCTACAACATAATCTACATCTTTTTTAAAACCATAGTTAGCTTTTAAGGCATTATTAATGTGGTGTACTAAAATAGAATTTCCATAATCATATAGGTTATCTAAATGGAAGATTTTTTCTAGTTTTCTAGCACCTTCTTCTGTAATAGATACATCTTTTGTTTTGTTTTCAATGGTATAATCTTCGTCTTCTTTTAATTTTTTTACGGCTTTATCTGCATCCATGTATAAGTTTTTAGCGTTTTGTTTTCCACCAGAAATAATTAATGGTGTTCTTGCCTCATCAATTAATATAGAATCTACTTCGTCGACAATACAGAAATTTAATTCTCTTTGTACTCTGTCTTCTTTGTGAACAACCATGTTATCTCTTAAGTAGTCAAATCCTATTTCGTTATTTGTAGAATATAGGATATCACAGTTATAGGCAGCTTGTTTTTCTAAGACGTTCATTTCACGCATATTTAATCCAACTGTTAAGCCTAAGAAACGGAAAATATTCCCCATCCATTCTGAGTCACGTTTGGCAAGGAATTCGTTTACTGTAACAATATGGACACCTTTACCATCTAAAGCATTTAAGTATGCAGGCATTGTTTCTGTTAAAGTTTTTCCTTCACCAGTTTTCATTTCTGCAATGTTACCAAAATGAATTGCTAAACCACCTAATATTTGGACAAAGTAAGGTTTTTCACCTAACACACGATAATCAGCTTCTCTTACTACAGCGAATGCTTCTACGATTAAATCGTTTAGTGATTCTCCTTTTTCTAATCTACTTTTAAATTCTGTTGTTTTATTTTTTAATTCATCATCAGAAAGTGCAGCCATTTCTGGTTCTTTTGCCACTATTTCTTGAGCTATTTTCTCAAATCTTTTTAATTCTTTATATTCTGAATCTATAAGTTTTCTAAATAATCCCATAGTTTCTAACCTCCATAACGATTATTTTAGCACAAAACAAGGAGAATTCCTAGATTTTTATGGGTTTCTTCATAAAAAAACATTCACTTTCGTGAATATTTCTTTTAATTTGCATCAATTATTCCATAACGGCCGTCCTTTCGTTTATAAACTACAGAAATATTTTCTGTATCAACATTTTTAAAGATAAAGAAATCATGACCTAACAATTCCATTTGTAGGATAGCTTCTTCTTCATCCATTGGTTTTAAATCAATTGTTTTTCTTTTAGAAATTAATGACTCTTCCTCTGGCTCTTGTTCTTCTATGTCTTCCATCATTTCATAACGTAAAGCATCTTTAAATTTTTTCTTTAATTTTGTTTTATTCTTTCTAATTTGTCTTTCCAATTTATCTACAGATAGGTTGATTGCAGCATATAAATCTTCATGAGCAGTCTCACTACGAAGTGTAAACTTTGGTGTAGGAATAGTCACTTCAATTATTTGTTCGTTATTCTTTACTCTCACTACGACATATGCTTTAATTTCTTCAGGTTGATTAAAGTACTGATCCAGCTTTCCTAACTTTTCTTCAATTTGACTCTTTATGCTGTCAGTTATCTTTAATTTATCCCCTCTAATTTCTATTCTCATATCATCACCTTCCTTACTTAGATTATACCAAATATTCCAAAAAAAAACTACTATTCAGTAGCTTTATAAAATTTAATTTACAGAGTACAAAACTTCTTCGACATCAACTGCTTGTAAACCTTTTGCCGTTTCGATTAGTTTGAAATCTACTGTATTGCCTTCTTTTAAAGTTTTATAACCATCTTTTCTGATAGCTGAGTAGTGTACAAAGATATCTTCTAGATCACCGTACTCGATAAAACCATAACCTTTGGCATTGTTAAACCACTTAACAGTACCTCTTAACATCATTTAAGTCACTCCCTTCCTATTACTTTTACAACTACTTAAACTCTATCATGCGTGTTGCTACACTTCAATAAAAATCGATCGACAAATTCTGCAGCATTTGGTTTCAAAATTTATTAACACAAAACCCACGATAGTCACAATTATATCCGCTTATTTTTAAATGTGTTTTCTTTTTGCTTCAAATAGCCTTTTTGATGTTCGAAATCAACTTTTTTAATATATTTTTCTCTTCTTTTTTTATTTAATCCTTTATAATAGCCAATAAATGCTTAAAATCTTTTTTTAAGATTTATTTATGATAAATTATTTTTGTTGGGAGTGAAATATGAAGAAAAAATTTATTGAAAAGTCTTTCAATCTCATTAAGCAAAATAAGAGTGTAAATGAGTTAGAGGAAAAGAAACTAAGGTATGGGCTCGAAGGATTTTATAATGTTGCTGTTAAAACAATTGTCATGTTCATATTAGCTGTTATTTTAGACATTGTCCCTGAATACATTTTATTAATTTTGGTATATTCCAGTTTGAGATTATACGGGTTTGGCATTCATATGAAAACAAGTACTCAATGTTGGTTTACAACTGTACCAATTTATATTGGAGGTTGTTTCTTAATGAAGTACGTTACTTTTTCTAGTTCTATTTCTTTAATTGTTTGGCTTTTTGGATTTTTATCTTTTTTATTATTTGCACCAGCAGACACACCAGCAAGACCATTAATTCATCCAGAGAAAAGAAAACGAGCAAAAATTCTATCTTTGCTAATTTTAAGTAGTTATTTCATTTTCTTCTATTGTATCCAATCTGCACTTGTTAAAAATATTATTTTATATGGAGTAATTATGGAGTCTATCTCAATTAATCCAATTGTTTATAAGTTATTTCATACACCGTTTAATAATTATAAAAGTTTTGTTAAAACCACGGTTTAAATCTTATGTTATATAAAATTTAAATTAGAAAGGAGTGTTTAATGTTCTTAAGTAATATGTTATCAGGTATCGCAAACTTCTTTGCTAAGTCTGTTTCTTCTGCGTGTTTTACTTTTTTTATGGATGAGCCTAAAGTTGATAAAGATTTGTTATAAAAAATGTAGATTGCCACTTCTACATTTTTTATTTTCTTTTTAATTTCTTTACTTCTATCACGTTTACAAACAAATTATTTTTAATGCTTGTCGTGATAGTCAAATTCTTTCTTCCAAATAAGGAATACAATCCTAACCCGTGTCCATTTGATTTTGAAGTGTAATTTACTGTACCTAATTTGTCTAAATCAATATTACCATGAAAGGTATTCATTATTTTCATTTGAATAACTTCTTTATTTTCTCTAAATTCAATATAGACGAGTTTATCTTTACTTTCCTTTGCAGATTCTAAAGCATTATCTAGAGTCACACCTAGAGCTTCACAGAAGAGATTATAACTTCTTGGACCAACTGATTTTAAAATTCTACTTTTTATCTTATTTGTAATAGATATTTCGATATTATCTTCATTATATTTATATAATTTATCTAGTACTAAACCGTTAATTCCTAAGGGCATAGAGTTAATATCGTGTTTTATATAAAATGATTCGTTATA
>ERZ1643251.5539-NODE-5539-length-10236-cov-16.409194_pt1 | contig 10236 bp, 13 predicted proteins | sample MGYA00579261_ERZ1643251 | MGnify/ENA primary metagenome ERZ1643251 (study PRJEB29033, sample SAMEA4952267) | chicken gut metagenome | biome: Broiler Chicken; feature: Gastrointestinal Tract; material: Caecum | place: Ireland | collected 2018 | study: Broiler...
TGGTCACCCCGGGCGAGGGCTTCTACGCCACCCCCGGCAAGGGCGTGAACGAGGCCCGCCTGGCCTACGTCCTAAAGCAGCCCGACCTCGAGCGCGCTCTGGATATCCTGGCCATAGCCATAGAGGAATATAACAAGAAATAAACCGAACCAAATATGAACCTGCGAGGCGTCATCCATGATCTGGATGACGCCTCGCTTTATTTTTTTGCCGTTTTTACTCTATTCCAAGCAGTATGCGCACAGCCTTCTGGAGCTCGGGCTTACGGCGATATTGGATTATTATCTGGTGCTCATCCTCTGTGAGCTCCTCGCAGTTCTGATGTATATCCAGCAGCTCGTCCGCAGAGATATGCAGGACCCGGCAGATATCACAGATAATGTCCGCATCTGGTCTGTTTATACCCTGCTCCCAGTTCGAGACCCGGCTGTTGCTCACGCCTATGAGCGCTGCAAACTCCTTCTGACTGAGACCGCTCTTTTCCCGCAGCGATTTCAGACGCGCCCCAATCTCGTATTTCACACAAAATCACCTCGGAAACAAGTATAGTCAAGAACCTTTAAATGTCAACTGAGCATTCAAGTAATTCTGGAATAATTTGTTGACAATACAGAATTGCTGATATAAAATAAATATAAATCAAGTAAATCTGGACCAGGTGGGAGGACTTCCTGATGCACGTCTATGAGAGAGTGCGCGAATACATAGAGGAGCAGGGCCTGACAGAGAGTGATGTGGCCGAGGCGGCAGGAATACCAAACGTGACGTTCAGTGCGATGATGAGTGGTAAGAAAAAGATGTATGCGGATGACCTCCGGGCGGTGTGCGTGGCGCTGAAGGTCAGCGCTGACAGGTTTATAGATTAGGGCTGACGTCAGAAGGCATAAAACATACCGGCGCAAAACGGAGTGCGAGATCCTGCTGCGTGTTGGGCGATACCATATCAATAGCGACAAACCCTGCTGCACGGCAACACATTCCTGAGGGACAACGATGCGCTCTCCATATTTTGGCGAGCGCATTTTTATGTTATGTCACTGGCTAGTCACATTATTCCACGCTGTAGGAAACACGTCTGAATTCTAGTATCATACGAAATAAGCCCTGGATTCGCAAATCTTGAAATCAGTTTATGGAGGACAGCAAAATGACAAAGACAGGAAGCAGGAAAATCGGTATACTGCTTGCGGTTTTGATATGCCTTTCCGCGTGGCTGAGCGTCGGCGCCTTTGCTTCGGAGTCCCCCGAGGCGGCATATGAGGTCGCTGAGGGCGAGTGGGTCGAGGGCAGCCTTGTCGAGGCGGCCGAAAAAGTTATGGACGGCGGCGAGATAAAGCTGCTGCGTAATGTAGAGCTGGCCGTAAGAAACAATGAGGCCTGGAACATGACAGGTGACAGGGAGATCACCCTGCTTGGGGAGGGCTTCAGCATTTGCCTGGTAGGTCAGGCGATAAGCGTGGGCGACAACGTCGTGCTCAACCTCGGAGCTGAGGGCTATACCGAGACACTCACCATATATTCTGAGTCCGATACAAACATGATCATTGGTGTGGACGACGGGGCAACCTTGAATATGTACGACAACGTCACCCTCGGGCCATCGGAGGCCAGAGGCCAGCCGGGCTGCATGAATCTATCGGACAGAGCAGTTTTCAATATGTACGGCGGCACGATAACCGGCTGCGTAAATGACGGCTTGACGCCTGGCGCTATCCTCGTGACCGACTCCGCAAAATTCAACATGAGCGGTGGCGTAATAGAGTCATGCAGGGGCGGAAACGGCGCGGCCATAGCAGCCCAGCCGGTAAACCCGCCGGGAGATATGTCTGGAGGACCGGCAACCATAAAAATGACCGGCGGGATTATAAGAGACTGCTTGAGTGCATCCGGATTATTTGGCTTTGGAGGATATGGCGAGCTATACTTGCTGCAAGTGATGAAGATTTTTGCATATCTTTGGATATTTCCGGGGGCACTATTAGCGGGTGCACAGGGGAGCAAAGCGGAGGAGCTATATGCATTTCCTCCGGCAATCGTGATGATAAGATAAGCATCTCCGACGTCGTCATAACCGGCTGCGAGGCTGATATCAGCGGCGGGGGCATCTATATAGACGCGGCCGCGGCGGGTGTGACCATCGGGGCGGGCGCGAAGATCTACGACAACAAGGCGCCCGTGGGCGACGACCTGCACGTCTATGACGGTGCGTCCGTGCTCCTGTCCGATGTCCCGTCCGGACTCACGCTCTCAGACTGCGGCCACGCTATCGACGGATGGTATATCGACAGCGCCGAAACGCCCTGGAGCTGCGGCGGAGAGGTGAGCAGGTATTCCGTCAGCCCGACCGCCGTGACCGGCCCGCTGTACCTCAAGGCGGCCCACGGCGACGTCACGCCCTGCAACATCTCCGTCACAGTCACGGGCGAGGGCAGCGTTGACCCGGCCGGAAGCGTCGTGACCGTGACCAAGGGCCAGAGCCGGACCTTTACCTTCACTCCCGACAGCGGCTATCACATCGAGGATGTGCTCGTCGACGGCGTGAGCGTCGGCACGGCGGGCAGCTATACGTTCAGCAACGTGCAGGGCGACCACGAGCTCGAGGTCATATTTGCCGAGACCCGCTATACGCTCAGCTACAACTCAAACGGCGGTACGCAGTACGCTGACGAGTCGCATCCGGAGGGAACGGTCGTGGAGCTGGACAAGGTCCCGTCGCGCCCAGGATTCTCCTTCACCGGCTGGTTTGAGGACGAGGAGCTGACCTCCGCCGTCGAATCCGTCACCATGGACGACCACAAGACCGTGCACGCAGGCTGGGAGGAGGTATATGTTCCGCCCTACGTTCCGCCCGTGACGCCCTCCGAACCGGCCGAGCCGGAGCCTGCTCCCAACTGGCTGAACACCGAGGACCACTTCGGCTACATCATAGGCTACGGGGACGGCACCGTGCGGCCCGAGGCCCCCATAACGCGCGCCGAGGTGGCGACCATCTTCTTCCGCCTGCTCACGGATGAGGCGAGGGAGAGCTTCTGGTGCGAAGAGAGCGGTTACAGCGACGTGGCCGCGGGCGACTGGTTCAACACAGCCGTCTCCACCTTGAGCAAGCTGGGCATCCTCAGCGGCTATGAGGACGGCACGTTCCGTCCCAACGCCCAGATAAGCCGCGCCGAGTTCGCCAAGATAGCCGTCAGCTTCTTCGAGCTGGAGGATATGGAGTCTGAAAACATCTTCTCAGACGTTGTCACCGGCTCGTGGTACGAGAGCTATGTCGCCGCCGCGGCCGAGCTCGGGCTCATCGAGGGCTACGAGGGCGGGGTGTTTCGCCCGCAGGCCTCCATAACGCGCGCGGAGACCGCAGCCATAGTGAACCGCACCCTGGGCCGCGCTCCCGACGCGGGACATCTGCTGCCCGAAGCGGAGATGAACGTCTGGACTGACAACGCGGACACCGGCGCGTGGTACTACGCGCACATACAGGAGGCCACGAACAGCCACACCTACCGCTGGCTCGGCGACATCGAGCAGTGGCTGCAAAAGCTCCCGGAGCCCGACTGGGATAAGCTCCGGTGAGCCCCGGAATATGAAAAAACCGCCCATCATGGGCGGTTTTTTTGTTGCCGTGTCGTGTGCCGCTCAGGCACGCATGTACTGGAAGGTCACGTCGATGATGACGGACTCTGCGGGCATTACGAAGCTGTATTTCTCGCCGTCCACGCGGACTACCTCGAGCATGTCGCCCGTCGCGGTTATCGCGGCGACGGAGGCGGTCTCATACCCGCTGGAGGGGTCCACGCTGAAGGACACCGTGCGGCCCGCGATGCTGTCCGAGACGCTGGGCTGCACCACGCCGCCGGCCTGGGCGGAGGGGATGACGTCAAAGGTGTCAGCCGAGGTGTTGCGCAGCGAGGCCACGTCTCCCGCAATGGCGTCGGGCTCCCCGTCCGTGCCGGAGGCGGTGGTCGGGAAGGCGACTATGGAGACGCAGAGGACTGCTATGAAGACAAGCATTGGAAGCGTGACAGTATGTTTTTTCATGGCGGCAGCTCCGAATATATAAAGGTTACATAATATCTTTCATAATTTGATGATAAACACATTATGACAACTTATCAAGCAAAACTTCAGATACAAATGGTTACAAAATCGACATAAAAAATTACAAAAGAGAAAAGAACAAGGCGGGAGCCGTGGAAGCTCCCGCCTGTGGAAAACGGTAAAATATTCAGTTGAGCTTGAGGTCGCCCTCGCGTATCCAGCCGATCTTCCTGAAGAAGAGGCCGAAGGCCCAGCAGAGGACGGCGGGCAGGACGAAGCAGATGAGCACGAGGCCGAGCCAGTCCATGGCGGTGGGGCTGATGGCCGCGGCGCCCTTGGCCAGCGCGTCGGAGCCCGGCTCGAACCAGCCGGTGATGACGCCTATGGGCCCGCACATGCCGCAGGTGCCCATGCCCGAGTTTATGGGCGCGCCGTTCATCTCCAGCTTGAACACGCAGGTGGCGATGGGGCCGGTTATCATGGACGTGATGATCGCGGGCAGCCAGATGAGGGGGTTCTTCACGATGTTGCCCATCTGGAGCATGGAGGTGCCGAGGCCCTGGCTGATGAGGCCGCCCCAGCGGTTCTCACGAAAGCTCATGACGGCAAAGCCCACCATGTTCGCGCAGCAGCCGGCCAGCGCCGCGCCGCCCGAGAGACCGGTCAGGGTCAGCACCTGGCAGATGGCCGCCGAGGAGATGGGCAGCGTCAGCGCGATGCCCACAAGCGCCGAGACGAGTATGCCCATCCAGAAGGGCTGCAGCTCCATGGCCCACTCGATGAGGTCGCCCACGTAGCCTGCGCCCACGCCGATGGGCGGGGCTATGGCGGCGGCGAGCGCCACACCTGTGAAGATGGTCACCAGCGGGGTCACGAGTATGTCGATGGGCGTCTCCTTGCTGACCGCCTTGCCAAGCTCCGCGGCGACGATGGCGATTATCAGCACGGCCAGCGGCCCGCCCGCGCCGCCAAGGTCATTCGAGGCCCAGCCCACCGCCGCAAGAGAAAACAGCACCAGCGGTGGGCACTTGAGCGCATAGCCGATGGCCACGGCCATGGCCGGGCCGCTCATGGCCTTGGCATAGCCCCCGACGGTCGAAAATATCGCAACGCCCGTCTGCGAGCCCAGCGTGTCGAGTATCGTGCCTATGAGAAGTGAGCAGAAGAGCCCCTGCGCCATGGCACCCAGCGCGTCTATGCCGTAGCGCCGGAGCGAGATCTCGATGTCCTTCCTCTTGAGAAACGCCTTGAACCGGTTCAAAATGACCACCGCCAATATAAAAGTATCGTTGCAGGTGTCATGACACGTGTAACGATACTTTAAACCCGGCCGGGCCGGTTGTCAACTGTAGATTAATTCTTCACAAACAGAATGCCCGCCTCGTCCAGCTCGCGGACGGTGCGCTCATAGGCCTCCTCGTCGGGGCAGAGGAGGGTGTGCAGGTGTATGCCGCCGGTGAGGGCGGAGAGGGGGGAGGCCTGCTCGGAGCGGATGCGCTCCATGAACTGGCGCACGTCGTGGCGGTTCGTGAGGCGCAGCTCGCCGGTCATCTGGCCGTACACGGCGTGCTCTATCACCACGTCGAGCACCGTGCAGCCGTTATCCACCATGATGTTGAGTTCTTTCTCCATGCCCTCGGGCCGGTTGTGGATGCAGGCGACGGTGCGGCGCAGCCCGCCGCGGCCCCGCTCGGTGATGTAGCCGCGCGGCGTGGCGGTTATGGCCGCGCCGGAGGCGCGCAGCAGCGCTATGTCCCCGACTATGACCTGGCGGCTCACGCCCAGCTGCGAGGCGAGGTGCGCCGCGGAGAGCGGGGAGTCGGCCTTCTCCAGCAGGGCGGCTATCTCGGCCCTTCTGACTGACCCGTCCGTCATCGTCTTGCGTTGAGCAGGCTGGTCTTTATCTCCAGCAGCTCGTCCGAGAGGTCGACGTAGTAGTTGTGCGGGTAGTCGAAGCGCAGCACCTCGGGCCAGAGCGTGGCCACCTCGCGGCGGCAGTAGGCCTGGATCTCGGGCAGGGTGGGCTGCTTGTAGACCAGCTCGCCGCCCTTGAAGATGGGCACCAGCAGCTCGCGGGCCTTGAAGTTAGTCATGGTCTTCTGCTTCCAGGTGGCGTCCGGGTCGCGGATGACGAGGTCCTTGGTGTCGTCCACGGTGTCGTTGTAGAGGCAGATGTAGTCGGCCTCGGCCATGCCGGTGTCGCGGCCGTAGAAGCGGTAGACCTTCTTGAAGTGCGGGTTCGTTATCTTGCCCACGTTCTCGCTTATCTTGATGCGCGGGACGATGGTGCCGTCCGGCTCCTCCACGGCGGCGAGCTTGTACACGCCGTCAAAGACGGGGGAGGTGCGGCTGGTGATGAGCCTCTCGCCGACGCCGAAGGAGTCTATGCACGCGCCCTGGCGCAGCAGCTCCTTTATGAGGTGCTCGTCGAGGGAGTTGGAGCAGGTTATCTTGCACTCGGTCCAGCCCGCGTCGTCGAGCATCTTGCGGGCGCGCTTGGTGAGATATGCCATGTCGCCGGAGTCGAGGCGGATGCCGCACTTGGTGATGCCGAGGGGCTTCAATACCTCGTCAAAGGCGCGGATGGCGTCGGGCACGCCGCTGCGGAGCGTGTCGTAGGTGTCCACGAGCAGCACGGCGTTATGCGGATATGTCTTGCAATAGGCGCGGAAGGCGTCGAGCTGGGTGGGGAACATCTGGACCCAGGCGTGGGCCATGGTGCCGCCGGCGGTGACGCCGTAAATCTGGTCGGAGAGCACGCAGGCCGTGCCGGCGCAGCCGCCGATGTAGGCCGCCCTGGCGCCGAGTATGGCGGCGTCGGGGCCCTGGGCGCGCCTGGAGCCGAACTCGAGCACGACTCTGCCGTCCGCCGCACGGACTATGCGGTTGGCCTTGGTGGCGATAAGGCTCTGGTGGTTTATCGTGAGCAGCAGAAAGGTCTCCAGCAGCTGGGCCTGGATGGCCGGAGCGCGGATTATCATCATCGGCTCGCGCGGAAAGACCGGCGTGCCCTCCGGCATGGCCCAGACGTCGCCGGTGAACTTGAAGCGGCGCAGATAGTCGAGAAAGGCCTCCGAGAACATGCCTCGGCCGCGGAGATATTCGATGTCCTCCTCGGAGAAGTGGAGGTTCTGGATGTAATCTATCGCCTGCTCCAGCCCCGCGGCGATGGAAAAGCCGCCGCCGTCGGGCACGGTGCGGTAAAAGAGGTCGAAGTAGGTGATCTTGTCGCCGAGCCCGGACTCAAAATAGCCGTTGCCCATGGTGAGCTCGTAGAAGTCACAGAGCATGGTATAGTTCAGGCCGTTGTATTTCTGCATGGTGCATTCCCCCAAAGGTGTCTTTACACCTGATTATATGCCACGGCGCTCAGGTTTTCAATCACCGGCGGACAAGTTAATATTTTATCTTGCAGGACAGCAAATTTATAAAAAGACAAGATTTCGTCATAAATTTCAGTTATAATACAGTATATTCACAGATCGACCAAGGAGGATACAAGATGGAGCAGAAAAAGCCCATACCCAGCATAAGCAGCCGACTGCGCCACCACATACTCGAGGTACCCAACGAGGCCAGGCGCGTGAGCGGCATCGTGATAAACGGAAGGCGCATCAAGACGCTGGTGTTCACAACTGACATAGCCATAATCCGAAACTGCTCGGCGGACGCGGTGCTGGCGGTGTACCCCTTCACGCCGCAGCCGACGATCTCGGACGCGATACTGCGCTATTCGTCCCTGCCCGTGTTCTGCGGCGTGGGCGGCGGCACGACCCAGGGCATCCGCACTACCCAGCTGGCCTGGGACGCGGAGGCCGAGGGCGCCATCGGCGTCGTCGTGAACGCGCCGATGGGCAATCTGGACATAGAGCGCATCTGCAACTACATCGACATCCCGCTGGTCGTGACCGTGCTCAACGAGCACACGGACATACAGGCACGGCTTGAGGCCGGCGCGTCCATACTCAACGTCTCCGCCGCCGCGCGCACGCCGGAGGTGGTGCGGCGCATCCGCGAGAAGTTCCCGGACGTGCCCATAATCGCCACCGGCGGCCCCACGCCCGAGAGCATCTCTGCCACCGTAGAGGCCGGCGCCAACGCCATAAGCTATACCCCGCCCACCACAAAGGAGCTCTTCTCCCACATGATGGAGGATTACCGCGAGCGGTAAGGGCGCGAGTTCACAAAAAGTTCATAATTATCCCCCCTTGGCGATACAAGCCGGATACAATCCGGTGCTATACTGTCGCCAAAGGGGGAATTTTTCATGAAGAGGACGGTTTCGCTCCTGCTTGCCCTGGCGCTGATGCTGGGCCTGACGGCCTGTGGGTCGGCGGGGGAGACGCTCATCGCACCCGGGGCGGAGGACGGCGGCAGCAATCCCGCTTCGAACTGCACCTGCGTGACGACGGACGCCTCGCTGGTGCCGGAGGACAGGATAATGCTCATCGGCCCCGACCTCGGCTCCATCCGGGCGACACCCCCTTTGCGCGGATGGTGCTGCTGCACGTCAATGACATCAGCGGCGACGACCAGGAGGCCTTCCGTGCGATAAGGGACATGGAGGTCGTTAAATACCAAGTTTGCCCAGAAGGCTGCATGATGCGCGTATCCCCGGAGAACCAGAGGAAGCAGGTGCGCATGTCGAAGCAGGCCGTGAAGCGCGGGATAAGCTTCCGCTCAAAAAGGGCGAAGCGCCCATGAAGCACGATTGAAAGGCATAAAAAGGCTGAACTGCCCCGGGAAACCAGGGCAGTTTTTTGCAAGAATAAATTGAAAATTTTTCTTGATTTTACAAGATATATCTGCTACACTTATGGTTAGTCAAGACTAATCGGCAACTGACTTAAAAAAGTAATAAAAAAAGGAGGAAAAAACATGACCACGCGCATCAAAAAATCACTCTTTGGATTGTTTACAGCAAGCGCAATTGCCACATCACTTTTCACCTCTGCATTTGCACTAGACGCAACGCAACCCGACGAGGATGTATTGGATCAATATCTTATTGAATCCGGGTATTCTCAACGTTTTATCGATGCAATCGATGAAACCATCAAGTTGAGGCTATATGAAGGGCAGTATGTACACCAGTCTACAGGAACAACATATGGCGTCTTTACTGAGGAGTATCAGGTTGCATATACATTAAATGACAATGGAACCATAGCAATTGACGACGAGAACTTAAACGAGTTTAAGAGGCTCCTTGAAGACCAACCCACAGTAGAAAGAATTATCGATTTTAACGAATCGAAGGCAAATTTGATTACAAGCTTGGAAGGTTTTGACCTAGACGTTAAGACCGTTCAAGCAATGCCCATAGAAACAGCTCTTCGAACTCTTAGTAATTGGACCGCAGATTGCGTTGTAAGCCACAAATCGTATAGTGGTGGCGTCGCTAAAAAAGAACTCACATACACTTGGCAATGGGAGTATAGTCCTGTGTGGACATTAACTGACAAAATGGCTGTCGCATGGAGTGGAGACTTTACTGCCGACGAAGATTCAATTTACTGGACGTATAAAAAGAACGTAGGGTATACTGGAACTGGAGTATCAGGAATTGCATACACTGATAGCGGCTATGGATACGATGACTATGAACCAAATGCCGGTTGTGCTGTCGGATTTGACATCAAGGGTACATATGTAGGGACGTATGATATATACCACGCTGGCTCTCTATCGGTAAGCCTTACAAAGGTTACAAATGAAAAAACAGCGGAATCAGCTATTGGTAGGTATTATCATGTAAAAATACTTCCTAACCTTTCGCTAGGTTTCTCAAAGTCTGGGCCGAGCATTAGTGTCACAGCAGGAACTTCCTATGACCAATCTCCGGACAGTGCAGCCTCCTTCTGGTCAACGACTTCGGGCAAGCCCTAAAGATTTGGTATGAAGGCTATAAAGAGAATGCTGCTTGGAATAGCGGTTTCCCTGATGGGAATCTCTATTTCCTGCGGCTTTGACTCCAGCGACTTTGTTTTCATAGGTTGGGCTGTCTCGCTATTTGGCTTGATCATCGCAGTTATCGGCTATTATTTTACCGATGATTGAAACCGAACAGGCCCGGGAGCTGTGCTCCCGGGCCTGTTTTCTTTGTTCTCAGTCCTCGACGTCCTTGAAGCCGTCGTCCTCGGGCTCGAGCTGGCGCTTGAGGGCGTTGAGCCTTCCGGCTATGTCCTCGGCGGGCTCGTT
>ERZ1643251.5541-NODE-5541-length-10236-cov-4.639230_pt1 | contig 10236 bp, 10 predicted proteins | sample MGYA00579261_ERZ1643251 | MGnify/ENA primary metagenome ERZ1643251 (study PRJEB29033, sample SAMEA4952267) | chicken gut metagenome | biome: Broiler Chicken; feature: Gastrointestinal Tract; material: Caecum | place: Ireland | collected 2018 | study: Broiler...
AAGGGAGAGAGCGGAAGAAGATTTCATAACGGTTATCCTTATGAAGATCGGGCGGAAAATATGAGAGAAAAGAAAGGAGCGGATTGGCGATGAGCGGAGGAAAGAGAAAGAAAAAACTCGGCTTTGCATTGGGCTGCGGCGGCAGCCGGGGGGTGGCGCACATCGGATTTTTGCAGGCGATGGAAGAGGCGGGGATCCGCCCCGACTACATCGCGGGCTGTTCGATGGGCGCGGTGGTCGGCGGCGCATACGCGGCGGGCATGACGCCCGCGGAGATGAAGGAGGCGGTCTGCCGGCTCCGTCCCCTCGACCTCATCGACGTCACCGTGCGCCCGGGCGGGCTGTTCGACGTGCGGAAGATGCGCAAGGTACTCGGAAAATATTTCGGCGACGTGACGTTTGCGGACCTGAAAATCCCCTTCCGCTGCGTGGCGTCCGACATGATCGGGCAGTCGGTGGTCACCCTCTCGGAGGGGAACGTGGCGGACGCCGTCACCGCCTCTTCCTGCATCCCGGCGCTGTTCAAGCCGGTGGAGACGGGGGAGATGCGGCTGGTGGACGGCGGCATTTTGGAACGCGTTCCCGCGCAGACGGTCAGGGAGATGGGCGCGGACAAAGTGGTCGCCGTGGACGTGCTGGGCCGGCGGGAACACGGGAAAAAGACCTATAACGCCCTGCGGGTGCTGATCGAAGTCTTGGACATCCTCTCCACGCGGATCGCCGGGTATCGCAGAGAGGAAGGGAAAAAGTACATCGATCTCTGGCTGGAACCCGAACTCGGGGAGATGAGCGAATATTCCTTCCGCCATTTCGAAGAGGCGTACGAAAGCGGCTACGAGACGGGAAGGGCGCACGCGGAGGAGATCGCGGCGCTGATCGGGAAATGACGGGAGCAGGTATGGATTTATTTGATTTTACCGACAACGAAAAGGCGGCGAAGCCGCTCGCCGAACGGATGCGCGCCAACACCCTGAACGATTTTATCGGACAGAAGCACATCGTTTCCGAAGGCTCGCTGCTGCGGCGGGCGATCGCGGCGGACAGGCTGGGGAGCTGTATCTTCTGGGGCCCGCCGGGGTGCGGCAAGACGACGCTCGCCAACATCATCGCCATGGGGACGAACGGGGAGTTCGTCAAACTCAACGCGGTCAATTCGGGGGTGGCGGACGTCAAAAAGGCGGTGGAGACGGCGCGGGACAATCTGAAACTGTACGGCAGGCGCACCTATCTCCTCCTGGACGAGTGCCACCGCTTCAACAAGACGCAGAGCGATTCCCTCCTCCCTGCCATCGAACAGGGGACGATCATCTTCATCGGTTCGACGACGGAAAATCCCTATGCGTCCATGACCCCCGCCATCGTCTCCCGCTGCCGGGTGTTCGAGTTCAAGCGGCTGAACGAAGAGGACATTTCGGGCGCGCTGTACGCGGCGCTGAAAAACCGGCACAAGGGGCTGGGAAAGATGAATATCCTCGCGGACGGCGACGCGATCGCCCACATCGCCCGCATGGCGGGCGGGGATCTGCGTTCCGCCTATAACGCTCTGGAACTTGCGGCGACGACCACGCCGCCCGATTCGGAAGGACGGGTGCATATCACTTTGGCGGACGCCGAACAGTCCATCCAGCGCAAGGCGCTCAGCTATAACGAAGACGCCTATTACGACTTCCTGTCCGCTTTCTGCAAATCTCTGCGCGGCAGCGACGCGAACGCCGCCCTCTATTACGCGATGCGGCTGATCGAAGGGGGCTGCGATCCCATGCTGATCGCCCGCCGGCTCGCCGTGCATTCGGCGGAGGACGTGGGCATGGCGGATCCGAAAGCGCTGCAAATGGCGGCGTCGGCGATGTACATTCTCGAAAAGGTGGGCGCGCCCGAAGGGCTTCTGCCCCTGTCCGAAGCCATCGTCTACGTCTGCGAAGCGGACAAGAGCGATTCGGTGAAAAGAGCCATGTTCGCCGCCAGGGCGGACGCCGCCGAAGTCCGCGACGACGCCGTTCCGCCCTATCTCAAAGACAACAGCTACGGTAGCCGGGAGGACAAGGCGCAGGGCAAAAATTACAAGTACCCGCACGATTACGGCGGCTATGTCGAACAGCAGTATCTGCCCGATTCGCTGAAAGACCGCGTCTATTATGTCCCGAACGACAGGGGATACGAAAAGACGGTGAAAGAGATACGCAAAGGGAAGGGAATGAAATGACGCTGCGACCCTATCGTGAAGAGGACTTAAAGGAGATCCTTTCCCTGTTTTACCGCTCGGTGCACGAGCTGGCGGCGGGGGATTATACGCCCGCACAGCTGGACGCCTGGGCGCCGTCCGACCCGGACGAAGAGGGCTGGCGGCGTTCTTTGGCGGCGCATTATGCCCTCGTCGCGGAAGAGGACGGGCGGATCGTCGGCTTCGGGGATTCAGACGGGGATTATCTCGACCGGCTGTACGTGCTGCCCGAGAGGAAGGGCAGGGGAGCGGGCAGCCTGCTCTGCGGCGCTTTGGAAGAGCGGGCGCGGGCGGCGGGAGAGAAGCGGATGACGGCGTTTTCCTCCCGAACGGCGCTTTCCTTTTTCGCGGGGAGAGGATATGCCGTCCTGCGCGAAAATACCGTCGAGAGGCGGGGCAGGTATCTGATCAATCACAAAGTCGAAAAAATTTTTTGAGGACGGAAGGAGGCAGAAATCATGAAATGTCTGTATTGCGATTGCACGGAGAGCAAGGTGATTGATTCCCGTTCGGCGGACGACAGGACCATCCGCCGCCGCCGGGAGTGCATGAACTGCGGCAGGCGGTTCACGACGTACGAGACCATCGAAGTGACGCCCGTGCTCGTCGTCAAGAACAACGGCACGCGGCAGGCGTTCAACGCCGAAAAGGTGCGCAACGGCATCATCAAATCTTGCGAAAAGCGCCCGGTGCCCATGGCGGTCATCGACGACATGGTGACGGATATTTCCAAACAGGTGTACAACAGCATGGAGAGCGAAGTCACCTCCAAGCAGATCGGCGAAATGGTCATGGAACGGCTGAAAAAGGTGGACGAAGTCGCCTATGTGCGCTATGCCTCCGTCTATCGCTCGTTCAAGGACATCTCCTCCTTTCTCGCCGAACTCAAAGACATGATGAAGGAGCGGGAGGAGCCCCGGAAGCACGGGAAGAAATCGGGGGAGGAAAAGCCGGAAAATGCGTAAACGGACGAGGCAGGTAAGCGTCGGCGGCGTTCCGATCGGGGGGGATTCCCCCGTAAAGATCCAGTCGATGACGACGACGAAGACGTCGGATACGGAAGGGACGGCGGCGCAGATCGGGCGGCTGGAAGAGGCGGGCTGCGAGATCGTGCGCGTCGCCGTCGCCGACGAAGCGGATGCCCGCGCGATCGCCGCGGTCAAGGGAAAAATCCGCATCCCCCTGGTGGCGGACATCCATTTTTCCCCCCGATTGGCGGTGCTGGCGGTGGAAAACGGCGCGGATAAAATCCGGATCAATCCCGGCAACATCGGCGGGGAGAGGGAAATCGCCTATGTCGCCGACTGCGTGCGCGCCCATCACATCCCCGTGCGGGTGGGGGCGAATACAGGGAGCATCGAAAAGGAGTTTCTCGAAAAGTACGGCAGGAGCGCGGAGGCGCTGGTCGGCAGCGCGCTGTACAACGTGGGCATTCTCGAAAGGCACGGGGTGGAGGACATCGTCATTTCGGTGAAGGCGTCCGACGTGCCCCTCACAACGAAGGCTTACACCCTGCTTTCGGAGAGGACGGACTATCCCCTGCACGTCGGCGTGACGGAGGCGGGGACGACGGAAGCGGGCATCGTCAAGAGCGCGGTCGGGATCGGGTCGCTGCTTCTGAACGGGATCGGGGACACGATCCGGGTGTCGCTGACGGACGACCCCGTGCGGGAAGTGTACGCCGCCAGGGAGATCCTGCGGGCGTGCGGCCTGGAAAAGGACTACGTCGAAGTGGTCTCCTGCCCCACCTGCGGCAGGTGCGAATGGGAGAGCATGGCGCTGGCGCAGAAGGTGACGGAATTCGTGCGCCCGTATAAAAAGCGGCTGAAAGTCGCCGTCATGGGGTGCGTGGTAAACGGCCCCGGAGAGGCGAAGGACGCCGACATCGGCATCGCGGGCGGAAAGGGCAGGTGCGTGCTGTTCAGAAAGGGCGCGCCGTACAAGACCGTGGACGCAGACGCCGCGGAGAGAGAATTTTTTGAGGAGCTGAAAGGACTGTTGCAAGATGGAAAGGGAGACGGAAGCATATCTGAATGACGTGCGCGCCCTGTCGGGATTGGAAAACGCCATTCTCACGGGGATCTGCGTACATAGGCGGACGATGACGGCGGAATTTTTTCTCGTCACGGACAAGACGTATTCCGCGTCGGCAAAAGAAGGGGCAAAAAATGCGGCGGTCAAATACCTGCCCCCCGCATTCAAGCCGGAGGTGCACATCGAAAAGCGGGTGCCGGACGCGGAGATGATCCGCGGGAAGATCGCGGCGTTTCTCAAATCCCGCTTCCCCGCCGCGGCGGCGTTCGTGAAGGATGAGGACATCGAAGCGGAGATGCTGCCGTCGGGCAGCGGCGCCCGTTTCCGCTTCGACGTGGCGTCGGGGGATAAGGACGTCTTTTCGTCGGGAAAGATTCTCGACGAAGTGAGCGCATACCTGTCCGGCATCTATTGCGGCAGCTTTTACGGCGACGTGCGGCTGGTCGAGCGGGAGCGGGAAACTTTCGACCCCGACGAGATTCCCGCGGCGGCGGAGGAGGAAGAGATCGCGCGCGCGCCGCGCGTGTTTCCCGTGACGGGATTCCGGCGGCTGGACGGCGCGGACACCCTCCCCAGGTACGCGACGTACATCGCGGACGCGGTCGGCGAGAGCGAGGACATGACCGTATGCGGGGCGGTCACCTTCATACAGGAACGGGAATACACCAAAAAGAACGAAAAGACGGGTGAGGAGACGCAAAAAACCCGCTTTTCCCTGACCGTCTCGGACGGGACGGGCAGCCTTCGGACGACCTATTTCCCCAAAAAGGCGACGCTGGAAAAGGTGCGCGCGCTGAAAGTGGGGGACTGGGTGGTGCTTTCGGGCGCGAACGAGTCGTACGGCGGCGGCATCTCCTTTACGGCAAAGCGGATAAACTACGGCCGCCCGCCCGAAAATTTCGTGCCCGAAGCCAGAAAGGGAAAGCCGGTGCCCAAGGCGTACCACGCCGTTTTCCCCGAGCCGTACGTCGATTATACGCAGGCGGATCTGTTCGAGACGGCGGAGGCGCCCGCCGCGCTCCGCGGCAAATCCGTCGTCTGTTTCGATCTGGAAACGACGGGGCTCAACAGTCAGCCCGCGATGGGGCGGATGGACAGGATCATCGAAATCGGCGCGGTGAAGATCGTGGACGGGAAGATCGCGGAGAAGTTTTCCACCTTCGTCGCCTGTCCCACCCGCCTCCCGCCCGAAATCGTCAAACTCACGGGCATTCACGACGAAGATCTCGCAGGCGCTCCGCCCATCGAAAAGGTCATCGCGGATTTTTATAAATTCTGCGACGGGTGCGCGCTCGCCGGGCACAACAGCATCCAGTTCGACTGCCGCTTTATCCGCTATTACGGCGAAGAGAGCGGATATATGTTCGATCAGCCGCAGTACGACACGCTGCCGCTCGCGCAGGAGGTGCTGCGGGGGGAGGGCTTGTCCAATTACAAACTCAACACGCTCGCCGATTATTACGGGTTTACCTTCAACCACCACCGCGCTTTCGACGACGCCCTGACGACGGCGAAGATCTTCATGGAACTCGTCCGCAAAAAGGGCTCTTTGCCTTTCGCGTAAGTTATTTGATACAGGTCCGGCGTCCTTTGCGGGTGCATGTGCCCCTCTTTTCATGTTTCCCCTTTTGACAAATAAGAAGGTCGGAAAGAGCGGGGCAGGGTAGAGACGACGGCGTTTTTCGGGCAAATCGGAGACCGGGCGTTACAATCCCTCAGTCAGCTGCGCTGACAGCTCCCTTTGCACAAGGGAGCCATGGGGGAGTCGATGACATTTTGCATAAAACCCATGTCGGGAGCGCGGCGCCGGGAGGTGAAAGATTTTGCGGAAAATTTTTCAAAAGGCTCGCAAAAACGGTTGCAAATTGCGTAAGATAATGGTATAATGAGGATACTTAATAATCAGTTACTGAGTATTGAGAGTGGCTTGCCACTCTCAATATTGCTATGTGAGGAGGAATTTCGGTGAAAGTAAAACCCATCGAAGAGATCCGCGCCCTCTTGCAGCGGATTGCGGACGAAATGGGCATCGAGCTGGTGGACGTCGAATTCCGGCAGGGGAGGTCGCCGTCGCTCACGGCGTTCATCGACACGGAGGACGGCGTGGATCTCGATACCTGCGAGAAGTACCACAACGCCATCGACCCGGCTCTGGACGAGCTGGATCCCACCTACGGCGCGCCCTACACCCTCAACGTTTCCAGCCCCGGGCTGGACAGACCGTTGAAGACGGCGCGGGATTTCGAGCGGTGTCTGGGCGAGAAGGTGGAGGTCAGACTGTTTTCCCCCATGAAGGGAAAGAAGACGATCGAGGGCATCCTCGCCGGCTATGACGGCAAGAACATCCGGCTGGACGAAGGGGAAGGGGAGTATACGCTAGAACTTTCCCGCGTCGCCAAGATCTGCCGGGCGATCGATTTCGACGACTGAGCCGGGGCGCCGCGCCGGGAAACGGCGGAAATGCGGCGGAATTTACGGCAGGCAGGACTGCAAGCCATACACAAAGCAAGGAACAAAGCAAGGAGAACGATTATCATGATCAATCAGGAATTTTTTGCGGCGCTCAACGATCTCGTCAAGGAAAAGGGGATCAGCCGGGAATCCTTCATCGAGACGCTGCAGAACGCGCTGGCGTCCGCCTATAAGAAGCAGTACGACAACGGCGCGGAGATTTCGGTGGAGCTCGATCCCGATTCGGGGAATATCGAATTTCTCGCCTCCCGCCGCGTCGTCGCCGAAGTGGAGGACAGGGACAAGGAAATTTCCGTGGAAGAGGCGCAGCAGATCAATCCCGACTATCGCGAAGGGGACGTGATCGCCAGGAGCTTCGTGCCCAAGGATTTCGGCAGAATCGCGACGCAGACCGCCAAACAGGTGATTTTGCAGAAGTTGCACGAAGCGGAGCGGGACAGCACTTTCTCCGCCCTTTCCGACAAGGAAGGGGAGCTTATGGAATGCACCGTCCGCAAACTCGACGACAAAAACGTGTACGTCGAATTGGGGGATAAGAAGATCGAAGGGGTCATGCTGCCCCAGGATCAGTCCCCCGCCGAGCGCTATACGGTGGGCGAAAAGCTCAAAGTGTTCGTCAAGCGGGTGAAGAACAGCGGCAGAAATTCCCAGATCCTCGTCTCGCGCACTTCCCCCGGGCTCGTCCGGAAGCTGTTTGAAGAGCAGGTGCCCGAACTGGCGCAGGGGATCGTGGAGATCAAGGCGATTTCCCGCGAACCGGGGCACCGCACCAAGATCGCCATCCATTCCAACGACGCGCGCGTGGACGCGGTGGGCGCCTGCGTGGGCAACCGCGGCTCCCGGGTCAACGCCGTCGTGGAGGAGCTGGGCGGCGAAAAGATAGACATCATCTTCTGGAGCGAAAATCCGCTCGAATTCATCGCCAAGGCGCTTTCCCCCGCCTCCGTGCTCTCCGTGACGCAGATCAGCGAAAAGGGAGCGGTGGCGGTGGTGCCCGACGACAAGCTCTCCCTCGCCATCGGCAGGGACGGACAGAACGCCCGTCTCGCCGCCCGGCTCACCGGCTGGAAGATCGACGTCAAGAGCCTGTCCGCCGCCGAGAAGATGAATCTCAAAATGACGGAGGACGAAGAGGAGCCGGAGGACGAAGGGGAAGAGGCGCCTGAAGAGACCGCGCCCGAAGAGACCCTTGAAGAGGCTGCGGAAAGCAGTGAGATCGCAGAGAGCGCGGAGTCTGCACCCGCGGAAACGGCGGAAGAGGCAGGCGAAGGTGCGGAAGAGGGCGCGGACGGCGCAGACGGAGAAGAAAAGGACGGAGAATGATGGCAAAGGCGAAATCGGTGCCCGTGCGGATGTGCATCGCCTGCCGGGAGATGATCCCGAAAAAGGAGATGCTGCGCGTCGTGAAGAACGCGGAGGGAAAGATCTTTCTGGATTTTTCGGGCAAGGCGCCGGGGCGGGGCGCGTATATCTGCAACAAGCCGGAATGCGTGAAAAAGCTCGGGAAGCAGAGACTTTTGAACAAGGCGTTTTCCGCGGAGGTGCCGCGCGAAGTGTACGAGAGGCTCGAGGAGGAGTTTTTTGGAAACGGGTAAAATCGGGGCATATCTGGGATTTTGCATGCGCTCGGGAAAGATCGCCCTGGGCGTCGATCGGGCGGAAGCGCTGAAAAAGGGCGTCTTTCTCCTGATGGCGGACGGGACGATTTCGGAAAATTCCATGAAGGCGCTGCAAAAACTGCAAAGCAGGTTTTCCTGTCCGCTGGTGACGGCGGAGGAAATTTCCCTGGGCGAACTTCTGCACAGACCCGCCGTCAAGGCGGCGGCGATCAAGGATAAAAATCTGGCTTCGGCAATCCTCGCCGAAGCGGAGAGAGACAACAGGTACAAAATATATTCGGGAGGAAACAACTGAACAAATGGCAGCAAACAGATACGAAAATGCGGAGAAAGTAAAGGAACTGCTGGACGAGAAACAGCTCGGCCAGCTGCAAAAGCGCATCTTTTCGACGGAAAAGAGCCTGTCCGAAATTCTGAGAAAGCTCTCCGCGCTGGAGGCGGACAGGGCGGAAAAGGAAGCGCTGGCGCGGGAAGAAGCCGCCAGAGCGGAAGCCGCTTCCGCCGTTTCCCAACCCGAATCCCCTCTGCCCGAGCCGCAAAAAGAGGTCTCGGAGCCGGCGCCCGCGCCCGAAAAAGAGCCGGAGAGCTCCGCTGAGGCGCCCGCCAAGGCGCCCGTAAAGGCGGAGAAAGCGGAGGAGCCCGCAAAGACCGCGGCGGAAAAACCGGAGAAAAAGGCAGAGGAAGCGGCGGAAAAAGCCGCGGAAAAGACCGCGGAAAGCGCCGCGCCCGTCTCCGAAGAGAAAAAGGAAGAAAAATCCGGGCCGAAGAAGGTGCCGGAGGAGAAAAAGCCCCGGGAAGCGAAAGCGCCGAAGGAGGGCGAGAAGGCTCCCGGACGGGAGGAAAAGGCGGCGGAATCCGCCAAAGAACCGGCGAAAAAGCCGGCGGCGCAGACCCCGGCGGCGCAGAGTCCGGCGGCGGGCGCTCCGGCGCGTCCCGCCTCTCCCGCGGCGCCCCGCGCCCCGCGGTATTTCCGCAACGGACAGGAACAGGGCGTCTACGTCGCCAAGCCGGGCGTGGACGTGAACGCGGGCACAAATACGGGCGGCTATCGTCCCCGCGCGGAGAGACCCGCCCGTCCCGCCGGGCCCCGTCCCGCGGGCGGGAGACCTGCCGGCGCCAGACCGGTGGCGGCGGCGCCCGTCCTGCCCAAGGAAAAGAGCGCTCCGCCCAAGAAAAAGACGTACGATAAGACGTATGTGGAGAAGAAACCCGTCTCCAAGCGCACTCTCGTCCGGCAGCAGGGGATGACGGTGGAGGATTTCGACGAGAACAAGTCGGGCTACCGCAAGCTGCGTACTCCCAAAAAGCAGAAGAAGCAGGAGATCCAGGCGGTCAAGATCGACCACGCGGTGGTCACGACGCAGGAAATTCCCCTGAAAGTGCTTTCGGAGAAACTCGGCATCTCGGCGGTGGAGATCTCCAAGCGGCTCTTCAAGGAAGGCATCATGAAGAGCATCAACGATTCCATCGATTACGACAACGCGGCGCTGCTCGCGGCGGACATGGGGATCGATCTCGAATACAAGCCGGAAAAGACGGCGGAGGATATGCTCCGCGACACCGTGGTGACGGAAGAGGACGGGGCGAATCTGGTGCCCCGCGCGCCCGTCGTCACGGTCATGGGTCACGTCGACCACGGCAAGACCTCCCTTCTGGACAAAATCCGTTCCACGTCGGTCACGGCGGGGGAAGCGGGCGGCATCACGCAGAGCATCGGCGCGTACACGGTCACGGCGAAGGGCAAGCAGATCACCTTTATCGACACGCCCGGCCACGCGGCGTTCACGGCGATGCGGGCGCGCGGCGCGCAGGTGACGGACATCGTCGTCCTCGTCGTGGCGGCGGACGACGGCATCATGCCGCAGACGGTGGAGGCGATCAACCACGCCA
>ERZ1643251.5542-NODE-5542-length-10234-cov-4.171628_pt1 | contig 10234 bp, 9 predicted proteins | sample MGYA00579261_ERZ1643251 | MGnify/ENA primary metagenome ERZ1643251 (study PRJEB29033, sample SAMEA4952267) | chicken gut metagenome | biome: Broiler Chicken; feature: Gastrointestinal Tract; material: Caecum | place: Ireland | collected 2018 | study: Broiler...
ACTCGTTCCTGTACTTTACCGCCGCCTGACGAGAAGAAGTCACAACCATCGCTTTTGCTTTGTGTCCAAGCTCTTTCATTACGTTGTTTTTGAAATGCTCAATAATAATTTCTACCTTTTGAGCGATATTCGTTTCGTGAAGTTCAATATACTTCGCAATTTTACGCTTTGCAGCAATCGTTTCAAGTTCGGGGTCATCTTCAATCGCCTTGTTTAATTCAAAATACGTTTTGTAAGTAACGTAGTTTTGTAAAACGTCGATAATAAAGCCTTCTTCGATTGCTTGTTTCATTGAATAAAGGTCAAAAGCGACCTTTTTGCCTTCTTCATTTAAACACCCAAACAATTGTAAGGTTGTCGGCTTTGGCGTTGCCGTGAAGGCAATCATAGAAACGTTAGGCTGTTTACCGCTACGAGCAATTTCATCTTCAATAACGTCTGCCATAGAAACGTCGGATTCTTCAACGTCAAGCACCTTTGAATCGCTTAACTTTCTGCTTTCCGATAACGCATAGGTAACTGATTCCATTGCCGAGCCTGCGGTGGAAGAGTGTGCTTCGTCTATAATAACCGCAAAGGTTTTATCTTTCATATTTTCCACAAGGTCTTTAATATACATAAACTTGTGAATAGTAGTAACGATAATTTTCGTATTTCCGTTAAGCGCAGTCGCAAGGTCAGCGGAAGTACATTTTTCATCCATAACCTTGATAAGACCTGCTTTGTGCTCAAGCGAAAGTACGGCATCTTGTAATTGACGGTCAACAACGATACGGTCAGTTATAATGCAAACGGTATCAAATATAACGTTGTTTTCTTTATCGTGTAAAGATGCTAAACGGTGCGCAAGCCAAGCAATCGTGTTTGTTTTTCCGCTACCTGCCGAGTGCTCGATAAGATAATTCTTTTCCGTGTGATTTTCAATAACGTCGTTTACAATTTTACGAACGGCGTTAAATTGATGATAACGTGGGAATATTAACGTTTCCGAAGTCGTCTTTTTGCCCGTATCGGGGTCTTTTTTCGTTTCCTTTTGCAAGAAAATAATTTTATCAATCAAGTAAAGAACAGTATCTTTCTTTAAGATGTCTTCCCACATATACGAAACATTTATGCCGTCTTCATTATGTGGATTGCCTTTGCCCGAATTGATACCATAACCGCAACCTTTGTTAAATGGCAAGAAGAAAGAAGATTTGCCTTTAAGATTGGTACACATATAGACTTCGTTTAAGTCCATAGCAAAGTGCGCAAGGCAACCTGCCTTAAACTTTAATAATCTTGTGGAAGGGTCACGCTCATACTTATATTGACGAATAGCGTCTTCATAGTTTTGTCCGCTTGTGTTGCATTTAAGTTCAAAGGTAAAGATAGCAATACCGTTTAAGAAAATAACAAGGTCTATGCGTTCGCCTTCTTTATGATAAACTTCTTCCATTACGGAAAATACGTTCTTTTGATACAACGCTTCCGCTTTAGGGTTTAAGGTAGTTGCAGGTTTACGATACATAAGATGTAAAACTGCGCCGTTATCAAATTCTACGCCGTGCTTTAACACGTCTAAAAGACAACGGTTTTTCTTGTTAATTTCATTGTTTATGTAATTCAGAATAGTGGTTTTTGTTTTATCCTTATATAACTTTTCAAGGCGAGTAAGCGTTTCTTTTTGCGTATCTTCTAAAAAGGCAAACAAAACGTCCACGTCCATACCATATCCCGCGCTAAATGCCGTTGCAGGGCGTATTTGATAGTCGTTATCTTCGGATAATGCTTCAAGAATATATTTTTGATAATCTTCTTTTTCTTTCAGTTGTCCGCTTTTAATTGCCATTGATTGCCTCCTTCACACGCTTTTTACCCGTAACGTATTCGTATATAAGCGATTTTTTGTGTTGCCTTATCTTTTCTAACTGTTGTTGCTTGTCCTTTAAGATAGAATCAATCTTTCTGCATTGACAATCTAAATAGTTCACTATACAAATTTGTTCTTCATCTTTTGGGATTATTATTTTGAAATTTGCAAGAGCCGAAGTTGATAGTTCCAAAAAAGTTGTTCCACGCCCTAAAAGGGTTAATTGGTCTTTCAATGCATATAACAAATAAAAGAAATATTTATTATCCTTATTGCCAACTAAAGATTTACAGCCTTGATTTGTACATAAAACATTTGTTGTTATATTTATTTTACCAATGGGGCAATAAACTTGTACCACAAGAATCGTATCCAAATGTAGTTATATTTCTCTCGCCAAATGCAATTTCACCAAAATCTTCCATATCTGCAGGGGTAATCCAGCTAATGTCTCCATCCCAACAATTTAAATCGTTGCTTTCTGGAGTTGAGCCGTTAACTATTGAAAAAAGATATTTAATTTTATTTATATCCCAATGAGCAGGGATATCACCAATCCAATCTATCCCGCTTGATTTCATCGGTACGTTTTTGTTTAAGCCTTTGGTAACCGTTTCTAATATCAACGACTTTTTATATTTTTGCAAAGTTTCTATCTGCTTTTCCAAATCGCTAATAATCCCGTCAATTTTAGTACATTCGTTATCAAGAAACGTGACGATGATATTCTGCTCTTTTACGGGGGGGACACATATATAAAATTTTCCTAAATTATCAGCCGACAAATTAGGTTGCGCCGTTCCATTATCCCATAGCGAGCGTTGCGTCTCTTCAACATGAGAATTGATTATATAGAAAAGATATTTAGGACATATATCCTTGCTCCTGATTGCAACTAAAGATGATGCAACCGTCCCTTTATCTATATTAAGAAAAGCATTTTTACCTAAACTACCACGCAAACAATAGATAATGTCATTTTTTAATAGTTTGACACCACCCATGGACTTATATTTCTCTTCGGAAATATAATCCAAACTCTCAAAATCAAGTGTCCCATTAAGTAAATGTCCTGCGTTTATAAAGGGGATTCCATCAGGAACGAACTCGTTTCTCGATGGATAATTTTCGCTTCTATCACCATTATAAAATTCCACAAGATACTTCATTGGTTTAACAATCCAATTAGTAGGAATATCACCAATACTATCAATTCCGCTTGGTTTCATTTGTTCTACCATAATAAACCTCGCTTATTGTAATTCAGCGATTTTCGCCGTTAGGGATTTTTCAAGTTCCATAAAGTCTTTCAATAAATCGTCAGCCTTTTCGGGGGCTTTATATTCATAGAAAAAGCGAGTGAAAGGGAATTCTGCGCCTTTCTTTTCTTTATTAGTTGCGCTTTCTTTTTTGCTTTCATCAAACTCATAAAACCACATAGCATCAGGCACGTGCGGATAAACTTCTGCCTTAAAGTATTCTTCTACGTCTTGTGTGAGTTTTATGGTTTCCGTATCTTTCGTAGTAGTGTCTATAATGTTGTTGCCTTTTCTATCTTTTTGAACTACTGCGGTTTTATCTATTTCTGATAATACCATAGCAATTCCCGTTAAACGGCTTGCGGAAAAACCGTCAACCTTGCCGATTAAAGACTTCAAGTGTTTTTCAAACTCACTATAATCCATATAAACCTTATCGGATTTATTTTCTTCCAAGATATAAAGCACGTCGGCAACGAACTTTTGACCTGAAACGTATTTTTGATATTTCTTTTCGTTCTTTGCTTCACGGGGATTCATTTCTTTTAACTCTTCAAATTCCGTTTCGTTGAAAATAGAAGAGTTTGCCGTAAAGTATGCGCTTGTGCGGAGTTTTTCTATACTTTCGCTATTTAAAACCGCTTTTCTTTGAAGGGGTTGATATACAGCGTATTCTTTATACATAAACTCTTCAACGGGGAAGATTTTAGAATATTTATTTTCTTCAAAGTTAGCGTAAAGGTTTACGATTGCCGACATACTATCTTTATCTATTTCACGGCGTTTTTTACCAAGTGATTTACGGAGTGGTTTCCACATATCAACGGCATTGATAAGTTGCACCTTGCCTTTACGGTCAGGGCGCTTATTTTTGGAAAGGATAAAGGCGTAAATACCAATATCCGTATTATAGAAAAGTTGCGAAGGAAGGGCGATAATTGCTTCGATTAAGTCTTCTTCAAGCATCCATCTACGGATTTGACTTTCGCCGCTTGTCGTGCCTCCGGCAAATAAAGGTGAGCCGTTAGAAATAATAGCCGCTCTGCCAAGTTTGTCGTCCATTTTATTTATTGCGTGTTGCATAAACAATAATTGAGCATCGCCTGTTCCCGGTAATCCGTGTGCAAAACGTCCGTTTACCTTACATTCATCACGAACGGCTTTTTCTTGTCCTTCGGGAGCGTCTTTCCCACCCCAAGGCGTACCAAACGGTGGATTCATAATCACAAGACGCATTTTTTGGTTAGGGAAACAGTCGGTCTTTAAGGTGTTAGCAACCTTTTCGCCACCCATTATGTTTTTGGTGTCTTGTCCTTTTATCATCATATCGGCAAGGCAAATAGCATAAGAGTTATCTATAATTTCTTGACCAAAAAGGCGAACGTCAATTTGCGGATTTTTTCTTCGCAAAAAGTCGTAGGTAGTAGAAAGCATACCGCCGCTGCCGCATGCTGCATCCAATACAGTAGCGACTTTGCCTTCTTCGGTAAGCAAATCATCGCATCCTTCTGCAAGCAAAATATTTACAAGCAAACGGATAACTTCTCTCGGAGTGTAGTGGTCACCCGCTTCGGCATTTTCAGAAAATCGACGAATAATATCTTCAAAGATATAGCCCATCTTCATACCATCAATCGATTTAGGGTTAAAGTCGATTTCAGAGAACTTTTTGACAACACTGTAAAGACGGTTATTTTTATCCATCTTTTCAATTTGTTTGGTAAAATCAAGGTTGTTTATAATCGTTTGCACGTTTGCAGAGAAACCTTCTATATAAGTTTGGAAATTGCCTGCAATACTATCACTATCATTTAATAATTTAGCGAGAGTATATTCGCTTGTGTTATAGAAAGGATAGCCTGATGCTTGGCACAAAAGAGCTGCAGGGAGATTAGGATTTGCCTTATATTTAGCCACAACGGCATCTTTTGTTTCTGCCAAAGCACATTCAAAACGACGAATAATAACCATAGGTATAATAACGTCCTTATACTTATCGGAAGTATAAGCACCGCGTAAAGAATTTGCTATCGACCAAACAAGGCTCACTTCCTTGCTTACGTCCATTGATTTATCGTCAAACATTACCTCGTAATTGTATTTATTCGTCATTGTCGTTCTCCTTTTTTGCTTCAAATTCATAGACAAATTTCTTTTCTTTACTTGAAGCAATTTTATCTAAATACTTTTTATAGTCACCTTTCTTTATTTCGTTTGAAATATACAATGGGCTTTTATTTTTATTATTTTTTAACCAAAATTCATATCCTTCAATAAATGGCCCGCCAAGATTTATTGCATACTCAATTCCGTGCATAGCAATTACAAAATAAACTTCTCCTAATTCGGTAAAAAGAAAGTCCGCTTCCCAACTAATTGAACTAAACACATCACCTTTATAAGACTCATCTCTCGCATATATTCGTCTAACTGAATATGGCCAAATTTTTCGTTCTCCATATCTCGCATAACTTCTTATCGAAGAAAACGTGTCATCTTCTAAAATGTACTCGCATACTTCTGGTGCTTGCCCACACCGGTATACAAAATACTCTAATGCCATCTTTGCCAATAATCTTGATAGGTATATATTGTCTTCCAAGAGCAATCTATCACTTTGCAATAAATACTGTTGATATTCTTGAACCAATGCTTTAAGTTCTGTTTCTGTCTTTTCGCCAGTAGAATAGATTAAAAAAATATTGTCAGAGATTTGTTTTACTTTATTTTCTCCAATTTTAGGATATTGATATTCTTCAATGGTTTTTCCTTTCTTATTCGTTAATTGCAACTCTTGTCTTAATTTTCTTATTGGCTCGGATTCCAAAAAAGGTTGCTCTACCTTTCGCGCAAAATAATTATTACATTTATCGCAGACAATTCCTTTATGAAGAATAGTACTCTTATTCCCGAATGATTCCGGAACTATGTGTTCTACGCTTTTTGAGCAGGAAGAGTCGCTCCCACAAAATATACATCGTATCATATTTATTTAAATGTATACGAAGGATTGCGGCGCGGCTTTAATGCCGTATTCTAATAAAGTTTTAGGCTCATCATAAACCTTAATTTTGCCTAATTTATAAGCGTAAGCAATTCCTTTTCCCTCAAAATACTCATCGAAGAATTCTTTGCTGATGCCCGATTCTTCCTTTGTAAGTTTCCACAATTCTTCAGGCGAATACATTAAAACGTCTATTATTTCTGCTTCGGCAACAATTCTTTTTACGGGAGTAGTCTCATAAATGATGATGGAAGAAATATCTTGTTTTGCCGCAATTTTTCTATATTCGTACTTCTTGATACCTTTAATAATATTTTGCACGTGCTCAGGGTTGATGGATATTAATATTTTCTTTTTCATTTTTTATTCCTCCATTCCTAATTTATAAATAGTGTCAAATTGTTCTTTTGTTATATAAGCAAATGAGCGAGGCCCTACGCCTTGATCTACAATCCCATACCTTCTCAATTCGTCTAATGTTATTTTGTGTTTAAATGGTTTGTAATCCAGCACCTTTAAAACTGTGGGACGCCGCGAATACATATCACGAATACTTTTTTCTTTAAAAATAGATTTATCCTTACATGTACTTACGCATTCTTCAACATTTTTGGTTTTCACGATGTCTTGGACAATTGCCATACCGGTAACCACCGAAGAGTAATTTTTGTACCACCCTTCTCCCATTCTATAAATTAAAACCATGTCTCCCGCTTTTGCAGGGATATTAAACGCTCCCGTTAAGTATATCTTCTCGATTGCATATCTATGAGCAAGTTTATCTTCATATAAATGCATATCTTCGTTCTTCAAAATATTATCGGGGAATAAATCCGTATGATATTTAGCGTAAATAGGAAGGAAGTAGTGGTTTCTATCTTTCTTTAAAATAGGATAATTGAACTTTGGCGTTTCGGTTTCTTTATAATTCTTCATATCTTTTACAAGTACTAATTCGCCGTTTGATTTCTTATATCCGTGTTTTACAAAACCCCATTGTTCCATTATACCTTTTAAGGCAACAACTTCTTGTCTTTTGTTTTCAAAAAGCGTCACGTAAACTTCGTCAACTTCCCATTTAACAGCATTATCAAAAATAATTTTTAAGAAACGTTCTCCTAAACGGAAGCCTGTACGTTCAATCTTAAACGTTCCAACCTTTAATCTTCTTTTTGGAGTTAAGATGGGCTCTATATCAGTATAATTTTCGCTTTCGTCCTCAATTTTAAGATACAAAAAACCTTTTAAATTATTTTCATTATCTTCGAAGACATACGCTTTTTCATTACCTTTTTTCTTGAACCAATCATCGAACTTCTTGCCTTCATAGTCTTCTCTTAAAGAATCAAAGAAGGCACTGTTTATATCGACCTCATCAAATCTTTTTAACTTTACGGCAAGCATTTTGTATTCTATATTTTTAGGATAAGCTTTTTCAAAATACTCCAATAGTTCAGCAGATGTAACAACCTTATCTCGTATAAATAAATCCTTTGCCTTTTTTAGGATTGCGCCATCATCCGTAAGGAGAACCCCAACATTGTCGTTATATACTTCTAAAAGCAAGGCATTATCAATTTTACTATTTACATCTTGAGAATATTGACTTACAACATATTCAAAATAATCGTCTTTTTCTGCACTAAAAGAAGGCAAAATATCATACGAAGCAACTTTCGTTAACATCGTGTTTTTTATTTTCACGTCTTTATGAGTTTTTAATTCTTCTATGGTATTTTTGTGCAAATATTTCTTTACGTTTTTCTTGTCAAACCACTTAAACAAGTTATTGATTTCAAATGAAACGTTATCACTACTTTCTCTTTTGATAAAAATATTAGTATCTAATAGAACGCTCGCTTTCGAATAATCTATATATAATGGTTCAATTTCAAACACAACGATTCCATAGCGGTCAACTTCGGCTTTTGGATAAAATTTATAGCACTCTTTTAAAGTTCCTTCTAACGAAGAACAGATGTTTTTAAAATCTTGTTCCCAATTTTCCTTTAAGGCTTCATGCCACGAACTATAAACCTTGATTCCTTTTATCGTTGTTCTCACGAAGTTTTCCTTGTTTTGATTTGATATCAAAACAAAGGTATCTCCAACTTTTACCTGCATCCTTTCAGGCGAAGCTAATCTATATTCGTGTTTTTTTACTCTATTTTTAATATCAGTTATAAATTTATCTCTGATTTTTAAATAATACGTTTTCATTTGGAATCCATCCTATCTTACTATATCAAACATAATATGACAAAATATGTCATATATTATTAAAAGACTCAAATAATTCTTCAACTAATTTTAACTGTTCCGTTGTCAAAATTGCATTGCCTATTCTTGTTATTTTTTCTCCTAATTCATAATTATTCAATATAACTTGGCAAACATCCGGTGTAGGAATCTTTCGCACTTGACAAAACAACTTATCCATCCTAACTTTATCTTCTGGTTTGGGATTCAGCACATTTAACATTTTTGTATAAATTTCTGCCGTTGGAATAGAAACTCCTTTTTCCATATAGGTCATATTAGAAGGAGGTAGCCCTACGGCATTTGCAAATTTACGTAAAGATAAGCCTTTTTCTATCCGCAAGTCAGAAATTAGTTTACCAAAAGTGCTTTTTTCTTCACTTTGAGCACTATAGTTTTTCTTTGCCATAATTACCTCCTGTTATATAATATTGTTATATGTTCTATAACACAGAATAATTATATCATAACAATTAAATAAAGTCAACCACAACGTGACAAAAAACTTCCGAATTAGATTAAATATAATATAGTTCAATGATTAAAAATAAAGATCCACGGATTAAACAAATTCGTGAATCTTTTTGTCGTTTGAAAGCGCAATTACTATTAAATTTTATGATATTAAAAATCCCTATGGGAAGTGCGCTTTTGCGTCCGCCTTTTTTTGGCTTTGTTGGTTTATTCAGGCGAAACGCGTATATACGTCGCAATATTTTGTCGCCTTTACGGCTTTGGGGAATTTGTTCCCGCCCGGTATTTTGAAAGGAGGTCAGGACAGGTCTCTGCCTGCGAGAAAGTCGAGGGAGACGTCGAGAACTTCCGCCAGCCGCAGCAGGCTGACGAGTTCGGGGATTTTCTGCCCGTGATACCAACGGTACAGATCGGATTGGTCGATGCCCGTCCGTCGGCTGATTTCATAGCGGGAAAGCCGGCTTTCGTCTATCCCTTCCCTTACCCGGTCGGTCACGGAAGCGGCGATAAAATACCGGCGCTCGGAAAAATCTTCCCGGAAACCGAAGAGATAGTCGAGCGGACAGCGGAAAAAGTCTGCCGCTTTCAGGGCGTTTGTGAGGGAGGGCGCCGACGGGCCTCGCAACATCGCATAGACGCGGGGCAGGGAAACGGACGCCGCCCCGGCAAAATCGCCCTTGCTGAGGGAGGATTCGTTCAGCAGATCCTGCAAACGCTCCCGGAAAATTTTCAGCCGTTTTTCGACGCCGTCTTTATTACCGCTTGAAACATTTTTCGCTTTCGACATAATCCGACATTCTTTTTACCTTTTTTATCATTATTATGTCGGAAACGGGGTAAAATTACTTGATTTTCTCGCGAAACACAAGTAAACTATTTATAAATAACGCGGCGGGTGATGCCGAAAAAGGAGATATTTATGGAAAACGCAAAAACGGAACTGAATGGTGGCGCAGTGGCGGCGCTCGATGCAGAAGAGCTGTCTATGGAATTGCAGGTATTGATAAAAGACGTTTACATAGCGGAAACGGAGAAAGAGCGGGAGGGCTTTTGCTTATATTTCAGCGACGGAAAGGGTTTTCGGATTCAGATTTCGGAAATTGTATAGGCAAGGCGTATTTTGGGGAAAGGTTAGTTTATCCGGGGGGCAAATTTCTCTGTGCCTGCCCTTATGGGCGGGAGAAGCGCGCTCTTTTATGCCTCCTGTGGCGTAAAGGGTGAATTCATAAGCCTTACTGCCTTTTATGGTAAGAGGAGGTAGCACTCTCGTCCCTATGCCTCCCCTTATGGTAAGGGGAGGTGTCACGGAGTGACGGAGGGGATAAGAAAATGAGGCGGGTGCGCGCTTTTCGCGTTTATGGGGACGGAGAGATCATTCTTCGTCCG
>ERZ1643251.5548-NODE-5548-length-10231-cov-10.926297_pt1 | contig 10231 bp, 13 predicted proteins | sample MGYA00579261_ERZ1643251 | MGnify/ENA primary metagenome ERZ1643251 (study PRJEB29033, sample SAMEA4952267) | chicken gut metagenome | biome: Broiler Chicken; feature: Gastrointestinal Tract; material: Caecum | place: Ireland | collected 2018 | study: Broiler...
CTGACAAAAGGCTCATCCATAGAAAACCACCTTCACTTTCCTTCAATTTTTTGAACTTTTGTGCACAGGCACGCAGTTCCACTTTTTCTATCCTAATAGTACAACAAACCGGCCGGCACTTGCAAGCAGGTGGAGATTGTTTTAATGCAAACTTTACAATTTATAGATGAAACGTGTTAGAAAGAACGATGTTTTTTGTTTTTGTGAAAAATAAACCGCAACAAAAACCGCAACATGGCCTCTTTTCTGTACCCTGCACGTCCAGCCCGGCGGGGTTGATGGGGGAACGAAATGCGACCCCATCCCGGCGGGATGGATAGGCAGTACATAGCCCCGCCGGGGACGGAAAGATTCCCTGCCTTTACATGTAAATGGGTAGATAAGTAGCTATTTGTGATAGAAATGTGAAAGCTGCCTGTTTTTGCACGCATCTAAAATTTTGCACCTTTTGCACATTTGGTACACTGCCCATCTGTATGACAGCCCGGCGGGGTCTAGGGTGCGTCAAATTTGCCCCCTTCCAAAAGAAAAGGCCGGCTCTGCCAAACGGCGGGGCCGGTCTTTATGGGACTGCGGGTCTTATCCAATATGGAGCTGCTTTTTAAGGGCGTCCTGGAGCACCTGGGAGAAGTTGATGCCCTGTTCCTGGGCGGCGGCGTTCAGCCACGCAGGGATAGAGAGGGTCTTTTTGACCGACTTTTCGAAGTGCTTTTTGGCGTAGTCGGCCACGTCCACCGAGACCATCGAGACGAAGCCGCGCGGCGCGTCATCGCCCAGCTCGGCCCCGACGCGCTGCAGGTCAATGGCGTTCAGATCGGAGGCAGCGGGGGCGCTTTCGCCGTCCCGCTGGCAGGCGTACAGATACCCGGCCAGGCAGTCAACGGCCATCTCGAACGCTTCGGACTTGTTGTCGCCTTGCGTTGCAAGGTAGTTCAGATCAGGGAACACGACGGAGTAGCCGCCGTTCTCCTCTTCAAAAAAACAGGCGGGATAAATAGACAGCATAGCAGGCCCTCCTTCTTAGATGCGCAAAGAGGCTGGGCTTATTTCAGCCCGGCCTGTTTCAGAATGGAAATCTCGACCTTTTTGTTGAGGTCTTTTGCGTGCCAGGGGATCGTGACCTTGCCCGGTTTGGTGGGGTGGGTGTATTGCCTGTGGGAGCCAACCTGCGACTTGAACACCCAGCCGTCGGCAAGAATGAGCTTTTCCATTTCACGCGGCTTCATTGGCATGGCGCTGACCTCCCTTACAAGTATAGTATAGCGCGTTATACGTATCGTGTCAATACGTATTATATAAAGAGAAAAGCAAGATGCAAGAGGGCAGGGGGGAGCAAAACCCGCGCCCCTTCAATGCCGCCGGGATTCCGCTTTCTTTCCGGCATTTTTCCGGCGTTTTCCCTGCATTTGTCCTCTGTGTGCTTCCCATTGCCCGCCGGGCAATCTCCTGCCAGCTCTCGGCGGGGCGGGCGGCCTGTACCAAATGTACCAAACGGATGGAGCGGATTTCTGTTTTGCACGCGTTCCGGCCAGCAGTCCGTCGCTAAAAATAGCGTATTATCGTTATGTGAATGCGGGCTTTGTACCAAATGTACCAAAAGTACCAAATGTACCAAATTTTCGGTCTGTACCAAAACCGGCTGTTTTCACAATTCCTTCACATTTGAGGCCCTTCTCTGGACATTTTCCTGGAAGCGGCTGACTTTAATGACTTTAATGACCTTATTCCCACACAGCACAATAAACAACGTGTATTCGCTGTTTATTTGCGTTCAGGCCAAAACGCCCCATCATGACTTTATTGTGACCAAAATGACTTTAATCTGACTTTAGTCCTCTTCCTTGCCTTGTCTGCGCAGAAAAGCCCGGCTTCCCGCCTTTTTAAGGGCTCCGGAAATGCCGAAAATCCCCCGTTCGCCGGGTGGCCCCATAAAGAAAAGGGAGCACCCAAACGGTACTCCCTTGTATCCTCTATTCTGCCTGGTCTTCGCCCCCGGCGGGCTGATTTGTCCCGGCGGCGTCGCGCGCCATAGTCTCATCAATGGCCCGGTTGATAAAGCCGTTCACGCTTTCCCCCTGGGCCTCTGCATGGGCTTTGAGAACGTCTCTCTTTCCTTTGGGCATGGTTACATTGATTCTGTCATAGTTGTTTTTGACATATTTATTTACAGATGCCTGCTGTGCTTTTGAAACTGCCATACTTCTCCTTTCCGGGGGAATTCCAACGATTTACACTATCCCTCCCATTGTACTATTATTATACATCAATAGTCTATTGATGTAAATACAAATTACCACGAAAATATTGGTGCAAATATGTGCAGTCCTCCAATAGACTATTGGTGCAAATAGTGTTATAATAGAATCACAGCAAGGGAGCACGACCGGAAGGCAAGGGGCGAACGATGTACCGGGAGCGCAAAACCGAGAGTTAGCTAAGACAGTAACCCACTCCCCAAAGCTGTATCAAAAGAAAAGGCCCTGCGCCAGTCGCCAAACAAACCGCAGAGCCGCCACAAACCAGGGCAAGGCCATTATAACACGGCCTGCCCCCGATTGACAAGGGAGGTCATCCCATGAAGTTTGATTTGTCCGAGATCATGGCCCACGCCTGGCGGATGTTCCGCCGGGGGAAGGGGCTGCCCTTCGGGGAATGCCTGCACCGGGCATGGCAGGCAGCCAAAGCCGCGCCGGTGAACGCCGAGACCATCCGGCAGGCCGCACAGGCCGCCGGGGTCACGGAGGACGTAAACACCTGGGCAGGCTGGAAGCGCCTGGGCTTCGAGGTGATGCACGGCAGCAAGGCCCTGTTCCGGTGCCTGCTGATCTACGCCAGCCGGGGCGACGGTGCCACGTACACCGCAAGTTTCTTCGACCGCTCACAGGTGCAGCCCTGCGCGGCCCAGTAAAGGAGGTGACAGCATCATGGCTATCTATGCAGCCAAACAGACCCCGGACTTTAAGATGGTTCTGGTATTGCCGGACGGCGATGCAAGCCGGGTGCCCGCCGGGTACACCGTTGAACCGGCCATGAGCCAGGATTTGGTGATGGTGCCGCTGCGTAATATTGGATACTGGGGCTGGTCCTGGGAATTCTGCCTCTCCTTTCCTTCCGGCTGGACTGGCGCGGCCCGCCTGGCATTCCGGCGGCTGTTCGAGAGTTTGCCGGAAGATGTGCAGCACAGTCTTTGCTTTGCTCCCCGCAACTATAAAGCCCGCCTTGACTTTTGGCTGGACAAGCTGTCCGCCATTCAGGAACCCGGCTTGCGGGTAGAGATCGAATCCGTTTTGCGGAAGGAACTGGGAGAGGAGGAAATCAGGTCATGAAAAAGACTGGGGATGATAGGTGTCAATGGGCGTTCGCCTTCCATGAAACAACCATTTGCGAAGCGGCGTGCCTGCTTTCCGTTTTGGCCGACGATTTCTTTTCTAAAGTCCCTGATTCCATGAGCGAATCCGAAAAGACCATTCTGAAAAACGAGCTCCTGTATAACTATCAAACAATCACAACTATATTGAACCTCGCTATAAACCTCCTGAGCGTCATGAACACGGACATGGACGCAGCGCAGGATATTAAGACCGACGCTGTTATAATCCGCAAAAAATGCCTTTGCAAGATTTACGGCCTGACAGAGGACGCCGCCCCGGCGGGGAACCTTCCAACCGCTGACGGTCCAATACACACCCATAAAGAAAGGACAAGTGACCATGAAGGATAATGACATTGAAAACGCACAAATCGAGATTCCGCGCACCCCTGAATTTGTATCCACTGCAAAGGCGGTCAGCGACATCATCGGCGGCCTGCCTTTATCCAGGGAGCAAAACGACCGGCTGATTGCTGCGCTTGTCGCTCATGTAGAGGCCGCAGAGAAAAGCGGGTTTCGTTTTGGCCTTGAACTGGGGCTTGATTATGGCCGGTATGAGGCCGCCCACAAGGACGATCCCGAGTTCCAGCACGACACGTTCCATCTGATACACTGAGGGACCCGGCCCCATCCTCGCACAGCTTACAATAACGCCGTCCGCCTGCGCCAACAGGCAGACGGAAAGGCCCCCGCCTGCTGGAACAGGTGGGGGCTTTGTGCTTTTTTTTAGTGGAAGATTTTGGCTCTTTTTGGAAGTTTAGAGGGGATCCCGGCGGGTGTGATTCTGCACTGCCCTTGTCTATAAAACACAAGTTTTCCCAAGAACTCCGCTCCGGCGTGGCCTTTTTTATGTGCAATTTTTGTCCAATTTTGTCTACTAGGCCGCCCCCGAGTCTCTTTTTTGTTCCACTTTTTTCTGGATTTCTCTTACTTGCACGCCCCGCCGGGCCCTTTTTTATATTGGGCATTTCTCGGCATTTCTGGACATTTGTGCGGCTTGGACCCGTTCAAACACAGGTTTTTACAGGTTTTCTGGTCGGACGTCGAGAGAAGGGCACCGCTACACCACACCGCCTTGTGATGCACCGGCGCGCGTCTGGAAAGGTCGGCAACGCCCCGAGTAAGCATTTTTGGAAAAATTGAAAAATTTTCGACCGGGGGAGGCAGGGGCCTGCGGTTGGGTTTTTGTTCGCTCTCTGTTCCTCTCGCTTCGCTCTGGGTTCGTTCGGAGTCCGGCAGACGCAAAAAGGAACCGCCCCGGCGGGCGGTCCCAAAGGTCTGACTTACGGAAGGAAATGTGCGAACGCGGGCTTCCAGATAGACGACAGGGCCACCGCTGCGGGTTCGATGCCCTCATCGCGCAGCATCCGCAAAGCCTCCCCGACGGTGCAGCCGCACCGGTCCGCGATGTCCTGGACGCTGGCAAGTTCCCCTTTGCCGCTGGCCAGCGACAGCGCCAGCCGCACCCCCCAATAGACCCCGTCCACCGTCAGGCAGTTGTCCAGGGCGTTGCGGGCCAACTGCACCGCGAGCTGTTCCGGCACGGCAAAATCTGCGGCGATCTGCTGCAGAGTGCTGTCCGGGCCCTGCCGCACCGCCTCCCGCCGGGCGCTGCATTCCTCACAGTAGACGGCGGTGCCGTACAGATCGGCGCTGCCGCCCTCCAAAATTTCCTGCAGGTCTACGGCGTGTTCCCGCCCGCATTCGGGGCAGATGGTGAACACGTTGTCGCCTTCGATGGGGAGCTTTTCCCCGCTGTGCTTTAAGTAAAACATAGTAACCCTCTTTCTCTGGATGTTTTCAGGTTCCAGACTGATTTTAATGACTAAAATGACCTTATTCTGATTTTTGCTGTAATGTGACGAAACAGCGACGTTTATTTGTGCATCAAAAAAGCCGTGCCGGACTGACTTTATTGTGACCAAAATGACTTTAATCCCCCTGCGCCCCCAGAAGCGCCGCCGGGCTGATAAAAACCGTCTCCGACGGACGGCCTTTGCCCTCTGGCCGCCGCCGCTCCAGCTTGATATATCCCCGGCGGGCCAGCTCCTCCAGGGGCGGGCGGAGGCTCTCGGCGTCAAAGCGCTGGCACAGCCGCAGGACTTCCTTCCTGGTAAAATATGCTTTGCCCCCGGTCTGGAGCCTCCGCCAGAGGTATTCCGCATCCCGGCGCAGGGGCGTTTTGGTCAGACCTGCATGGGTCAAGGCGGCCTGCGCATGGGCCAGGAAGTACGCCCCGATGGTGGCGGCGGCCTGGAAGGTCCCGCCGGTCAGCAGCTCCGCGCCCGCGTCGGGGCCGTTCTCAAAGCAGTGCAGGATACCGGCGATGCGGGCCACCTGCCCGTGATACTTGCCCGCCCACCCCTCCACATCGGCCAGGTCGCCGCACAGGCGGAGTTCCAGCACGTTGGCGAATGCCTCGCTCAGGGCGTCGGCTTCATCGCTCAGGCGGATGATCTGGGCCGGGCCGGTATGGCTTGCCTGTACCTCCAGCATGGCGGCCAGTGTTTGGCAAAAAGCGTCCCGCACATCCGCCGGGATGGGCTTTGTCCGGTATGTCCGGCCGCCTACTTTTGAGGCAGGCAGACTGTACAGGAAGCGGGCAAGCAGCCCCTTTCCGCTGAAATCAGCGTTGCCTGCGATCTCCGTAAGGACTTGGGGCTGGGCCATCAGCAGCAGGGTCAGGGCCGGGTCCTGGATGGTCTCGGAGGGCCGGCCCTTGCGGTCTACCCGCACCGGGTCACCAGAATAGGCTTTTAGAAAGCCGTCTATGTTGGCGCTTTGCCCGCTGTACAGACCCGACAGAATTTTGAACAGGCCGCCTTCCGCACTGAATACGCCGATACGGCCGCCGTACGCTGCAAGCAGGCTGGTCAAGGCTTCGGGGGTCACATCGTCGGCCAGCAGGCGGAAAGGCTTCACCTCCTGCAGCTCTGCAATTTCGCGCTGAAGGTCATAGACGTCCTGTTCTGCGCAAAGCCCGCCCGCCTGTGCCGCCGTGCTTTTGCCCTTTGCAGGCTTTGCTGCGGCATCTATGGCAGCGGCCAGCCGCTTTTCCAGGATTTGCCGCTTTGCCTGCCCTTCCCGGATGGGCTGTTCCCGGCGGGCCTGTTCGGCAGTCTCGAAGTTATAGACAGGGCTGGCGATCTCCCGCAGGACCGGGCTTTTGCGCTCAGAGGGGCGGGCGATGATCAGGGCGTACAGGTTCAGCGGTTCCGCCCAATCAGGCTTGATCTCCACTTTCCAAACGCTCTGTACAGCCAGGGCACAGACGGCCAGCAGGCCCACCGCAGCCATGTCCACCGGAACCTGGATGCTTTCCGATATGGCTAAGGCATAGTCCCGCATGGCGGGAGGCAGAGCCTCCGCCGGGAAGGCGGGAAGGGCGTCGGGCTTGTCCTCGTCGAATGGTTCCAGCGGGGCAAAACCCAGCTGTTCAGCCACCGTGTCCACCTGTGCAGACCAATCACGGGCCCAGGCCTGGGCCATATCCAGCGCCCGCCGGAATTCGTCCGGGGACAGGCGATGGTCTGTCAGGGCAACGCCCTGCAATTCTCCCAGCCTGTCGGCCTGTTCGTCCTCTGGGGCGTTGAAGGCCAGGAAGAAGGCGGCCGCTGAAAAGATGTTGGCCGGTGTGGTGGTTGCCAGCCAGGCGGAAAAGTCTGCGCGGTTCAGATAGACCATAGCCTCACCCCATTGTGCCCGCACCCAGCTGCGCATCCCGCGCCGCGTCCTCCTCATCCAGCTTGCGCAGCAGGGCGGGAACGTTCACCAGACAAGTCCGGCCATGCCAGACGCAGGGCACGTCCCCGGTTTTGGCCCCGTCCCGCAGATAGCCCCGGGGCAGGCCGGTGATGCGGGCCGCGTCGTCGATGCGCTGAAACGGGGCGCTGTCGTCGGTCAGTCTCTTTTTCATCGGCCTGTGCCCCCTTCCTCCAGCAGGTCCTCCAGGGGCACGCCCAGCGCGGCGGCGATCTTTGCCGCCGTTGCGGGCTTGCAGCTGCCCCGATTCAGAATGGCAGACAGGTTCTGCGCACTGCAGCCCATTCGTCGGGCAACTTCAGCGTAACTGCCTAAGTTCGCATTGAGCATGGCAACATCTAAGCGTGTACGGTTGATTTTCACGATATCACCTCATTCCGCAAATTCCACAAGTGAATACGACAAACGTTTTACATACTTGATTATATCTCACATTTGTAATATTGTCAATAAGGTGTATTACTTTTGTTTGATTTTCGTTGAGTGGTGTGGTATAATCTCCATAGAAGTATAGGAGGGATGGCACATGACCATCGGCGGCACAATCGGCAACAATATTAAACGAATCAGAACACAAAAGGGCATGACGCAAAAACAGTTGGGCGACTTGTTGGGCATCAGCGTCCAGACTGTCAGCGCTTACGAATCCGGGAGGCGACGGCCTAAAATGGAGACGATTGAACGCTTTGCTGGTGCGTTAGGTGTCCAATTTTCAGCCCTTTTCGGCCTTGATGACCCTAAAACGCCTGACTATCAAGCAGCATTGGACTTATCATTAAAAGAATCCATGAATAGACATGGCGAGCTTGATGAAAATGCTTTCTTTGAAAATCTAAGGTATAATAATGCGACTGTAAGATATCATGATTTGGAGATTTTAAGAAAAAAAACTGACCATCTTTATATAGAACAGCTTAAAACTATTCCTGATGAAGAACTTAAGGCAATCGCAATTCTGTCCTTTGATTCACTCAATCGGGTCGGGAAGATAGAGGCAATAAAACGTCTTTCCGAACTGGAAACCCTGCCGCGTTATTCCACTTGGAGTTTGGAAATCACGAAAAAGAAAGAAAATCCTGATAACATAATTTCAAACTATAAAGAACAAGTCCCCGAAACCGACCCCGACACGCCCGAAACGGATTAAAGTCATAATAAAGTCATTTTGGTCACAATAAAGTCATGACGCACGCCTGGCGGGAGCAAAGCGAAAAGCAATGATAAAACGACGTTTTTGCGGCGTGCAGGGAATAAAGTCATTAAAGTCATTAAAGTCAGGCAGGTTTCGAGATAGAGAGGAGGAAAACCACAATGGCCAGCATCAAACAGAAAACCGACGCGAAGGGCCGCACCGTCTACCAGGTACAGGCATCGGACGGCAGGGGCCGCCGGGTGTGGCGCACCTTCCGGCCTGAACCCACCTGGAGCGCCAAAACCACCCGGCGGGAGCTGCGCAAGTTCGCCGCACAGCTGGAAAACGAGCTCAAAGGCGGGCAGGCGCTCACCAAAGCGGAGCGCCACGAGGAGGCCCGCCGCCAGGCCGCACAGGCGGCAAAGGTGCAGACCTTCCGCCAGTATATAGACCGCGTTTGGATGCCCCAGAAACGCGCCACAGGGGCGCGCAGCAGCGTCCGGGCGTATGAGGTCAATCTGCGGCTGCACATCCTGCCCGCGCTGGGGGACAGCCTGCTGGCCGAGATCACCCCGCCCATGATCACGGCCCTGTTTTACCGGCTGCAGGCGGAAGGGCTTGCAGAAAAAACGCTGCATCTGATTTGGAACATCACGGGTGAAATTTTCAGCACAGCCGTTCAGGACGAGATACTGGACCACAGCCCCATGACGAAAGCCCGCCGCCCGGCGGCGTCCAAAGACGCCATCGTGGACCGGCAGGCGCTGGCATACACGGCGGAAGAGCTGCAGCACATTCTGGAGGCCATCCGGCAGGAGCCGCTTGTCTGGCGGGCGCTGGCGCTGTTGCTGGCCATGACCGGCCTTCGCCGGGGGGAGGCCTGCGGCCTGCAATGGGACTGTGTGGACTTCGCCACCGGGCAGATCACGGTCAAGCGGAACGTACAGCCCTGCAAGGGCGGCGTCTATGTCACCACCCCCAAAACCGGCAGGGAACGCACCGTCCTGGCCCCGCCCGACGTGCTGGACCTTTTGCGCCAGCTGCGGCAGGAACAGCCGGTCACGGTACGGTGGGTGTTCGCCCGGCCCCGCTCCACCGAACCGATCAACCCGAACAGCGTTACCAACCATTTCCGGCAGATGGGCAGGCGCTACGGGCTGGAGGACTTTCACCCCCACAAGCTGCGCCACACCTTCGCCAGCGTCGCCATAGAGCGCGGGGCGGACGTGGCCGCCGTCTCCCAGTGCCTGGGCCACTCCACCATAGCAACCACCCTGGCCGTTTACACGCACACCAACCAGGAGGCCACCCGCCGGGCCGCCTCGAAGGTCTGGGAAGCCATCCAGCCGCCCCGGCAAGAGGAAAAGAAGGCATAGAGAACGCGCCAAACCGTCACCAGAACAGCACAAACAACAGGACGCCAGCCCCACGCGGGACCGGCGTCCTTTTCTGCTTGGGGGCCTCTCTGCCTGGTACCACCCGCCGGGGGCCGGGATTTTGACCGCAACCAAAACCGCAACATTGACCAGAAAAACCGCAACATCACTTGACGGCACCTGAAAACACAAGACAATACATGCTTTTGAATAAACATCGTTGAAACGAAAAATAATACGGTAAATTTTGCCGCATTTTGGAATCAGACGACACGAGAAAACACGGTATCATTTAATGCAAACTTTACAAATTTGCCCCTCCCGGGACGCCCGGCGCGCCGCCCCGGCCGGGAAGGGGAGGGCCGGCCGGCAAAAAACGCTTGACTTCACCGCCGCAGCGTGATACAATAAACCCAGTTTTATCAAACGTAAATGCGTTGACGGGGAAAAATCGGAGGATGGTCCCGCTTGCAGAGAGCCGCCGGATGGTGCAAGGCGGCGCGGGTGCTTCCGGCTACTGGCCCCTGAGCGGCAAAGCTGAACGGTCATTCCCCAGTAGGCTTTGACGGATGCCCACCGTTACAGGGGCAG
>ERZ1643251.5550-NODE-5550-length-10230-cov-5.452973_pt1 | contig 10230 bp, 13 predicted proteins | sample MGYA00579261_ERZ1643251 | MGnify/ENA primary metagenome ERZ1643251 (study PRJEB29033, sample SAMEA4952267) | chicken gut metagenome | biome: Broiler Chicken; feature: Gastrointestinal Tract; material: Caecum | place: Ireland | collected 2018 | study: Broiler...
GGAATCAGGCTGTTCGGAGAAATGAAGGAAGAGAAGAAGCTGCGGATGATCGACACACAGAGTTATAACGGGATCATAGAGACGGTTTATGAGAGAAGATAGTTTTGCCATAGGAGGATGTTATGAAAAAACTAGGTATACTAGGCGGGATGGGACCGGAGTCAACACTGGTTTATTATAAGAAGATTGCAGCGGCATACAAAGAACGAGACAAAAAGGGATATTTTCCGGCGCTGACAATAGAAACTGTCAATATGTATGAGATGTTAGATTTATGCAGGGCAGGAAATTATGAGGCTTTATCTGATTATCTTCTCGAGGGCATATTTAATCTTGAGAAAGCGGGCGTTGATTTTGTGGTTTTGGCATCCAATACTCCGCATGTTGTCTTTGATATTTTAGAGCAGAGGTCTCACATACCGATGCTCAGTATTGTAACGCCTGTCTATCAAGCGGTCAAAGAGTCCAGTCTGAAAAAGATTGCATGGCTAGGGACGAGATTTACGATGGAACAGCCTTATTTCAGAAAAATATTTGAAGAGAACGGGGCGGCTATCGTTATTCCGGAAGAAAACGAAAGAGAAATTATAGATAGGATCATCGCGGAAGAACTGGAATTTGGTATTGTGAATTTGGATTCCAAGAAGCAGATAGACCAGATTATCAGGCGGCTGTGCTCGGAAGAAAATATCGAAGGCATTATAATGGGATGCACGGAACTTCCGTTAATGTATTCAGAAGAGTCACTGCCTGTTCCTGTGTTTGATACAATGGAATACCATATACAGGGGATTGTTGATCATATGTTTGAGGAGTAAAATGCTGCGATTTCTTGATACATTGGCAACGAGCAGACGAGCGATAGCTTTGTATGAGAGGTCGGGTTTTGTCAGAATTGACAGATATAATGAGAATGAGAAAGCGGATATATTCATGCGATTAGAGATAAAGGGAAATGATGTTATCTGATGTGAAAGGAAACCGTGATATGAAAAAAGTAATTTTGTTTTTAATCGTAATGCTCCTATTGACAGGATGTGGGAAAAAGGAAAGCATCATCCTGCCGGAAGCGGGTGACGTTTCTTTGGTTTCGGTCTATGCCGGAGATAGTGTCATGAAGCACGAGGACGAGCAATGGATCAGTGATTTCCTCTCTGCCATGAAGGAAAGTGTACTGACAGGAAAGATGAGCGTACAGGATGTGCCGCAGACGGAAGAATATGTCAAGATCGTTCTTGAGATGGAAGAAGGGGAAAATACCTTTTTCCTTTATGAAGACGGCGGGAAGTATTACGCTGAACAGCCATATGAGGGCATCTATGAGATAGATGAGGAGGCATACAGGCTGGTGAATCCGGAAACAGTAGAACGCTGGGATGGGTCTTTGGAAGTGATGAGAGGATCGGCTGTTGTAGAAATGAGATGAGAAGATAACGGTATATAATAGATTTTATATATGGTATCATAAAAGAAATCATATGGAAAGGGGAAAGCTGATGTCTGAACAATTAAGAAAACAGATTGATTATGCGGTAGTGTGTGTGAATGAATTTGCAAAGAAAAAGAACATCCATCCGCGGACAGCATTTTTGTACCTGCATCATTACAAAGGCATTCTCTTTTTAAAAGAAAATTACGACATTGAGCATACGCTTTCTCTGGAGGAAGCAATAGAGGATATGGAAACCGTATGCAGAAATAATGGGGGAGAGTTAAAATGAGATTGTACCACGGATCGAATATTACGATTGAAAATGTAGATTTTTCAAGATGTCGCCCTTATAAAGATTTCGGAAGAGGATTTTATTTAACAGATATTTGTGAACAGGCAGAAAAGATGGCAAAGAGAGTCGCACGTATTTATGGTGGTGAGCCATATGTTACGGAATTTGAATTTAATGAAAGAGCCTTGGAGGATGCCGCATTAAATGTGCGCGTTTTTGAGGCTCCGACAAAAGAATGGGCGATATTCGTGATAAATAATCGGAATCGTTTGTTTGGCAATATCAAAGATCGCGAATGTAATCAGGATAACAAGTATGATATCGTTCTAGGGCCTGTTGCTAATGATGACCTTGCATTATTATTCCGTCAGTTTTCAAGTGGACTGATTGACGAGGAGATTTTAGTCAGAGCGATGCAGTATAAGAAATTGACAAGTCAGTTTTCATTTCATTCGGATACAGCTCTGAGATATTTGACGAAGGTGGGATGATAAAATGGATAAAGTATCACAGTTAATGGAATATATCACACAGGATATTATTGCATTTATCGTGGAGGATAAGCTGATAGATTACGAAAAGGCAATGGAGATGTTTTATACATCTGAAATATATGATAAATTGCTTGATGAGGAAACAGGTCTTTATACACAGAGTTCAGCGTATGTTTATGACCTGTTTAAAAATGAATGTGAGAACGGCTTTCTTTTGCAGGAAGAGCAGTAAATAAAAAATACGGAGAGAAACAATGAACAAAAATATTTACGACAATTATGTGAGAATACTGGAAAGTGAACTTGTCCCGGCATTGGGATGTACGGAACCTATCGCGCTCGCATATGCTTCCGCGAAGGCGCGCGAGGTGTTGGGCGGGTTCCCGGAGCATTTAAGTGTGCTGTGCAGCGGGAATATTATCAAGAATGTAAAAGGAGTGAAGGTGCCCAACTCCAATGGCATGAAGGGTGTGGAGGCCGCGGCAGTGCTCGGACTGACAGGCGGCGATGCGTCACAGGCTCTTGAGGTGCTGGAGACGGTGTCAGAGGAGGATATTGAGAAGACGAAACAGCTCCTAAAAGAGGGATTTTGCGACTGTATCTTAAAAGAGGGTGTGGCAAACCTCTATATTGAGGCAAGGGCAGCAGGAGAGAATGGAGAAGCCGTAGTTGTGATCGAGGAGGAGCACACGAACATCACGCGTATCGAGAAGAATGGGGAAATCCTTTTTGAGCAGGAGAAGCAGGAAGTAAAAGAAGAGGAAGAACCGGACAAAACGCTCTTAAATCTTGCGGATATCCTTGCATTTGCTGATGAAGTAGATATTGATGATGTGCGCAGAGTGTTGGAGCGACAGGTCAGATATAATACGAAGATCGCGGAGGAAGGTCTGAAAAATCCTTGGGGTGCCCAAGTCGGCCGGGTAGTCTTAGAAGAGTTCGGGGACGATGTGAAGTGGCGGGCAGTTGCCAAAGCGGCGGCAGGTTCGGACGCGAGGATGAGCGGCTGCTCCCTTCCGGTTATTATCAATTCCGGTTCGGGAAATCAAGGTATGACCTGCTCTTTGCCTGTGATCGAATACGGAAGGGAGATGGGAAAAACAGAAGAAGAGATTTACCGCGCCCTGTGTGTATCCAATCTTGTTGCATTGAACCAGAAGAAATATATTGGTTCCCTGTCCGCTTACTGCGGGGCGGTCTGCGCGGCGGCAGGCGCGGGAGCGGGGATTACATATCTGCACGGAGGCACACCGGAGCAGATCGAAAATACTGTGGTGAACGCCATCGCCGATGCGGGAGGCATCGTCTGCGACGGGGCAAAGCCGAGCTGTGCGGCGAAGATCGCGACTTCCCTTCAGGCAGCGCTCTTAAGCCACAAGATGGCGATGCGTGGCCTGACCTTCAGCCGGGGCGAAGGTCTTGTCATGGACTGCCCGGAGGATACGATCAAGGCGGTGGGTTATGTGGGGCGCGCCGGGATGAAACAGACCGATGTAGAGATATTGAATCTGATGATCGGGAAGACAAAACTTGATGAGATAGAGGAGTAGCAGGAAGGGGGCAGACACTTTTCGAAAGTATCTGCCCCTTCAAAATATACATGGCTCTTTCGGACAATTTATGAATACCTTCTTTTAAAGACCTTAGTAGATATGGCAAAGCTCAATCCTGTCAGTATGGCTCCGATAAGCAGGCAGACAAGTATGACCCATATGTCACAGGATAAAAATATGTCCACACCGAGCATAGAGGAAGCTGTCCCGTACAGAGCACCGAATAGCAAGGTAACAGATATAAAGAAGATGGTGCCCCAACGCTTGCCCAGCAGAAAGTATCCAAGGTACGAGGCGGCGAGGAAAGCCAGAGAGACACCGACCCCTAGACCGAATATGTGTAATGCCTCCGAAAGTGTGAGCGTGTGGAAGAGAAACACATGGACGAACGCGAGGGTCAGCGAAAGGATATTGGTGGCTGCCAGAAAACCAAAGCCGAGCAGGTATTTTGAAAGCACGATCTCTGTCTTTGTCACTGGGAATGTGATGAGGAGCTTATTGATGTTTGCTGTTTCGTCCTGCTCCGTAGATGCTTCCACTGCGCATCCTCCCAGCATGGGAAAGATGACTCCGACGAAGAGCACATATTGAAAGTGATTCCTTGCCAATAGGCTGAACAGTATGGCGATTCCTCCCCCGAAGATGTATGAGGCGGCATTTTTCGGGATGCAGAAATTATCGTACAGATCTTTAAGTATGATTCCTTTCATCGTATTTTCTCTCCTCTCTGATAAAACAGCATGATATCTTCAATGGAAGCGTTTTCAATGGATATGTCCTGAAATACATTCCTGAGTGTTTGCTTGTTACGGATAAGTACACGTAAGCTGTACGCTTCCTTGCGGTAAGCGACGATATCATCCTTACTTAAGGCGTCAAACAGACGCTGGCCGCAGTTGATGATACCGTAGTCATTCTGCAGTTCATCGTAGGTCTTTACGAACAGGACTTTCCCCTCATGTATGTAGGCGATGTAGTCCGCGATCTTATCAAGGTCACTTGTGATGTGGGAGGACATGAGGACTGCATGCTCCTCCTCTTCTGTAAATTCTCTCAACAGTTCAAGGATCTCGTCGCGGACGACAGGGTCGAGACCGCTGGTTGCTTCATCGAGGACGAGCAGCTTTGGATTGTGGCTTAACGCGGCTGCAAATTCCAGCTTCACCCGCATTCCTGTAGAAAATTTTTTCAGACGTTTTTTCTCCGGAAGCTGAAATCGTTTCAAATAGTCCGCATATTTTTCCTGATCCCAGTTCTTATATACTTTCGAAAGCATCGTCCCCACGAAACGGGGAGTGAAGCTTAAGTCAAAATGAGAGTCGCTGAAGATGACCGCGATGTCTTCCTTGATGAGCTTCTCCTGTGTGTGGATGTCATATCCGAGCATAACAGCTTTCTCATAATCGGCTCGGACAATGCCGAGTATCGAATTGATGAATGTGGACTTGCCCGCGCCGTTTTCCCCAATCAGTCCCATGACTGTACCGTAGGGGAGTTCAAGAGAAATATTGTCTATTTTGAAATCTTTGTATGATTTTGTCAAGTTTTTTACTTCTAAAGCAAGGTTCATGTGTTATTCCTCCTCATAGACTACTTCCAGAGTACTCTTTAGTTCGTCCAGTGTCATACCGTTTTCACGCCCTAATGTGGCAGCGTCCGACAAGAGCTTTTCGATCCTGCGCAGGTTCTCCTCGCGGATGAAGTCCTGATTCTGCGTAGAGACAAAGGTTCCCTTAGCGGGAACCGTGAGGATGAATCCGTCTCTTTGCAGGTCGTCGTAAGCTCTCTGGGTTGTGATGACGCTTACGTGAAGGTCTTTGGCGAGCCTGCGCATGGAGGGCATGGCGTCCCCGGGTTTTAGTTCGCCTTTCATGATCATTTCTTTGATCTGCGACGTGATCTGTTCATAGATCGGACGGTCGCTTGCATTGCTTAAAATAATTTCCACAGTATCACCTCTCGAATCCATTCTTGCGGTAGAGTGCGAGGAACACGATCACAGACAGGATCAGTTCCGCTGCAAGGATGATGACCCCCTTAGCGTCAATGGCGGGGATGCCCCCGGCAAGGTTAGCCAGTGTGTTGAACACAATGCCCGTGAACAGCAGGCCGGATATCCGCTCAAGTGTCTCGCTGAACCCGCAGAACATGGGGATCATCATAAGGATGAGAATGGCAGGTGTGGTGATCGTTCCCGTTGTGATCTGATCTTTGGAAAAGATCCCGAAGATCATGCCGATGACCGCGCTGATGGCGGTTGCTGCAGTTGTGACGGCCACATAGACTGCCCATTGGGGAGCGTCCATCTCCATGCCGGCGATGAACACGCACAGTATGTTGACGAGAGAGGTCAGAAGGACGACCGGGATCAGGCTCCCAAGGAAGAATTCCAGTCCGTTTACAGAGGAGGTCATCAGTGTCCTTAAGGTATGCTTCTCTTTCTCCTCCGCCAAGGCGCCCGCCGTACAGTAGAGTCCTGTCATGGAGATGTTCATCAGCACTCCGAGGGCCAAAGAGTAGGCGCTCATCCCGTCGATCCCTTCCAGTGTCGAGCCATAGATAAGTTTCATAAGAAATGTAAATCCTATGGCAAAGATGGGCATGATAATAAAGTTCTTGCTAAAGAGTGCCTTTGTCTTTACCTCTGTGATGGCTGCCAGTTTCTTGAAATGTACAGGTTTCAGGCGGAGGACACGCACCTGTGCTTCCTTTGCCGCCTCTGCTTTTGAGGATGATTTTCTGCTAATTGAGTTCATATTTGCTCCTTTCATTTTACACAAAACCAAAAAGTGATAAATATTATTGCAGTTCCCTTCCGGTTACTTCGAGGAATACGGTTTCCAGTGTGGGTTCACATGTGTGGAGTGTCTCGATCTTATCGCTGTTCATCCAGAGAGTGATCTGCTGTGTAGATTCCGGACTGTGGATCAGGAAATGGTCGCTGCCGTCCGTGAGCCGCACTTTGTATTTTTTGACCTTATTGTATTTCAGGCAGATCTCCTGCGGGGTGCCGTATTCGACAATGACGCCTTCGTTTAAGAGGGCCACATGGTCGCAGAGCTTGGTAGCTTCTTCCATGTTGTGGGTGGTGAGGAAGATGGACATGCCGTCTTCTTTTAGCTCCATGAGCATCCTGTGCACCTCAAGAGCAGTGGAAGGATCCAGTCCGCTGGTGGGTTCGTCTAGGAAGAGTACCTTTGGTTTGTGCAGGATGGCCCGGGCGAGTATGAGTCTCTGTGTCTGCCCTTTGGACAGCTTGCCCGCAGGCTTTTTGCGGTGTTCGTAAAGGCCGATCCGTTTCAGAAGAGGATCGATCTCAGTCAGGGAAACATTTAAAAGTCTCGCGAAATATTTAAGATTCTCATATACGCTCATCCTCTCGTATACGCCGCTTATGTCTGTGACAATGCCGATCTGCTCGTAGATGCGTTCATCAATCCTGTCGCTGGCGATGCCAAGGACTTCCGCGTCGCCGGAAGTGGGGCGAAGCTGCCCGGTGAGGATCTTAATGGTAGTCGTCTTGCCCGCGCCGCTGGGGCCTAAGAATCCAAGGATCTCACCGCGTTTTAATTCTGCGTTGACGTCTTTTAAGACAAAGTCTTTATTGAATTTTTTTGAAAGATGGCGGATAGAAATATATTTTTCATTCATGCTGCTGTCACTCCTTTGTTAATACTGTACTTATCTGACAAGTACAGATTACCACATTCTGTAATGACTGTCAATATTAAATATATGTACAGCCGTAAATATTGGAAAAACCCTCCCCGGATTTGCTTTTTTTATGTTATGCTATAATAACACTCGTAAAAACAGGGAATCATATTGGCATATGGAGGCACATTAGATATGGAGATCGGTTTTCTCATCGTGGCTGCTGCATGTATATATACTGTGGTCTACTGCAGTGTCCAGAAGCGAAAAATAGGCACAGTCATTACGGACAGGATAACAGGTGGGCTGAATTTTCAGTATTTTAAGCTATACTTTGAAAAAATAGGATTAAATGAGAGGATGGAGAGCAGCTTTGTCAGCTTTGACATTGATAAGTTCAAAGCGATCAACCTCTTGTACGGCATGGAGACAGGGGACGAGCTTTTGCGGACCGTTTACCGTTCGTTCTGTGAAGCGCTGCCCGGGGAACAGGTGTATCGGTACCACAGTGATGTGTTCGTGGCTGTTCTGCATGAGACGGACAGGGAAAAGGTCAGAGAGAAGCTGGATCGGTTTAAGACAAGGGTGCAGAAAGAAATCGATGACAGGAGCCTGCCGGAGTTCACCCTGACATTCGGCGTCTGCCCTATGGACGGCTCGGACGATATCAGTGTGATCTACAGTAATACAGCTCTTGCCAGACAGGCGGCAAAGGAGAGCATCACTGATAAAGAGAAGTTCTATGACGAAGTGGTAAAGGAGCATCTGTCATGCCGGAATATGGAAATGAATTTTAAAAACGCGCTTAAAGAGGGGGCGTTTGAGGTGTGGTACCAGCCTAAGATTGATATGAGGGCAGGGACTATCTGTGGGGCAGAGGCGCTTGTCCGCTGGCGGACAGAAGACGGAGCATATATTTCCCCGGGAGAATTTATTTCTGTGTTTGAGAGCACAGGACAGATTATGGAACTGGACGGAGAGGTTCTGAGGCTTGTCTGCGCGGATATCAGGAGAGCAAAGGAGCAGGGCATCGAGATGAGGCCGGTTTCTGTAAATCTCTCAAAGCTTCATATTATAAAGGGGGGAATCTTAAACCGTATCCGCGAACTGACGGAAGAGTACGGCATAAAGCCCTCAGAGCTGTCTTTTGAAATTACGGAAAGCGCGGCGGAGATGTATGCCAAAGGAGAATTGGAGTCTTTTGTTGACAGTATCCATCAGATGGGATATCAGGCGGATATGGATGATTATGGGACCGGAACCTCCACACTGCGTTCTCTGGCATACACCCATTTTGACACTTTGAAGCTGGAACGTTCCTTTGTAGGTATGATCGGGGATGAGCGCATGGACATTATTTTAAGATCCACCATAGATATGGCGAGGCGGCTGGATATGGTAATTGTGGCAGAGGGGGTGGAGACAGGAGAGCAGGTGAAATTCCTCACAGGAAACGGCTGTTACATTGCTCAGGGCTACTATTATTACCGGCCTATGCCTGTATCGGAGTATCTGGAGAAATTAGCGGAGCGGATCGTCATGCCGGAGGAGGATAGAAGAGAGGAGGGCGCTGTATGAAACGATTGTACCGCAGGCTTGCCCTCACATTTACAGTATCCACGCTTCTTCTGGTGCTTGTGTTTACCATCAGTATGTACGAGAGGAGCAGGACGGAGAGCGGGCATTATCTGAACCAGCTTTTGGATAGTGTTGAGATCAATCTTGAAAAAGCGCAGGAAGATTATAAGGCGCGTCTTGAGCTTTTGAAGGAGGATTACCTGAACCGTGCGTGGGCTGTAGAATATGTGCTGTCTGCCAACCCGCAGGCCATATCAGAGGAACAGCTGGCAGTGCTGAAAGAACTGATGGAAGTTCAGGATATTACATTAATCGGAAATTCTGGGGAAATTATACTGAGTACAAATGAAGCTGCGGGGGAAATATATAAGTACACAGAGGCGATTGACAAACTGTCGGCAGCGCAGGACGGGGAAGCATATTACATCCATATTGATTCCCCCGGCTTTGCCCAGCGTCCGGAATCCTTCTATGTAACAGTGGGAGCGAAGACAGATGGCTTTGCCGCAGTGCGGATCGACGCGGACATATCCAGAGCAAACCTTAAGAGCAGAAAGGATCTTATCGAATCCACGTTGGGACAGGCAACTACAGAGTATAAGACAAGCATTATTGCTGTGGACAAAGAAAACGGCAGGATTGTGGGTATCACGGAGAATAACACTCAGCAGTTTGAGATACCGGGGATCGAGACAACCGAAGAATTATTAGAGGTTCTGAACTCTCCCCGAAGCAGCGCCCAGAGGCTTCTTATGATCAATGGAGAGTACCGAAGCACAGTTATCCGTGAAGGGGAGCACATGTATCTCATTGCATATTCTTCTCTTGATTCTGTGCTTAGCCATATGTTCTGGTCCTTTGTGGAAGGGATTTTAGGCATCGGAGCGGTCAGCGTACTGACAATCTTTCTGGTGCGCCGTCATTTGAAAAAGTACCTGTTCACGTATTTTGAACAGGTAGGAGAGAGCATCAGCAGGATATTGGCAGGAGAGCGCAGAATGGAGGGCAGTCCGGCCGCCGCCGACAGTGAAGTGCCGGAGATCAGGCCGCTGGTAGAGACGATCCTTGAACTGCAGAAAAAGTATATCGACAAGGCGGAAGGCATGATGCGGATGAAAGGCGAGCTCTCTCTGGCGCAGGCAGAGGCGAAAAATGATAAGCTCACCGGGCTGTATAACAGAAGCGGATTTGAGGAGCGGGTGGAGAAGCTTTTAAAGAGTGAGAATC
>ERZ1643251.5552-NODE-5552-length-10230-cov-4.859361_pt1 | contig 10230 bp, 13 predicted proteins | sample MGYA00579261_ERZ1643251 | MGnify/ENA primary metagenome ERZ1643251 (study PRJEB29033, sample SAMEA4952267) | chicken gut metagenome | biome: Broiler Chicken; feature: Gastrointestinal Tract; material: Caecum | place: Ireland | collected 2018 | study: Broiler...
CTTTTTAATTTTGTTTGAATTTGTCTTACTTCTTCACCTCTTGAGCCATATTTTGAAAGTGCTTGAACTTCTGCGTTTCTAACTACCACATTATAACTTACAAATAGCATAATTGCTAAAATTAATAAAATACCAATTTTTCTTTTAATTTTCATTTTAAAATCCTCACACAAAAAACCTTCTTTGGCATTATTTTTTCCAAAAAAGGTTTTTTTATGCAAATTTTTAAAAAATTCCTACAATGTTTCCATCATCATCAATGTCTATATTTTCTGCTGCTGGATGTTTTGGAAGTCCTGGCATTGTCATTATTTTTCCTGTTTTTACTACTACAAATTCTGCTCCATTTTTTAATTCTGCTGAACTTATATGTATATCAAATGGTTCTTTGCAAAGCAAATTTTTAGGATCATCTGAAAATGAATATTGTGTTTTTGCAATGCATACTGGCATATTTTGTGCCATATTTCTTATTTGCTCTATATCAAGCTTTGCTTCTTCTGAATAAACAACGTTTCTTGCTCCATAAATTTCTTTTGCTACTCTTTCTATTTTTCCTTCTATACTAAAATTTAATTCATAAATTGGCTTAAAGTTTTTAGGTTCTTCGCAAATTTTTACAACTTTTTCCGCTAAGTCTTTTGCACCATCTCCACCTTTTGCCCAATTTTCTAATAAGCTAAATTCCACATTTCCTTTAAGCTCATTTTGTAAAATTTCTATTTCTTTTTCTGAGTCTAAAGTAAATTTATTTATTGCAACAATTGGGTTTAAGCCATATTTTTTTATGTTTTCTACATGTTTTAATAAATTATGTATTCCTTCTTTTAAAGCAGCTTCATTTTCATTATTTACCTCATCTTTTGCTACTCCACCATGATATTTAAGTGCTCTTAATGTTGCAACAATTACAACTGCATCTGGTGAAATACCCATTTGTCTGCATTTTATATCTAAAAATTTTTCTGCTCCTAAGTCTGCTCCAAAGCCTGCCTCTGTAACTGTGTAATCTGCAAGTTTTAATGACATTTTTGTTGCTAAAACACTATTGCAACCATGTGCAATATTAGCAAATGGTCCTCCATGAATTATGGCTGGGTTGTTTTCTAAAGTTTGCACTATATTAGGGTTTAACGCGTCTTTTAATAATACTGCAGGGCTTCCTTCTGCTTTTAAATCATGGCATGTTATAGGATTTCCTTCTTTATTATATCCAACTATTATATTTCCTAATCTTCTTTTTAAATCTTTTAGTGATGTTGCTAAGCAAAATATTGCCATTATTTCTGATGCAACAGATATGTCAAAATGGTCCTCTCTTGAAGTCATATTTTTTTCTCCAGAAAGTCCTATTTCAACAGTTCTTAATGCTCTATCATTTAAGTCTACGCATCTTTTCCAAACTACTTTGTCAAAGCCAAGTTCATTGCCTTGGAAAATGTGATTGTCTATTATAGCGCTTAGTAGATTATTTGCTGAAGTTATTGCATGAATATCTCCTGTAAAATGCAAATTTATATCTTCCATAGGAGCTACTTGTGAATGTCCTCCGCCAGTTGCTCCACCTTTTATACCAAATACAGGGCCAAGTGATGGCTCTCTTAATGCAAGAATTGCCTTTTTGCCAATTTTATTTAGTCCATCTGCAAGGCCAATTGAAGTTGTTGTTTTTCCTTCTCCAAGTGGTGTTGGATTAATGGCTGTAACTAATATTAGCTTTCCATCTTTTTTATCTTTTAATTTGTCTAAATAATTTAATGAAATTTTTGCCTTGTACTTTCCTATTGGTTCAACTTCATCTTCTGGAATTCCAAGTTTGCCTGTAATTTCAGTTATATTTTTTAATTTTGCACTTCTTGCTATTTCAATATCTTCCATTTAAACACCTCGCATTATTCTATTTACAGTTAAATTTAACTTCTACGGCTCCAATATACATTCTTCCGCATTTGCTTCGAGGTTTCGCTATTCGCGAAAACTCTCGCTCGCTGCCACTCCGCTCCTACGTCGTCTGCGTTCGCTGAAATGCTCCAGAAAATATATTGTAGCCTTAAAAAAATACAATTTTAATTAAAAAATCAACCCTGCAACTAAGCCAATTAATGCACCTGCTGCAACTTGCACAGGTGTATGTCCTGTTTTTTCTTGCAAATATTCTGCTGGGGTCATTTTTTCTACTTCTTTTACAACTTTATTTAATATATGCGCCTGTTCTCCGACAGCTCTACGAACTCCTGCAGCATCATACATTGTAATAAATGCAAACAGTACACTTAATGCGAATATTGGTTCATCAACACCTATATGTTTTCCTATTAAAGTCGCAAGTGCAACTACAACTGCTGAATGTGAGCTAGGCATTCCGCCAGCTCCCATAAATCTTCTTATATTCCATTTTCCTTCTGTAAAATATTCGTATAATACTTTAAACATTTGTATTCCAAACCATAATACAAAAGGAATAATTAAATACTTATATTGATTGAAAAAATTTATCATAATGTTACCTTTCTTTTGTCTTTTCTATTACTCAACTTTATTTACATCAAAGTCTTTTTCTTCTCCATTGACTAATATTGTAATTTTCTTTTCTGCTTCTTCTAAAATTTTATTACATTTTTGAGATAATTTCATTCCTTCTTCAAACTTTTTTACTGAAGTATCTAAATCTAAATTATTATTTTCTAATTCATTTGCAATTGCTTCTAATTTTTGCATTGCTTGTTCAAATGTTAATTCTTCTTCCATTTCAAATTCCCTTTCTAATTTATTATTTTATCTTTTTTAAATCTTAAATTTCTTTTATTTTAAAAGCACAGCCTATTTAAATCTCAAAGTTTTTTAATTATTATTTAGTTAAACATTTTTCTATTACTTTTGCCTTTAGCTTTCCATCAATTAATCTTAATTCAAGTACATCATCTATATTTGCATCATCTATTTTCGATACAACTTTTCCGTCCTTTTCGGCTATACTATAACCTCTAGTTAGTGTTTTTAAAGGACTTAAAGCATCTAATTTTGCAATTAATTTAACACAATCTGCTTTTGATTTTGTAACTTTATTATTTATGCTATTTTGTATTGATTTTACTAGCATATCTAAGTTAATAGATTTTTCATTTATTTTTTGCAAAGGTTCTTTGAATACTCTTCTTGTCATGCATTTTTCGAATCTAAGTTTCATTAGTTCAAGTCTTCTTTTTAATGCTACTCTATATCTATTTTGATATGTACTTATTGTATAAACTACATCTGCAATATTTGGTACTGCAAGCTCTGCTGCTGCTGATGGTGTAGGCGCTCTTAAATCAGATACAAAGTCTGCTATTGTAAAATCTGTTTCGTGCCCTACTGCAGAAATTATAGGTAATTTTGAGTCATATATGGCTCTTGCTACAATTTCTTCATTAAATGGCCATAAATCTTCTAGTGATCCTCCACCTCTACCTATTATAAGTACATCTGCTAAGTTTTCATCATTCATCTTTTTTATGCCATCTGCTATTTGCTCTGCAGCTCCTGGTCCTTGTACTGGCACAGGCAAAAGCCTTATATGAACATTTGGATTTCTTCTTGTTGATACATTTATTATATCTCTTATAACTGCTCCTGTTGAAGAAGTAAGTACACCAATTGTTTTTGGAAACATTGGAATAGATTTTTTGTGAGATTTATCAAATAATCCTTCTTTTTCTAGTTTTGCCTTTAGTTTTTGATACTCTTCGTAAAGAGTTCCCATGCCTTCTTGCCTCATTGCTTTGCAATATATTTGGTAAACTCCATCTCTTTCAAATACTGAAACAGTGCCTAATACAACGACTTTCATTCCATCTTTAGGCATAAATTGCAAATGTGGTGTGTAACTTTTAAACATTATACATTTAATAAGTGAGTTTTCATCTTTTAATGTAAAATACATATGCCCTGTATAGTGCAATTTAAAATTTGAAATCTCACCTTTAACATATACATTATTTAAAAATTCATCACCATCTACCTTTTGCTTTATGTATTTGTTTAATTCTTGAACGGTAATTGGTTTTATGTCCATGAATTTCATTCCTTTCGCTTTGCAGTTTTTATTTTTTTAACTAAAAGTACTGCAATATTTTAAGCCTCACTTCTTTTTACAATGCTTGCCAAAACTCCATTTACAAATGCTTTAGAATTATCATCTCCATATTTTTTGGCTAATTCTACAACTTCATTTATGACAACTTTGTATGGAAGTTTTGAGTAAACTATTTCATATATGCCAAGTTTTAATAATGTTAAGTCAATTTTTGAAATTCTGTGTATGTCCCAATCTGATTTTATATTTTCAGATATTGCTTTTTCTATTTCTGTATTATTTTTGTCTGTTCCCATTATTATATCTTTTATGTAATCAATGCCATCTTTGTCGTTGATTTCGTTTTCTTGTATAAATAGTTCTAATTGCTCTTCTATGTTTTTTTCATCCATTAATTGTAGACTATATAATAATTTAAAAGCTTGTTCTCTTGCCTCTGTACGTTTCATTTAATTGTTCCTTTCCTACATCTTGTCAATTATTTTTCTTAATTTTTCTTTAACCTTGTCCTTATTATGTTGAAAATAATTTCCTGCCCAAATGCCCATTCCAACTAAAACTATTCCTATAACTAATCTATACATATCTGTGCAAGCAATTATTAATGCTACTATTCCGCCTAATACTGCTCCCCAGTAGTTTGCCATAAACTTTTTAAAATCGTCCATTTTGCACCTCCAATTTAATTTATGTAAATTATTTTGCTATAACAAGTTTTTTTTTACAAATTCGTCTTGTATAAATCTATTTACTTGTTGCAGTATTTTTTTCTGCTTTAGATTCTTCTTTTGTTGGTACATTTTCTTCTCTTTCAACATCATTTACTTTGATATTTATTTCTTTTATATCTAAATCTGTTGCTTTTTTAACATTTTCTTTAATTTTGTTTTGCAATTTTGTAGATACATCTTTGATAATTGTTTCTTTTTGAACATTTATTTCTAAATTAACATAAACATCATTGTTTTGATCTAATGAAATTTCTGCATCTTCTGCCTCTACATTTTTAAATTCATCAACTGTGTTATTTACAAGATTTTTGATTGTACCTTTTGTAATTAATAATTTACCATTATCATTTTGAAGTAATATTCCTTCATCATCGTCTTCCTTAACGGCTCTTCTTTCATAGCTTGGAAAGAATAAGCATTTTATTGAAAGCAGAATTAGCACTATACTTACTCCAATAGTTATGTACATTCCATTTTGTGATGCCACTGCATTTGTTAGCGCTACTGTAATTATTGATACATCTATCCAATTAAAAGCTATTAAACATACTAAAATTGATAATATTAAAGTTATTAGTGAAAATATTGCTAAACCTAGCTTGTCCAAAAACTTCATTTTATTTCTTTTTAACCTCCTTTGATTCTTCTTTAACTTCTGTTTTTTGTTCTTCTTGTTTCTTTTCTTCTAGTTGTACAGTACTAACACCTTGAACATGAACATTTACCTCAAGAACACTTAACCCTGTCATATTTTCAACAGATTTTTTAACTCTTTTTTGAATTTCAAATGCAACATCTGGAATTCTTGCACCATATTCAACAATAATATTAACATCTATTCTTGCTTCCTTGTTATCTAAAACTTCAACTTTTATTCCTTTTGCTAAATTCTTTTTGCCACTTAAAACTTCTGAAATGCCACCAGCAAATCCACCTGCCATTTCAGCAACGCCAGATACTTCTGATGCAGCCATACCAGCTATTACAGCTACAACATCATCTGATATTTCTATATTATTTTCTCCTTCATTTAAAACTATTTCCTCTTCATTTTCTTGTTTTTTTGATTGTTTTTTTTCTTCACTCATAATTAATCCTACCTTTCTTTTATGTTTATTTGTGAAAGATTTTTCTTTCAAATATATTTAAGTTTTAACTAAAAAGTAAAAACTACCTCTTTTATACATATTCTAAGTATATCAATATATGCTTAAATTTACAAGTATTTAGCAAGAAAAATTTCTTAATTATTTTTTAATTTCTATTTACTTTTTAGCTTTTGTAATGATATACTGTGATTATAAAATTTATACGAAAGAAGTTTTTAATATGCTTATATTTTTGGATGAGAATAATTCACAAAATTATAAATTTACAATTGATGAAACTAAACTTAATAATATTTTAGACACTGCAATTGCAAATGACAGTTCTTTAATTGTTGGAAAATTACCTGTAGAAGAGCCTTTATATAATACTTTAAGTATGGATGAACCTAAAAAAGAGGATGAAAAAGAGTCTAGTATTTTAGCTCTTACAGTAAGACCTAAAGAATCATTTTTGAAAGGTTTACGTATATCCATAAAGGTAGCAGTTTCTACATTTTTTATTCAACTTGCTAGAATTTTTATATAATCATATTTATACAAAAAGAGTCCCAATATTGGGACTCTTTTCACATATGAAATTTTCTCTTAATTGCCTCGCCTAAATCTTTTGCAGATAGTATAATTGTTATCACAAGATTTAATATTGAAATACCTATTGCAATAATGCTCATTATTGGCTTTGTTACTACTCTTTCTCCTATTAATATGGCAGGTAAAACGCTAAAAATTAATATAAAAAGTTGATATATGGCATATCTTAAATATTTTTTATAGCTAACTATTGTTAGTATTAGCATTGCTGTATTTGCCACAATTAAAATTATAGGTATTGCTAGGCTAAGTGACCAACCTTTAAATCCTAATTTGTAGTCTATAAACACTGTTAAAATTGATACCGCTATTGTTTGAATTAATACATGTCCTGCAATATTTACATTTCTATGTATAGAATATTTAACTATAACCCATACATAAATTATTCCACCATTTGCTAATGCTGCCCAAGGAACATTTGGGGTTGTTAGTTTATTTATAATAGTTAAAATTATTGCTACTGCAATTGATATGGCAAGCATTATTTGGGTTATTATCTCACCATTACTTGCATTAATCTTTTTTGGATATATCATCTAAAACACCATTACTTTCTATTTTTACACTTATTCCTCTATTTAATAAGAAATGATAAAATGTTTTTTCTATGCTATTATCATTTAAGATTGAAGTAAATGTAAAACTCATTTTATTTTCAAAAGTGCATCCTGAGCATTTTATTTTTTCAACTGGTTCAGGTGCAATAAGCATCAAAAATTCATCTATGTAATCTTTGTATTTTCCTATAATACCTATTCTTCCAATGTTTGAAAATGTTATTGTTGTGTATTTTCTTATTTCTAAATAGCTTAGTCTTACTAATACTTTTTTAAGTTCTAAAGGTATGGCTTTTATAAATAAATTTGTGCCTAGCTTAACATTTGCAGACATTGTTTTTATTATTTCTTCTTCTGTAAGTTTTTGCTTAAAATCATTTTTCACAAAATCTATAATTGTGGTAAAAAGTTGCTCATCTACTAACATTTTTTGGTTTATGTCATTTTCTTGCTCTTCATTAGAATCTTTTGGTTTAGTAATTTCTTGTTTAAGACCCTCTTGATTAGATTTGGCTTTTGTGACCAAATCTTTCATATCTGCCTCAAGCGTAATGTATGAGAAAAAGTTTGACATTGTTTTTGATGGAAAATATTTTTTTAAATTTACTGGTATGCAAACTTTTATTGGTTTTTTGAAAAATTTTTCTTTTTTGTCAATCGCTAAATTGTTTGTATTTCTTTCGCCATTTTTATTGTTTACTTTCTTTTTTTCTAAATACTTTTTGTAGTTAGCTTCATAAATTGAATAAATCAAAACCGCAGTCAAATACTGTGTAACTGTTGCACCATATCTGTCACATTCTGCTTTTAATTCACTCATATTTATAATTTCATGTATTGCTGAAATTGCTCCAAGTTTAATCTTTTTGCCTTTTAAAGCATAAGCTTTTTTACTTGAACTATTACCTTTTAAATTTTTTTCATAATTTTTTAAATAGCTATCTTCTGTGTTGTAATCTATTTTTCTTGCGAGTCTTTCATTGCTGTTGAAAACTGTTGGATGAAGTAATTCTAAATATGTATATATTATTTCTCTAAAAAATACTACTCCGCTTCCGCCATCTGTAAGAACATGAAATATGTCTATGTTTATTTTTGTATCAAAATATGTCACTTTAAATAAGTAATCATTATTTTTAGAAGGATCTATGTATTTGCATGGATAGTCCTTTTCTTCTTCAATTATAGGACTTTTAGTGTTTTCTTCTAAATAGTACCAAAAGAAACCATATTTCATTTTTACTTTAAAAGATGAATATTTTTCCAAAGTTTTATTTACTGCTTTTTCCAATATTTTCGAATTAACTTTTTCCTTCATTACTGCAGAAAGTCTAAAAACTGTGCTATACTTTCTTCCAGCAGATAAAGGAAAAATTTTGGCAGAATTATCTAGCTTTCTCCATTTTAAATTTTCACTCATCTAATTAATCCTTTCTTGTTGTCAATTGACACACATTTATCAAATCATTAAATGCCTCGTCAATTAAATCTTTTTCACTTGCATCATTTTTTAACATCCAAATATGTGAAGCGCCTTCATATTCCTTAACATTTATTGTAATGCCTTGCTCTTTTGCTCTTTGTTCTAACACATGCACATCAGGGTTTAATATATCATATGTTCCTGTAAATACTGTGATATTTTTTAATTTAGATAAATCTCCATCAATTGGGTTTACTAAATAGCTATTTATTCCATCTGAACCTGCATAAGCAATTCCTGCTAATTTTAGAGTATCTTTGTTAAGTTGTTTGTCATATTTTTGTACTTTATTTATTTCTGGGTTTTCCAACCTTACATCTAGCCAAGGTGAAATAAGAATTGTTTTTGCTGGAAGCTTGTAATCATAAATCACTCCCATCTCATCTTGCTTTATTTCTTCGCTATCTTCTTGTGTAGACAGTGCATTGGTATCAGCAACTATTTTTTCTTCTAAAGCAAGGGCTAAGCCACCACCAGCCGAATCACCCATAACCATAAAATTATCTAGATTTATTTTAGATACAATCTCATTGTATAATGGCTCTACCATATTAAACACATCTTTATAATTGTACTTTGGTGTTAATGGATAATCTGGTAAAATTACTGTAGCACCAGTATTGTTAATAACTTTTTCAAGAAAATTCCAATGTTCCTGTGTTATTTCACCCATATATGAGCCACCATGAAAGTATAAGATTACCATATCTGTTTTTTCTACGTTTTTAGGAGTAAGTATAAAAACTTTTCTATTCATGTACATTTCTTGCTCAATATTGCATGTATAAGTACTTTCATCTGGAATTATTGTCGTTTCAATTTCCGCTATCATAAAATATGCAACAACTGCTACTGCTGTTAATATTAGTAAAATAATTATAGAAACGATTACTTTTATTATTCTTTCTTTCATATTGCTTTCCTTTTCAAATGTAAATTTGTTTACTTAGATTTATTTTTATTTAACATACGAATTTAAGTTGTTTCATTAATACCTTAAATTATGTTAGCATAAAGACAAGAAAAAAGCAACAAATTAATAAAGTCTTAATATGTTGCTTAATGTTGAACTTTAGTAATACCACTTAAAGCTTATTTTTGAACTTTAAGAGTGGATTTAAAATTAGTTCTTAAAATTTATTTCATAATTTCTTGTTCTAAAGTGTCGGCATTTTCTGCAATAATTACATAAATTGTGTTTCCAACAGTTCCTTCAACTCTATTTTGAACTAATGCATATTGTTCTGGTAAATATCTGCTCCATTGCTCTTCATATTGTGTTAAATAATTGTCCAATTCTGATTTAACAGTATCAACTGCTCCCTCTTTGGCTTGAACTAATAAATACATTGAAGCCTGAACATTCATCATAGGTATTTTTCCTACTACATTTTCAACGTTTTCAGTATTAACACCCATTACTGTACCCAATTCTTCTGTTGTTACATCCATTGTTGCTAATTCATTAAAAGGATAAGAATTTGCTAAAGTTTGATTAGCTACATTAATATCTAGTGTCTTCTCCTTATTAAAGAAAATAAAATATGCTCCTACTGCAATTAGGGCTATTACTAAGATTACAATTATTGCAATTAGAATTTTCTTTTTCATATGTTTCCTCCTCTTATTTTTTACCATTCTACTTTACCATATATAATATAAAATATCAACTATTTTTATA
>ERZ1643251.5553-NODE-5553-length-10228-cov-4.692913_pt1 | contig 10228 bp, 8 predicted proteins | sample MGYA00579261_ERZ1643251 | MGnify/ENA primary metagenome ERZ1643251 (study PRJEB29033, sample SAMEA4952267) | chicken gut metagenome | biome: Broiler Chicken; feature: Gastrointestinal Tract; material: Caecum | place: Ireland | collected 2018 | study: Broiler...
CACCCCATGCAGCCCATACGAAGCCAAAAACGGCTGGCAGTAACGGAAATACGGCATCCAAATAGATGCCGAGCACGGCCACGAGGCCGAAAAGGGCGCAGAGGAGAATCTGCTTCCCGGAAGGTTTCAATTGCGGTTTCAACCCACAGCTCCCATTTTTATAGATATTCTTTATTATATCGCGCTGGCGGCCAATTGGCAAATACTTCAGAAAAATGGGGCAAAGGCGGAGCGAAAAAAGAGAACGCTTCCGCTTTGCAATGGAAAACGGAAGCGGCTGAACAAAGGCGGAAAGGATGGAGCTCCTCCTCCAACGCAACAGAAAAATGCGGTTTTGTGGATGCGGCATTTCGGTGCATAACGCGCATAACCGCAATCCCCTTCCTTGCCGCGACGCAAACAAGCCTCCGGATCATAAACTGGGGCATGAGGGCGGCTGGATGGAACTTGGATGATGCGGCAGAAAAATGGCTCCGAAGCGGGAGCGCGCGGCCTTTATGTGGAGGATGCGCCATGCTCCGGCGCCCGCTTGCTGCCGCCGCTGGAAAACAGCAAGCCAATTAGGGTGAAAGCCATGCCGAGTATGGCCAGAAACGTGATCGTTTCGTTTAAAAAGATGGCGGAAGACAGCAGCGTAATCCCGGGGACGGCGTAGATATAAGAAGCGGTTTTCACGGGCCCAAGGCGCGCTACCGCCGTGTTCCAGGTGATGAAGCAGAGCGCAGAGGCGCAAAGGCCCAGGAAGAGAATATGCATTAGAAAAGAAAGGTTGGAAAAACGCGACAATTCCAGGTGAAAGTCAAAAAGAAACAGCGCCGGAACCATGGACAAAAGACCATAGAAAAAGATGCGCCGCGTAACGAGGATGGTCGGGTAGCGAAATTCCCCGATCTTTTTGATTAAAACGGAATAGCTCGCCCAAAAGAATGCGGCAAGCAGCGCTAAAAAATCGCCCAGGGGATTCAAAGCAAGCGCAGCGCCGTTGCACACAACCAGCGCGATGCCAACCATCGCAAAAAGGAACCCGACGAAAAACCGCGGGCCAAAACCGGGTTCCTGTTTAAAGAAAAGCTTCGAAAGAAGCGCTGTAAAAAAAGGCGCCGTTGAAAGGATGATGGACACGTTGGAGGCGAGCGAGTAAACCAGCGCTATATTTTCAAGCAGATAATAAAGGCAGATTCCGCAGAGCCCGGCCGCCATAAGATACGCCTCGTGGCGCAGCGGCAGGCCGCTTAGGCGGCGCGGGCATGCGATAAGCAGGGCAAAGTAGCCCAGCAGGAAGCGGAAAAACAGGATCTCAACAGGCGCAAACGCTGCAAGCAGCGTTTTGGTGGAAACCAGCGTCGTGCCCCAGATGAGGATCGTGATTCCCGCAGCCAAATGGCCGTAAACGGGCGTCTGCTTGATCGGCAGCATAATGGCGTGCCCCCTTTCCTTGGAATGGCGTTTATGCCCGCACCCAGGTATCCGCTCCGGCCAGGATGGTGCGCTCAACTTGAACTTTTAGGATTTCTCGCGGCGGGATCGAAAAAAGATCGCGGTCAAGAACCGCAAGGTCGGCGAACTTGCCTACTTCCAAAGTGCCCACCAGGTGGGCGGTTCCGGTTGCATAGGGCAAATTGCGGGTAAAAAGGGAAAGCGCCTGGGCCACGCTGAGCTTTTCGCGCGGCTGCAATCCGCCCCGTGGGCGGCCCGCAAAATCCTCGCGCGTTACGGCGCTGTAAATGGCGGGCATGGGGTCGCATGGCTCCACGGGAGCATCGGAACCGCCGGTTAAAAGCAGGCCGCTTTCCATATAGGTGCGCCAGAGGTAGCCGTTTTCCATGCGCGCCGGGCCGAGGCGCTCATGCACCCAATGCATATCCGTGAGGAAGAAAGCCGGCTGCACATCCAGCACAACGGGCAGCTTCTGCATGCGGCGGATTAGGCCCGGCGTTGCCAGCTGCGCATGGATGATGCGGAATTTCGGCAGCGCATCGATTTGCGAGGCGGACCACTCCGCCGCTTTCAGCCTGGCGCGCGTATGCTCGATCGCGGTGAGAACAACGTCGAGCGCATAGTCCCCGATTGCATGGATTGCGCATTGAACGCCCTGCCGTGAAGCAAGGAACATTTTTTCCTCTAAGGCGCCGGGGTCTTGCACGAGCATGCCGGAGGTGGAAGGATCGTCAGAATAGGGCGCGTAGAGCGCCGCGCTGCGCGATCCAAGGCTGCCGTCGCAAAAGAGCTTATAGCCGCCAACGGAGAGTTTTTGGCTGGGATCGCCGCTCGGCGCCGGAATCGCTGCGCGGTCCTTTGCGAGCTTTGCAAGATCGTCCTGATAGACCGTTACGCGCAAAGGAAGCAGGCCCTCGCGGTCCAGGCACGCATAATCGGAAGGGTCCTCCGCATACTGCCAAACATCCGCAGCATAGGTATGCATGGAAGTCATGCCCAGGGACGCCATGCGTTTGAGCTGTTCAGCCATGCATGCGCGCCGGGTGAATGGATCCGCCAATGGATTGGGGATCAGCACATCGAAAATGCGGATAGACTGCTCGCGTAAAACGCCGTTTGGCAAACCATCCGCCTCAAATTCGATCATGCCGCCCGATTCGGGCGCTTTGCGCTGGAACAGGCCGGCTTTTTGAAGCGCAGCGGTATTGGCTACGGCCGTGTGCAGGCATGCGCGCTTGATCACGATGGGATGCTCTGTGCTTACAGCGTCAAGATCGTGCCGGGAAGGAAGCTGATCGGGCGCATCTTCCCATTTTGATTGATCAAAGCCCGAACCGCGGATCCATTCCCCTTTGGGGGTAATTTGCGCCTTTTTGCGGAGCCGGTCCAGCGCATCCGCTTTGGAGCGGCATGGGGAAAGATCCACCGTGGCGAGCGCCTGGCAGGCGGCGTTAAAATGCATGTGGCTGTCGCCCAGCCCCGGAATAACGGTTCGGCCATTTAGGTCGATGGCCTCATCGGCGGAAAAACGGCGCAAGGCGTCCTGGCTGGAGCCTACAAACACGATTTTACCGGCGCGGATGCCAAGCGCTTCCACCACATCCCCCTCGGTTTTCAAAGTATGGATTTTTCCATGATACAGCAAACGATCCAGTTTTTCCTGTTCCATATCTCAAATGCACCCTATCCAATTCATTTGGTTTATTAGGAACCAAGCTTCTAAAGCTTAGCGCTGCTTTTGCCTGCAAAACGCCGCGCGGATTGCGGAGAGCGTTTCGGGGGAGCGGATACAATCGAATGCAGTTGCCGTAAGGATTTTTGCGGCATAGAGAATCGCAGCATGGTTTTCTTTGCTCTTGCCCTGTTCGGCAGCTTCCCGGCTGTGGCCGGGAACGGGGATATCGCCATCGCTTGCAACGCGGATGCATGCGCCGGGCAGAACATAGCAGACGTTCCCAAAATCCGTGGAGCCTGTTTTTTCCCGCGGCGGCGCCAGCTTCGGCGCATTGACCAGCGTTGCATTTTGCATTAAAAGCGCATTGAGTTCTGGGACGGGGATGCTGTTATCAAGATCCAAACCCCGTTCAACGCTGCAAGTTGTTTCGGTCATAAGGGCTGCGCCTTCAAAAACCTTCATGAGGCGTGCGAGAATGCCATCAAGCATCACGCGGTCATAGGAGCGGGCGATGACCTGCGCTGCGGCATGGGCGTGCACCGCATTCGCCGGGCCGCCGCCATCGGTAATGCTGTAATGCATGCGGACTTCATCTGGCACATGCTCGCGCAGGATCTCGATGCCATGGAATGCGAGCAGGAGCGCATCCAGCGCGCTGCGGCCGGCTTCGGGGCAGATGGCCGCATGCGATGCTTTCCCCGCATAACGGACCGTGAGCTGCGTAAGCGCCATCGTGCGCAGGTCTACGCCCGTGCCGCTTGAGCTTGCATGCATCATAAGCGCGAGGTCAATATCCTGGAAACAGCCGTTTTTGAGCATGATGATTTTTCCGCCAACGGTCTCTTCCGCCGGCGTGCCATATACGACGATACTGCACGGCAGGCTGCTGGGGATTGTTTTTGCGAGCGCAACGGCGGCGCCCAGGATGGAAGGCCCTTGCAGGTGATGCCCGCAGCCGTGCCCAATGCCCTCGAGGGCATCGTATTCACACAATAGGCCGATGCGGGGCCCGCCTTCGCCGTTTTGCCAAACCGCGCGGAACGCGGTCGCGAGCCCTCCAACCCCGAGCTCGACTGCAAAGCCGTTTGCGCGCAGGTACTCGGTTAAAACAGCGCTGGCCTTGTATTCTTCGAGGCCGATTTCGGGGTTGTCGCAAATAAAATCGGCCATGGAAAGCAGGTCTTGAGCCATTGCGTCAATGCGTTGAAACAGTTGCTCTTTCATTTGGTTTCTCCTTGATGCAAAATGCAGGCAACGAAATGCCCGGGTTCAACCTCTTTTAAAGGCAGGGTTTCCGCGTGGCACTGCTCGCTTGCATGCAGGCAGCGCGGCGCAAACCTGCACCCAGGCGCCGGGTTGATGGGATTTGAGACTTCACCCTTAATAATCTCGGCATGGCGGGAGCGCGGCATAAGCTTGGGGATGGGGATTGCGGCAAGGAGCGCTTTGGTATAAGGGTGCAGAGGATTTTCAAAGAGCCTGTCCGCGGATACGCGTTCCACGCATTGCCCGAGATACATCACGGCGATCTCGGTCGAAATATGCTTTACGACGGAGAGGTCGTGCGTGATAAACATGTAGGTAAGCCCCATCTGCTCCTGGAGGTCCATCAAAAGATTGAGGATCTGCGCCTGGATTGAAACATCCAGCGCGCTTACAGGCTCATCGCATACGATGAATTTCGGTTCCACCGCAAGCGCGCGGGCGATGCCGATGCGCTGCCTGCGCCCGCCGTCCAGCTCGTGCGGATAGGCATTTTCAAAGCGGCGCGCAAGGCCAACGGTATCCATGAGCTGCTCAACGCGCTTGGAAAGGTCCGCGCTGGCGGAGCAAAGCTTGCATACGCGGATGGGCTCAGCAATAATATCCCGCACGGACATGCGCGGATTCAAGGAAGAAAAAGGGTCTTGAAAGATGATCTGCATTTCGCGCCGAAGGTGCACGAGCTTCTTTTCGCTGAGCGTGGCAATATCGGAACCATTATAAAGGATCTCGCCGCTGGTAGGGTCGATGAGCCGCAAAATCGTGCGTCCCAGCGTGGATTTCCCGCAGCCGCTCTCTCCGACAACGCCCAGCGTGGTTCCGCCTGCAATTGCAAGATTAACGCCGTCAACGGCATGGAGCATCCCCTTTGGCGTTTTAAAGTATTTTTTCAGATTCCGTGTTTCAATCAATGGTGTGTTCATCGTGCAACCCCTCCATTGTTCTGTTGCGACACGAGGTGGCAACGGATAAGATGACTTCCCATGCGCGTTTTCGGCGGCGCCTCCTTGCGGCAGATCTCCATGCAATGCGGGCAGCGGTCGTGGAATTTGCAGCCTTCCGGCAGGGCGGTCGGGTCCGGCATGAGCCCTTCGATCGGGGAAAGGCGGCGGGTGCGCACGGTGAGATCCGGGATCGAACCGAAAAGGCCGTCCGTATAGGGGTGCCGCTGCGTCCCGTTAAAAATATCCTCGGCCGTGCCATGTTCGATGATCTCCCCGGCATACATAATCGCAACCTTATCACAGGTTTGCGCGACCACGCCAAGATCATGCGTGATCAACAGCATGGAAGTGTTGAGCTTTTCCTTGAGGCTGCTCATCATGTCGAGCACCTGCGCTTGGATGGTGACATCAAGCGCGGTGGTCGGCTCATCGGCAAGCAGGAGCTTGGGCTCGCATGCAAGGGCGATGGCGATGACGATGCGCTGCTTCATGCCGCCGGAAAACTGGTGGGGGTAATCCCCCTTGCGCCCGGCGGGGATACCAACGAGTTCCAGGATGTTCTCAACCCCCTGGTTGAGCTCCGCATGGCTGATCCTTTTTTTGTGGAGCAGGAGCACCTCGCCGATCTGATCCCCAACGGGGATGGTGGGATTTAGGCTTGTCATAGGGTCCTGGAAGATCATGGACACGGTGCTGCCGCGCAGCAGGCGCATGTCGGCATCGGTTGCGGCAAGCACATCCACGCCGTCGAGCAGGATGCTCCCTTCGGTGACCTTCCCGATCTTTTCCGGCAAAAGCTGCATGATGCTCAGCGCCGTTGTCGTCTTGCCAGCCCCCGTTTCGCCCACGAGCCCGAGCGTTTCGCCCGCAAAAAGCTCCAGATCCAACCCGTTAACGGCATAAACGCAGCTCTCGTCCGTGGTATAGGTTACATGTAGGTTTTCGATTTTTAAAAGCGGGTTTTGCATGGCGGGTTTCTCCTTAATTCTTCAAACGGGGATCTAAAGCATCGCGCAGGCCGTCGCCGATCATGTTAAGCGACATCACGGCAAGGGCGATTGCAGCGCCTGGGATCAGAATAAGATGCGGGTAATAGCGCATCATGGATTTGCCTTCGGAAAGCATGGAGCCCCATTCCGGCGTAGGCGGCGAGATGCCGAGCCCCACGAAGCTGAGCGAGGAAATTCCCAGAATGGTGCGGGCGATGTTGAGCGTGGCCTGCACGATAATCGGCCCCATTGCATTGGGAAGGATGTGGCGCAGGATAATCCTGCCGCCTCTCGTGCCGCAGGCGCGTGCAGCCTCGATGTAATCCTGCCCTTTCACGGAAAGGATCGCGGAACGGACCACGCGGGCAAAGGCGGGAATTTGGGAAATCGCCGTTGCAAGCAGGAGGTTGAACATGCCCTGCCCGAGCGCCGCCACGATGGAGATTGCAAGCAATGTGCTTGGGATGGCGAGGAACACGTCCATAATGCGCATGAGCAGGTTGTCCGTTCTTCCGCCATAGTAGCCCGCAACCGCCCCGATCAAGGAGCCTGCGGTTAAGGAAAGCACCATGGTGAGCAACCCAACGGAAAGCGAAATGCGCGCGCCGAACATCATGCGCATCAAGATATCGCGGCCATATTGGTCGGTGCCGAACAGGTGCTCGGCGCTCGGGGCTTGCAGCTTATTCGGCATATCCATCGTGATTGCTTTTTCATAATCGCCGAAAATGCTGATATAAACCGCCATAAGAACCATGAGGGCAGAGATAACAAGGCCCACCATGGCCAATTTGTTTTTTCGAAAGCGGAACCAGATGAGGGACGCCTGGGTGCGTTTGCGGGGAACCGCTGTTGCAATGGATTCCATTCTGTGGGCCTCCTTAAGCTTTTGTGTATTGGGTCTTGACGCGCGGATCGATGTAGGTATAAAGGATGTCCACAAGCAGGTTCATCAGTCCGGCCACGATAGACACAAAAATGATGGATGCCATTACCACGGGGATATCCTTTTGGCGTACTGCCGTGACCATGTGCGAGCCAAGGCCCGGGATTGCAAACACGGCCTCGATCATTACGGTCCCGCCAAGCTGATGGGCAAAATTCATGCCGATAACCGTTACAATCGGCAGCAGCGCATTGCGGAGGCAATGGCGGAACACGATGCGCGAGCGGCTTGCGCCCTTGGCGCGCGCGGTCCGAACGTAGTCCTGCCGGATTACCTCAAGCATGGTGGAGCGCGTCATGCGGATGAAGGTGGCCATTGTAACGGAAGCGACTGCAAGGGAGGGCAGGATGTAATGGCGCCAGCTTGAAATGCCGGTAGCGGGGAGAATGTTTAAGGTAAGCGCAAACAGCAGGATGAGCAGCATCCCAACGAAAAAGCCGGGCATTGCCGTGAGGAGCATTGCCGCCATTGTGCTGATGGTGTCGATAATGCTGTATTGCTTGACGGCCGAAACAATGCCGATGGGAAGCCCGATGAAAACAGCGATCAGTATGCCAAAGAAGGCAACATAGAAAGTGGTGGGAAAGCGTTCAAAAATCTCGTCAAAAACGGGTTGCCGGTTGCGGTAGGATGTGCCGAAATCGCCCTGCACCGCATCGATGATGTAGCGCGCAAAGCGAACGAGGAACGGGTCGTCAAGCCCGAGCTCCTGGCGCAATTCGGCCACATCCTCCGGAGGCGCGTCTTCGCCGAGGATCAACCGTGCAGGGTCGCCCGGGGTAAAGCTCATGATGGCAAAGATGATGAAGGTAATGCCCAGGATGACAGGAATCATCATGAGCAAGCGTTTAAAAATATAGCGCAGCATTGAAACCTCCTAGGGAAATCCGTGCGGACGATAGGGATCCGCACGGATTTGTACTGATTGTGCTTATTGAGCCCAAGCATAATCGAAAACGTAATGCTGTTCCCCTATGCTTGCCTGCACGCCGGTCAAAGCGCTGTTTGCTGCGATGCATACGTTGTCGGTCATCAGAGGGATGAATGGCACTTCATCGCGCACATATTCGCTGACTTTGTAATAAAGCTGTTTTCGTTCAGCGTCATCGCTGGATGCGCGCGCCTGGTCGAGCAATGCGTCTACTTCGGGGTTGCTGTATTTCAGGTAGTTTGTGCTTCCAATGTTGCTGCTGTGCAGGCGCCCATACAGCACATAATCCGCATCCGGGTAGCCGGCCGTAAACATGTAGAGCGTAATATCGTAGTTTGCATCCGTTGTAACATCGGATAAATACGCCGCGCGCTCCATGAGCTCAAACTCCAGATTGATGCCGATCTGGCGCAATTGAGCTTGCACGATTTCCGCCGGGCGCGTGTAGGACGTGGATTGGTTGAGCTTGATGGTAACGGTCAAGCCATCGGCATAGCCAGCCTCTGCCATAAGCTGCTTTGCCTTTTCGAGATCGTAGCCAAGCCCCTTGAACTCCGGATCATAGCCAAACACGCTGGGGACAATGGGCATTTCAACGGGGTAGCCGAAGCCGTTGAGCGCACCATCCACGATTTCATCGCGGTTGATGGCATAGCTGATCGCCTCGCGGACGCGCTTATCGGAGAAAATCTCGCTTTCGTTATTAAACGCAATCACCCACATATAAACGGAGCCATCGCCTGCGATGAATTGCACGTTGTCCAGGGATTCAAGGTGTTCGCGGTCCGCAAGGTCCGGGGAATACAGTACATCGATCTCATTGTTTTCAAGGGCGATTGCAGCGGTATTCTTATCGGTCATGATCATAAAGGTCAGATCCTGGATCTTTGGGGCACCGCGCCAGTAATCGTTAAAAGCGGAAAGCACGATCTTTTCCCCGCTGCTCCATTCCACAAACTGGTAAGGGCCTGTCCCAACCGGGGCCGCAGCAAAGCCTTCATCGCCCAGCTCTTCCACAGCCCGCTTGCTGACGATGCCGAGCGGCGGAACGGAAAGGCACTGCAAAACGGGGCCAAACGCCTGCTTCATGTAAAGCTTCACGTGCGTATCGTCCACAACTTCCGCATGGTCCATGGTGCCGGTATAGCTGGCGGTGTAAGAAGAATTGATTGCGCGGTTTAAGGAAAACGCAACGTCTTCCGCCGTCATGGTATCGCCGTTGTGGAATTTCACGCCCTGGCGCAGCTGAAAGGTGATCTCCGTGTTATCGTCGGAAAACTCCCAGCTTTCCGCAAGCGCTGGTACAAGGCCTTCGCCGGGCTGATCGCGCACGAGCGTTTCATAGACCTGGTAGTGCACAATGCCTGTTACGGTATCGCGGGCCATGTGGCAATCCATGCTCACAATATCCGCATTGATGCTAAAGATTAGGGAATCTTTTTCTCCGGAAGCTTCTTCGGGGCTTCCTGCGCAAGCGGAAAAGAGCGTTGCGCATAACATCAGAGCAAGGATGAGGGAAAGGGTTTTAACGTGTTTTCTCATGGTTTTGCCTCCTTCGTGTGTCAAACGTTTCTAGAGTTGCCGAACATTACGTTATAGTGCGATGGGCAGCCACCCCTTTCTCTGCCTCCAATATGGTTGCAGCAGCAAATTTGATCCCATTTTTATAATTTTCAAGCGTGATGTTTTCTTTTACGGAATGGTGCCCGCCATCCAGCGCAGCTACGCCGCACGCGCAGAGAACCGGCAGCTCCGGCCGCACGGTGCGCAGCAAATAGGCGGGGCCGCTGCCCAATTGCGTGATGGAAGGCGTAAGGGGCTGCGGGTAGACCTGGGCAGCCGCGCGCGCAAGCACATGCCGCCAGGGCGTATCAACGGGGGTGCGAACGGGGAACCCTGCTGCATCCGCTCTTATGGCGATGTCTTCAAAGCCGCTTGCATCAAGATGCTTTCTGATTTTTTCGAGAATATCATCCGCGCGTTGATTGGGGACGAGAATAACGGAGAATTGCGCGCACGCAGCGTGCGGAACGATGTGCCGGA
>ERZ1643251.5554-NODE-5554-length-10227-cov-4.478765_pt1 | contig 10227 bp, 7 predicted proteins | sample MGYA00579261_ERZ1643251 | MGnify/ENA primary metagenome ERZ1643251 (study PRJEB29033, sample SAMEA4952267) | chicken gut metagenome | biome: Broiler Chicken; feature: Gastrointestinal Tract; material: Caecum | place: Ireland | collected 2018 | study: Broiler...
GATACGCTTTGGCATAGGATGAAAGCCGGAGAATTCACGCGCCAAGAGCTCACACCCGACGGACTTCATCCCAACGATAAAGGGCATCGCCTTGTGGCGGAGGAGGTCGCGGCATATCTGGAACAGGTGAGAGCGCATATGTGGGAGGATGAGCCGCAGGAGATCCTGCCGCCTGCCATGACGGAAAACGCATATGAACATTCCGGAAGGCTGACGATCCGGGAGATTTCTCCGCAGTTGGACGGCTTTCGGGCGGATACAAGGGAGAAGACCGGACATCTGGATCATTTTAAGAACGGTTGGATCGGAAAGAAGGCGGGAGATCGTATCCTGTTCGAGGTGGAGGCTTCCTGCATTGCCGTTCAGTACCGGAAAACAGTCCGGCGCCCGGCAAGAAGAGCAGAACTGATACTGGACGGAGCAGACGAGAACCCGATCCTGCTGGACGGGAATTTTGACGAGGACTGGGGCGACTGCCTGTATCTGGAGCGTGTGCTGCACCACGGAGAGCGGGGGCGGCATACAGTGGAGATCAAGGTGCTCCCCGATGAATGGGAAGAAGCAGAGTCCTTCTATCTGATGGCTCTGATCATAGCATAGAACTGTTGCAAAATCTCAAAAAGGATAAGGAGGAAGAACAGAATGGATGCAAAGAAACGATATGAGGAATGGCTGGCAAATCCGTATTTTGACAATGCGGTAAAAGACGAGCTGAAAAGCATCGCATGCGATGAAAAAGAAATCGAGGAAAGATTCTACCGGGATCTGGAGTTCGGTACGGGCGGACTGCGGGGGATCATCGGCGCGGGCACGAACCGCATGAACATCTATACAGTAAGAAAGGCGACTCAGGGACTGGCGAACTTCATCCGCAAAGAAAACGCGCAGGAGAAGGGCGTTGCCATCGCCTATGATTCCAGAAACATGTCTCCGGAATTTGCGGAGGAAGCGGCGCTGTGTCTGGCGGCAAACGGAATCAAAACCTATATCTTCCCTTCCCTTCGCCCCACGCCCATGCTTTCTTTTGCGTTAAGAGAGCTTGGCTGTACGGCAGGGATCGTGGTCACGGCAAGCCACAATCCGCCGGAGTACAACGGCTACAAGGTATACTGGGAGGACGGCGCCCAGATCACATATCCCAAAGACGAGCAGATCATCGGGGAGGTCAACGCGGTGACCGATTATGCTGCGGTGAAGACCATGAGCCGGGAAGATGCGGAAAAAGCCGGCCTGTATGAAGTGATCGGATCTGAGATCGACGACCGCTATATCGCGGCGCTAAAATCCCTTGCCATCCATCCAGAGATCATCCGGGAAGAGGCGCAGAACTTGAAGATCGTCTATACGCCGCTTCACGGCACGGGCAATCTTCCGGTGCGCCGCATCTTAAAGGAGCTTGGATTTGAAAAGGTCTATGTGGTGAAAGAGCAGGAGCTTCCGGACGGAGATTTCCCCACGGTGTCCTATCCGAACCCGGAGGACAAGAACGCATTCAAGCTGGCGCTGGATCTGGCGAAAGAAGTGGACGCGGACATCGTCCTTGCCACAGATCCGGACGCGGACCGTCTCGGCGTCTACGCGAAAGATACAAAGAGCGGGGAGTACATGAGCTTTACGGGAAATATGTCCGGCATGCTCATTCTCGAATACATCCTTTCTCAGAGGAAGGCTCTGGGAACACTGCCGGAAAACGGAGCAGTGGTGACAACGATCGTATCCGGAAAGATGGCGAAACCCATCGCGGGAGAGTACGGCATGACCCTTATTGAGACGCTGACCGGATTCAAATACATTGGAGAGCAGATCAAATTCTTTGAGCAGAATCAGGATCATGAGTATGTGTTCGGCTATGAGGAAAGCTACGGCTGTCTGGTAGGAACCCATGCAAGAGACAAGGACGCTGTCGTGGCAGTGATGGCACTCTGCGAGGTGGCGGCGTACTGCAGACATCAGGGCATCACCCTCTGCGACCAGATGGAGAAGCTCTTTGAGAAATACGGCTATTATAAGGAGAATCTCTGTACTGTGACTCTCAAAGGACAGGAGGGCGCGAAGAAGATCCAGTCCATGATGGAACAGATCCGCGCCAATGTGCCGGAGACGGTAGGGGATATGAAGGTGCTGAAATTCCGGGATTATAAAGAAGATGTTGCAAAAGACTGCCTGACAGGAGCGGAAGCGCCGACCGGCCTTCCTAGATCCAATGTCCTTTATTTTGATCTGGAAGACGACGCGTGGTGCTGCATCCGTCCGTCAGGAACAGAGCCTAAGATCAAGTTCTATATCGGGGTAAAAGGCTCAGACGATAAAGACGCGCAGGAGAAGCTGGATGCTCTCACAGCGGCAGTGAATGCGCTGGCGGAGTGATTTACCGGAAGAATGGGCGAGGCTGCTGTGAGATGGAATAAGCAGGTTGTGAGATACAGGAGGACTTACACATGGGATTTTCTAAAGATTTTGTCTGGGGCGCGGCAACCAGTTCTTATCAGATCGAGGGCGGCGTCCGGGGCACAGGAAAAGGGATGCACGTCTGGGATGTGTATACAAAAGAGCCGGGTAAGGTTTACGGCGGCCATACAGGAGAGACCGCATGCGATCACTATCACCGTTTTCGTGAGGACGTGCAGATCATGAAGGAGATCGGTCTCAAAGCCTACCGGCTTTCTATTGACTGGTCCCGTGTGCTTCCGGAAGGAACCGGAAGAACAAACGAAGAGGGGATACAGTTCTACAGTGATCTGATCGATGTGCTTCTGGAAAATGGAATCGAGCCTTATATCACGTTGTATCATTGGGAACTGCCTTATGAACTCTATAAAAGGGGCGGCTGGATGAACAGGGATATGGCGGAGTGGTTCGGGGAATATGCCCGCCTTATTGCGGAGCGGTTCAGCGACAGGGTAAGGCATTTCTTTACGCTCAATGAACCTCAGTGCTTTGTAGGACTTGGATTCCTCACAGGCGTCCATGCGCCGGGACTTCGCTGCCCCTTAAGAGATACGTTTGAGATGGCGCACAATGCCCTGCGCGCTCACGGAAGAGCTGTGCAGATGCTAAGGCAGTACGGGAAACAGCCGCTGACCATCGGCTATGCGCCTACCAGCGGGATCATCTATCCGGCATCCGACCGTCCGGAAGATATCGAGGCCGCGCGGCAGAAATATTTCGCCATGCCGGAGGATGACGCTGACTGGACGTGGAATGTGGCGTGGTGGTCGGATCCGGTTCTGCTGGGGCATTATCCGGAGGAGGGACTGATCCGGTATGAGAAGTATCTGCCAAAGATCACAGAGGAAGACATGCGGCTCATCTCCGAGCCTATTGATATCTACGGGCAGAACATCTACAACGGACGGGCATTTTGCATGGGAGCGGACGGACGGGCGGAGGAAGTGCGGCGGGCGCCGGGATACGCGAAAACAGCGGTGGACTGGCCGGTGACTCCTGCGTGTCTGTACTGGGGACCGAAGTTCCTGTATGAGAGATATCATAAGCCGCTCTATATCACAGAGAACGGCATGGCATGCCATGATACCGTATCCTTGGACGGAAAGGTTCATGATCCGAACCGGATCGATTTTCTGGCAAGGTATTTGGGGGAACTGAAGCGGGCGGCAGCGGAGATCGACCTGCGGGGATATTTCCAGTGGTCGCTTCTTGATAACTTTGAGTGGGAAAAAGGATACGCCGAGCGGTTCGGCATGGTCTATGTGGACTTTGAGACGCAGGAGCGGATCCTCAAAGATTCCGCGTACTGGTACAAAGATGTGATCAGGGACAACGGGACGCGGCTTTGATAAGGGCGGTTCTGCAACAGCGGAGCGATCGGATTACATACGGAGATTATTTGAAAAAGGAGACGGCTATGAGTGTTCTGAAATTAAGACCAAGCTATAAAGATTATATCTGGGGCGGGCACCGCCTTGTGGAGGAATACGGAAAAGAATATGACGGAGATATCCTTGCGGAATCTTGGGAGCTTTCCTGTCATCCGGACGGCCCCTCCACACTTGCGAACGGGCAATATGCGGGCAAGACACTGGAGCAGTACATTGAGGAGGCAGGCAAGGAAGTGTTGGGGACGAACTGCCGGAGATTCCGGGATTTTCCTATCCTCATCAAATTCATTGACGCCAAGAATGATCTCTCCATACAGGTTCATCCGGACAACCGTTATGCGCTCAAGAATGAAGGGCAGTACGGCAAGACTGAGATGTGGTATGTGATGGACGCGGGAAAGGACGCGTTTCTCTATTACGGCTTCAAGCAGGAGATCAGCAAGGAAGAATTTGCGAAAAGGATCGAGGAAGATACCCTGCTCGAGGTGCTGAACGCGGTGCCTGTACAAAAGGGGGATGTGCTGTTCATTGAATCCGGAACCATCCACGCCATTGGAAAGGACATCCTGATCGCGGAGATCCAGCAGAACTCCAACCTGACTTACCGCGTCTATGATTACGGAAGAGTGGGAAAGGACGGGAAGAAGCGCGATCTGCATATCGAAAAAGCGCTCGCTGTCACGAACCGCGTACCGCTCGTGAAGAGCAGGAGCAGCTATCCTCATGTGGCGGACTGCGATTACTTCACCGTGGACAAGCTGAACATGGACGGACACATGATGCGCAGGATGGAAGGATATGTGTCGGAGGAATCCTTTGTCAGTCTTCTCTTCCTTGACGGCGAGGGAACTGTCTCCTGTACAGATGAAAACGAGGGGGCAAAAGAGCGTGACGATCTCTGCGTTTCCTATGAAAAAGGAGACAGTCTCTTCCTTCCGGCGGGAACCGGAAAATATGTGATCGAAGGAACGTGCGATGTCCTGATCACTACGATCAGAGATAAAGCGGCTCCGGTGCGGATCGGGATTGATATCGGCGGAACCAATACGAAGATCGGTCTGGTGGACGTACACCAGAAACTGATCGACACCATGAGTATCCCTACAGAGGCAGAGCGCGCTCCGGAAGAAGTGGTCCGTTCCATCGCGGAAGCGGCGCTGGAATTGCTGGATAAGAATGGGATCGTGATGGATCAGTGCGTGGGCGTGGGGATCGGCATGCCGGGAACCATAGACCGCAGAAACGGGATCGTCCGTTATTCCAACAACATCCGCTGGGAGGAAGTTCCGCTGGCGCAGATGATCGGAGCCTATCTTCCGATCCCGGTATCGGTTGCCAATGACGCGGACTGTGCGGCTCTCGGCGAGGCGCTTGCGGGAGCGGGAAAAGACTGCACAGACGTCATCATGATCACACTGGGCACCGGCGTCGGCGGCGGGATCATCATGGATGGAGATATCTACGCCGGAAAAGGAGCCGGGGGCAGCGAACTGGGACATATGGTTATTGTGGAAAACGGCGAACCCTGCACCTGTGGGCGCAAAGGCTGTCTGGAGGCGTACGCATCTGCGGCCGCGCTCAAAAGAGACGCCCGCCGCGCTTCCGGAAAAGATCTGGAGCCGGAGGAGATCTTCGGCCGTGCAGCGCAGGGAGATCCGGTCATGCAGGCAGTCAGAGACACTTACATCAGAAGACTCGGCCTTGGGATCGCCAACATCGTTAATATCTTCCGACCGCAGCTCGTGCTGCTGGGCGGCGGGATCTCCGCTCAGGGAGAGACGCTTCTTGCACCACTTCGCAGGATCGTGCAGGAAGAGTGCTTCGGCGGGGAGAAGAATGACGTGCCGGAGATCGAGGCGGGAGTGCTGGGCAATGACGCCGGTATGATCGGCGCGGCGGGTCTGGTATAAAAAAATAGCAGGACGGCAGACGGAGAAACGTCTGCCGTTCTGAGTATATTGACACCGCTGGAGAATCGGTTGTCCTGAGTATATTCATAACGCCGAAAAAAGGATCAGCGGAGATGAAAGGAGAGACAGCAAAATGGAACAGACCAATCCATTTGAGACATTAAGATCAGAAAAAATTAAAGTGGGGCGCTTTACGGTCGTGGAGGATCAGGTGAGGGTAAACGGTCACGAACAGCCTTATGATTATCTGGAGATCCGGGAGGGCGTGAGCGTCCTTCCCCTGTGTGGCGATAAAGTGCTCCTGCAGAGACAGTACCGTTATCCCGTGCGCGCATGGCAGTGGGAACTGCCGGGCGGCTTCGTTGATCCGGGGGAAACGCCGGAGCAGGCTGCGGAGCGCGAATTAAAGGAAGAGACCGGATACACAGTAAGAAAGCTTCATTCTCTGGGCGCGTTTTACCCGTCCTTCGGCTCGACCAATGAGAAGATCTGGCTCTTCGCTGCGGAGTGCGGGGGAGCGAAAGACGCGGACAGAGAACCCGGAGAGATCATCCGCATGGAAGCGGTCACACGAAAAGAGTTCAAGCGACTGGTGGCAGAAGGAGAGTTCATGCACGGTGCCGGACTGGCGGCGTGGGCCAGATATTTAAGCATGGATCATGGCGGACAATCCATCAAATAGTCCTCGTCTGGAAAGAATCGCGTAGGAGCCGCAGAGGCTCCGCTGTGCTGCCTTCCGAGCGCACTGGGAAATTGTTTTTGCTGAACCGAATTATTTTTTGTGCATACAATGAAGAAAAAAGGAAAAAGACAGATTGAGGGCAGATTCTTATAAGATCGCGGTGATTGGCGGCGACAAAAGACAGGTGTATCTGGCGCAGATCCTTGCGGCGAGAGGATATGACGTGGCGGTGTGCGGACTCTGTGAAAATGTTCATGGAGAGAGGATACGGGAGACAACAGCATTGGCGGAGGCTCTGGAACAGGCGGATGCAGCAGTGTGTCCCGTACCATTTTTGCGGTCGGGCAGAATCACGGGGTCGTATGAAGCTGCGGATATGAATATTGAGACGCTTTTTAAAAAGCTGCCGGGACAGGCGCAGATTTTTGCGGGAAATATCCCCGAGGATGTGAGGGAATATGCAGAGCGAAAGGGCCTCAGAGTATATGATATGATGCGGGAGGAAGAGGTGGCCTGCAGGAATGCCGTCGCTGCGGCGGAAGGAGCGGTAGCTGAGGCGATCATAAGAAGTCCTGTTAATCTGACGAAGAGCAGATGTCTGGTTCTCGGATATGGCAGGTGCGGCAGTGCGCTGGCACGGCTTTTGACGGCTTTTTCCTGTCAGGTGCTTGTTTTAGAGAAAGACAGAGTGAAAGCTGCAAATGCTTTTGTCTCGGCGGACGGGATTGTGTCCTTGGAGGAGCTGGCGGCGGCAGTGGAGGGCACTGATTTTATTTTTAACACGGCACCTGAGCTGCTCCTGACGGAAGAGAGGCTCCGGCATGTTGGGAAAAGGGCATGGATACTTGATATCGCGTCAGCGCCGGGCGGCGTGGATTACAGGACTGCGGAGGCGCTGGGTGTAAATGCTGTTCTTCTCCCCGGGCTGCCCGGAAGATATTCGCCCTGCTCTTCTGCCAAGATCCTTGCGGATTTTATTGAGAAACGCATAGAAGCGCACTGAATCTGTCACAGTATAGAAGGGGTAACTGTATTTATGAAGCTAAAAGGGAAAAGGATTGGCGTAGCGCTTACAGGTTCGTTCTGTACTTATGAGAAAGCATTTGTACAGCTTAGAAAACTCAAGGAGGAGGGGGCCAAGATCGTAACAGTGTTTTCAAATGCAGCTCAGACTACAGACAGCCGTTTTGGCAGGACGGAAGATTTTATGAGGGAGGCAGAAGAGATCACCGGAGCATCCCCTCTGCTGACAATCGGTCAGGCGGAACCGATTGGGCCGAAAAGCCTGCTGGATCTTCTGATCATCCTTCCCTGCACTGGCAATACTGCGGCAAAGCTGGCCAATGGCATCACGGATTCGCCTGTTCTTATGGCGGCAAAGGCACATCTGCGGAATGAAAAGCCTCTGCTCATATCCATATCCACCAATGACGCGCTTGGGATGAATATGAAAAATATCGGACTTCTGATCAATGCGAAGCACATTTATTTTGTTCCCTTCGGGCAGGATGATCCCACGAAAAAGCCTAATTCCATGACTGCGAGGACGGAGTTTTTAATCCCGGCAGCGGAGGCGGCGCTGGAGGGCAGACAGTATCAGCCGGTCATCCAGTGACCGGACGGCAGCAGATGTTGAAAAGGAGAAGGAGCTATGTGCGGAATTGCGGGATTTTACAGCAGCAGACACAACTATACGCAGGAAAAAGAACGGTGGAACCACATTCTGGAGGAGATGAACCGTGCACAGAAGCGCCGGGGGCCGGATGAAGAAGGGATCAGCCTTGACGATCACTGCGGACTTGCCCATGTGCGGCTGTCGATCATTGATCTTAACAGGGGCCGTCAGCCTATGACGAGGACCGTAGAGGGAAGAACCTGTACGGTCTCTTTTAATGGGGAGATCTACAATATGCCGCAGCTTCGCAGAGAGCTGGAGCGGGAGGGCGCGGTGTTCGAATCGGACAGTGACACAGAGGTGATTCTGCAGGGATATCTCTATCATGGGGAAGAGTATGTAAGAGAGCTAAACGGGATCTTTGCCATCGCGCTGTGGGACGCTTTGGAAGAAACACTGTACCTGTTCCGGGACAGACTCGGTGTGAAGCCGCTGTTCTACACCCGTCAGGAGGAAGCACTGATTTTTGCGTCCGAACTGAAAGGCATCTTCGCTTTTCCGGGCGTACATCCGACGATCGACAGAGAAGGACTTTGCGAGATATTTGCCCTTGGCCCTGCAAAGACATACGGAAAAGGTGTGTTCCGGGGGATATCAGAGGTACTTCCGGGCCATTATCTCGTGTGCAGAGAAAAATCCGTGAAGGACGTCTGCTACTGGGAGCTGGAAAGCCGTCCTCATGGGGATAGCTTTGAAAAAACAGTAGAAAAGACGGGGTGGCTTGTGGAGGATGCCGTGAAAAAGCAGATGCTCTCGGATATTCCGATCAGCACCTTCCTCTCCGGCGGAGTGGACAGCAGCCTTGTCACGGCAATCTGCGCTGCGGAGCTTAAGAAGCAGGGGAAGATTCTCAATACATTTTCCTTTGACTTTGAGGGAAACCAGAAGTATTTCCGGGCAAATTCTTTCCAACCCAGCCAAGACAGGCCGTGGGTAGACAAAATGGCGGACTACTGCGGAACAAACCATCATTATCTGGAATGTGACAACACAGAGTTGATCGAATATCTTTTCCGGGCGGTGGACGCAAGAGACCTGCCGTGCATGGCGGATGTAGAATCATCGATGCTCTACTTCTGTTCAAAGGTGGTGGCATACAATAAGGTTACCCTGACAGGAGAATGTGCGGATGAAATCTTCGGAGGATACCCGTGGTTTCACAGGAAGGAAATGTTCGAGACAGCGGCATTTCCATGGTCTGACGACATGGAGGCAAGACAGGCGCTGCTTAAAAGTGAGCTGATCCGGGATCTTCGTATGCAGGAGTATGCGTCGGCGGCGTATGAGAGAACCGTGCGGGAGACCCCTGTGTGCAGCGAGGATACCCCGGAAGAGCAGCGCCGCAGAGAGATCGCTTACCTGAACCTGAAATGGTTCATGGCAACCCTCCTTGACCGGATGGACCGCACGAGCATGTACTCGGGACTGGAAGCAAGAGTTCCGCTGGCGGATCACCGCATCGTAGAATATGTGTGGAATGTCCCGTGGGAGATGAAGTGCCCGGACGGTCTTGTGAAAGGACTGCTGCGCTATGCAGGAAGAGGCAAGCTTCCGGATGAAGTGCTCTTTCGGAAGAAAAGTCCTTATCCGAAAACCTACCATCCGGAATACGAGAAGCGCCTCGGTGAAATGCTGTTCGAGGTTATGTCTGATCCCGCCGCTCCGGTTCGCAGCCTGATTGATGAAGAGAAGCTGAGACGATTTCTGGCGACGCCTTCTGATTATGGCCGTCCATGGTATGGCCAGCTTATGGCCGGGCCGCAGATGCTGGCGTATATGCTCCAGATCAACTACTGGCTGGAAAAGTACCGGATACGGATTATCCTTTAAGAAAGAATTTACGTAAAAACCCCGGCGTAAAACTCCCCTATTTAAAGAAGGAAAAGAGTGCATAGACGATGGGGTATGGCTGTGGTATACTGTTTGATAAAGCGAAGCCATGCAGCGGCACATAGGGGATTTCGATTGTATGGAGAAATGGATGAGTCGGTGCAAGGCGGGAGAAGAGAGCGGGAGAAGGTTTAGTTTTCTGGCTGTTCTGCCGCAGAAAAATGGAGGATAAGGATATGTACGACTTTGACGAAATCAGGAACGCAGACCCAGAGATCGCAGATGTGATCA
>ERZ1643251.5558-NODE-5558-length-10218-cov-19.807045_pt1 | contig 10218 bp, 11 predicted proteins | sample MGYA00579261_ERZ1643251 | MGnify/ENA primary metagenome ERZ1643251 (study PRJEB29033, sample SAMEA4952267) | chicken gut metagenome | biome: Broiler Chicken; feature: Gastrointestinal Tract; material: Caecum | place: Ireland | collected 2018 | study: Broiler...
ATCTCCAAAAATAAAGCCTACGTCTAATAAAATCGACATAGCCATCAAAAGCAACAAAATTAAATTTACTGCGACTTGTTTTTGAAAAATAGTCGCCAATAAAAATAAGCGCAAGCGATATTTTTACCTTATCGCTTAACGCTTATAATTTTACTCTAAATTAGAATGAATCGTGTTCAGTCGGGTGAACTTATACCCTCGTATACCAAGTACAAACCTATTTAAATCTTAAAACTCGCAAAACCTTCTTGCAAGATTCTACCAACAACTTCACCACTTCCATTTATTTCAACACTTCCATTTACATTTAAATTTAATGTGTCTCCAATACTACCTGTTATTCCTAAAAGTGATAGTTGCACATTTCCCTCTTGGATATAATATAATTCGTTTTGTCCACTATAATTTTTAGAAAATAAACTTATTCCAATTAAATCGTTAATATTATTTCCTTCACCGTATTGCTTTAATTGATTTCCAATTCTAACAACTCCTTTTAAAGCTGTTATAGTTGTAGTTGGGTAGCCTTTTTTAATTTCGTCGTTAAATAAAACACTTTCTAATTTTTTAATGTTATTAAATCCTTTGTCATTTCCACCTCCGCTGAAATAGAAATCTGTTCCACTGTAAGTTCTATAGCCTTGATTTAAAATTCCATTAATTGAACAGTTATTAAATACAACATTAGTCCTTATTTCACTTCCTAGACTTGTGAATTGCACCCCTTGCAATCCGTTAGTGAGCATTGTGCAATTATTAAATTCTAGAGAACCAGGACTTGAATATCCATCTTTAGTTGTATCATGCATACCAAAAGCTGGTTGATTTCTATTTGTTGAGAAAATACAATTATTAAATTTATAAATTCCATTTCCATGCATACCAGCTCCATATGCTTGATTAGCAAGACAATCAATCGCAATAAACACACAATTATCAACGTTTCTATAATATTTAATTCCATTATCCGTTGAATAATCGTCGTGAATACAATACCTTCCGTTTGTACATTTTACAGTAATGTTTTCTAGCCCGCCATCTCTTTTCATACATAAAGGTGATAGGTCAATATTGCCAGTGGTTAATGTTAAAGAAATTATTACTTTATCTCGATCTCCTACACCCTGAACCGTAACATAATTATTAACAGATGGGCCGATATAACCTCCCGTTTTTTCGCTTTCTGTAAGCTCATCTTCAAGTTTGTATTCGCCTTCATAAACTTTTACAATATAACGGTTATCATAAGAACTATCTGAGATACTATCTAAAGCCGCCCTTATTCCTGCAAAATCTCCAGTACCATCTGCTTTGACTGTAATTATATGTTCAGATGTATCGCTATCGCTTATTTCAGGGATATTAACATTTCCACCATTAACAGTAATAACTCCCGCAGTATATCTAACTAATGGAAATACTTTTCTAAGATTTGTATTATAGTAAAATAATGGAATAACATTTTGTTTAAATAAAGATGTATTAGCATAATTTGTTACTTTCAAATCAACTGTCGCACCACTTCCCTTTTCGATATAGAAAAGATATAAAAAATTTAAACCATCTATAAAGTTTGTTAGACTCTTTTTGCTTATTTGTTGTATAGTCGTATAACTATTAGGAACAACTAACCCGCATAGTTCCTTTACTTCAAAAGAATTATTATTTTGAATATTGATATTACCTTCATATATAATACCTGAATTATAAATTAAATTAGTTAAATTATTGTTATTTACAAGAGAAAATGCTTCACTTACTGGCGCACCATTTAATTTAAAATTTCCATTACATTTACACAAAATATGACATACATTTGTCGATTTTGTATAATAACCCAGAATTATATCTGCATAAGTTGAATATACTGGATATGCATAATCGCCAACTCTAGGTTCATATTGTCTTGTTTCAGTATTATATGTAAGATAAAGAATAAGTACATCATTTCTTATACTTGAATAGCTTAAAGTGCCGTTCAATATTTCATTTAAAGGTTGTAAAGGAAGTGTATTTAGAATTAAAATATTACTAAAAGTTATTTCCTTAGTTGTTGTATTAATGTTTATTGATCCTCTGTATAAAAAAGAATGTTCACTCATATACGTTTTTAAATTACTTAAAACAATTGATCTATTAGCTATACCTGTGGATTGATAAACACCGCCATCTGTCCAAGCTGTACCATTCCAATAAACCCAATGTCCATTATTGCTTGTTATATATATTCTTTGTTTATCAGCCGATTCCGGAATATCTTGAATCGTTGGATAAACTCCTGCTGGCGACGGTGTTACAATTGAATTTACCAAACTATTAATTCTATTTTCATAGTCTTTTATTTCATTATTAATATCCGTTAATAACGTATTATTGATTAAGTTCGCCAACGTACCATTTTGGACTAGTTCGTTAATATAAGCCACTGTTTCATTCTCGACACCTTCATTTAAAAGGTATTCAGTCCATTCAGTGTTAACATTTAACTGCTCAACTACTTCATTAATTTTTTCTGCCATTTTACCTTGCTCTTTAGCATAGGTTAATTCTTCTCCGTAAACGGCGGGCAAACTTACTTGCGCCCAATACATTAATTTTTCAACGGCTTGCAGTAAACCAACTGGTCTTTCAGGTGTTTTTAAATTATAATTAGCCATCTCTTTCCTCTCTTTCTAGCCTTTCAGCATTCTCCATCATGCTTTTCTCAATGAACCCCTGCACTTCGTCAATTGCCTGTGTTCGTTTTTCCCTCCCTTCTTTTTGCAACCGCTCAATGCAGTATTGAAGTTCTTCCGCATGAAGTTTTTCTTCGTCCATTATATCAGATATTACTTTATAAATCCAGTCATTTTCTGATAATCTTTCTAAATGTGCACGATAAATAAATATAGCTTCTAATTCACCAGCAAGCTCTATTTCTAGTGCTTGAAGCAACTCACTTCGATTGTTTAAATCTTTTAAATCTCCGGTATATGGATTTGCAAAAATAGCCATTTATTTTACCTTTCTTTCGCATAAAATACTTTCACCAATATCACAAGCTTTTGCATAGTATATATTATATTCAGGATGAGCCTTTAGATAAAGCTGTTTTGCTTTATCTAAAGTTGGTGCCTGAATAACCGCATGAATTTTTAAGTTCTCAGATGGAGAACGCCCGACAACGTCACAAAATATCATTACAATCTCCCTTCGTATATCATCATAAAGCAGTTTTTAATTTCCTTGTCCTCAATAACCATCATGTCAATATTGATAAAGGTGTTTCGCCAATCAAGTAAAATTTCAGAATAGTTTTTACCTCCATTAGTACCAACAATTGTATTGATATAATCTTCGGTATTATCAACCGTTAAATCATTTGAGCTAGTACTTGTTGCATTTGCGTTATCCCATGAAGCGTCACTTGCGTAAGTGTTATTTTTAATGTCTCCAATAGCCAGCATACTTTGGGGCGTATCACTTCTAACGTCTAAATCTTCGCTTGTCGTAGATCCTGTTCCTGTTTGACTGGAAGTTCCTTTATTTTTTCGGTTACTACTTTCAGTAATATTTTTATCTTCAAAAGGGTCTTTTGTATTAAACAACTCAATACTTTTGTAAAACTGGTTATAATAAGGCATGATCTCATTCATTGATCTGTTAAGCATAAATTTAAACAAACCCGCCGTTTCAAAACCAATTTCCCGCATATAATAATGTCTTATTAACTTTTTATTTAAAACATTTCTGTAGGTTTCATCGAAGATAGGGTATTCCCTCAACCCCAAATCAAATCCCGATTCAATGAGGTTATAAAGTTCTATAGTAAATTTAGCCATTTTCCTGCCCTCCTGAACTATTGCTATGATAAATAACATCTGTATCGGCTTTTATAACTTCTTCGCTTGCTGAAAAGTCCGGTTCGATTGCTCTGTTTCTAAGTGTTACATACACCTCATCTTCAAGTCTGTCTCCCCATAATCGGTTCATTTTTTCGCACGCTTCCTGCCTTGTGATTAACATGGTTTCTGCACTTTGATTGACTTGATCAAAATTTGCAATTGCTTCATCGGCTACTAATCTTTCGCGTTTATCTGTATTGGTATTTTTGATACCCAAAAATGTCATACATTCATTCCATAGGTTATGCTTGTAGAGCATTAAATCATTTGCAATAAACGGGCCAGCTAACGGCATTGATGTGAAGTTATCAATTCTTAAATCTTTGTCAGCCATAATAAGAGGAACATTCCCCTCATATTTCGCCATAATATTTGTCCATGTCAATCGATTCTTTTCATCTGTTAACACGACCATTGGCGTTTTTTGTGTTTTAATATTAACGTCACACGTTCTTTCAATTTCATAAAAACGTTGAGCGTATAGTCTTATCGTATAAGCAGTAGGGAACCTGAAATAATTGTTTCTTACAAATACACTTTCATCATTCCAAACCATTTGATTAAATTGAATCGAATACGCATTATAACGTTCAAAATCTCTGTAAATCGTTGGTCTCCCAGCCGGGTTAACTTGAAGATTTATAATATCTTCCGTTCCCCCTTCTTTTTTTCTTTCTATAAATATCGCTTGTCCATACCAGAAAAGCGTTTCTTCTAAAAAACGTTCATTACAGCTTATAGGCAAGTTGTGCCATTCAAACATGGACATTGCCAGTAAGCTTAACCGCATAAAATAATCTTGATAGGTTGCCCTGTTAAAAGCTCCTGTTTCAGCAAACGGTAAATTGCCAAAACCTAATGACGGGTCAAATAACAAGGTTCCTTCGTTTGGGCCACCTTTAGGCATTATCGTCACCTTCCTTTGCAATTAATACATATAAACACTCAAGTAAATCAATATACACCTCATAAGATTCTAATTCCTCGATATGCTTACGTAATTTTTCGTATGCTTCTTTTTTAGTCATAATAACTCCTTTCAACAGCCTGTATCTGGCGGTGGAAATGGTAAACACTTACACGTATTTTCATTAACAGGTAAATATCCTGCCGGGTCAACGGCTTCACCATTCACTCTAATTTCTAAGTGAACGTGCCCGCCTTGTGTCTGTCCGGTTTCTCCAATATGACCAATGATATTCCCTTCTTTAACAGCGGCTCCCACTGAAGGGGTGGTATCACTCCACGGCCTATGCGCGTACATATAAGCATACGCCCCCGTGTCAACGGTGATTGAATTGCCCCAACCACCGTTATCTCCGGCTTGTGTGACAACGCCATCTGCAATGGCTAAAAGTTCCGTTCCGTTAGGTGCTTGAATATCCCAACCATAATGCATTGTGTAAATGCCTGTTACAGGATTTAATCGACACCCAAACAAATTTGTTGGGTCACACGAATCAAGCTTGTATTCAGGCAGTGGTAAGGGCCAGCTTGTTACCGGAGAAGGCCCTGAGCCGCTACCTGTTCCCATTAACATTCCAATGAAAAAGCCTTGTGTAAATCTAATATAATCCATTAGGCGTATGCGTTATAAGCGTCATGCGCATATTGAAGTCTTGCGGGCATATTAGGTTCTCCGGCTCTCAAATATGCCGCTTCAAAGTCTATTGTCATTTGATCAATGTCTGTATATAACATCATATTATCAATTCCCCCATACGGCTCAAATCCCCATGCTTCGGTGGTGTGGGCTTCATTCCAGAAATAATTCATTTGAAAATCAAAATCAGACTTCGGAACGCCGGCGGCTTCTGCGGCGGCTTCAAAGGCAACACGTCTGTCGCCTGTCCATTGGAATATCCCATAACCGTAACCGGGTGATGGCCCTTCTTCTGCGGTTGGGTCACACTGTGATTCCTGCATAGCATTTCCAACAACACCAGCGGCGGCCTGGGTGGTGAAGCCTTTAGCGATTAACCAGTTCCATACTCGACCCCGGTTAGTATCGTCACCCCCACCACCGCCGCCACCTTTCGGACCTGAAAACATTAGTCCCAAAATCATTCCAGTTAAAAAGTCATTATCAAGTTCCATTAATAATTACCTACATTCCAAGGGTCATGCCATATGGTCACACCATTGTTAAACATCTGTTTGATCTGATCAAGGTCATTCATTGGAACGCCACCGGTGATCATTGCGTCCGTTGTTTTAACAAAATTAAATCCTGATCTTCCTTTAAAGTTGGGAACTTTTACGCGGTTAATCTGATAGCCATAACGGTTAAAATAATCGGAAAGAATACCACCATGCTGATCATTGATTGTCCAAAGTTCAACCCATACACCGTCTTCACCATCATTATAATCAAAGTCACCGTTGTTTGAGTTGCCTGTAACTGTTGGTGGTTGACCTTGCAAGTCTTGTTTCTTTGCGTTTATACTGCTAACTGTTTTATAAACATTGGTTAATCCGCTTAAAGCGCTTGAAGCAACACCTGCGGCACCTCCTACGAGTGCACCCATTGGGCCACCTAACGCAAAACCTAGGCCAGCACTTGCCGCACCCGTTCCAACGGATACAGCACCACCAACAATGCTGTTTGTGATTGCAACATCATTTTGTGTTTTAGAAGTCATAAGGTACGCACCATATTGATCATTTAAGACGGGTAGCGTATTATTGGTGTTTGAAATAACACTCTTATCTTTTTGGTTTCCACTTCCTTGATAGTTATCACACCAATAACGGATTGTAACGGGAGAGCCAAAGCCTAAGGTATAAGAGATATGAGGATTTGAAACGTATTCCGGTTTAAATACTTGTGCAGACCCCTTGTGATTGGTCACTTTAAAATATGAATAGGGGTAATAATTAAGTTTAGGTTCACTAAAATAATCCGAAGTTACGCCACTTGAAGCTGAGCCAAAACGTAAATCAGAAGTCAAACCAACAACACGCCTACACCCATAACTGTCTGTTTGATACTGTAAGTCAGTAGGGTCAGCTGGAAGTCTGAAAATCTCAACAATGGCGCTTGCAAATCTCGCCGCTCTTTCTTTTACCAGTTCTCTTGTTTTTTGATATTTATCAAGTCCCGGAATATAACCAATAACATCAGCCGCCGCACTGTTACCAACAAACATGGTATTTAGAACTTTTGACATTTCTGTCACTTTTCCGTACCAGTCCTCACTCCCTGCTACAGGGTTTGTGTAACCCAAAGGATTATTTAAAATATTTCTCTCTTCGTCTGTTGCAGGCATTTTTAACATCGCTCTGAATGATGAATCAAAATAATAGTAATGAACGCAACTAGGGGTTGAACCGTTTGGCCCATTTAATGATGAAGGCTCTTGTTTATCCCAATATTTTGACTTCATAATATCTTCAACTGTTTCAGTCATGACCACAAAATAATCTGGCCCAATTCCTGATCTATCCCATAAATGAACTTGTTTCCTTAATACATATTCATTACCAGCGTCAAGTCCTTCTTCAACAGAAATTGTTTCATTCACATTTGTATGTTCTCGTTCTACATAACATTTGCCAAAGTTAATATTGAATTGCCATGTTTGCCATGCGTCTGTTGTTATCACAATTCTTGAATTGTTGGGGCTAATATATTCCATTCGGTCAATGAAAGCATAAAACCATTTACTGCCAAAGTTTGCGTTTTGATACATAACATAATTTACACCCCATAAACTATCAACACTAATGGGTAAATCTATTGTGCTATCTTTTCGCTGATAGGTGAGGTTGTTAAAGGTGTGAAGTGCTTTACCTGAGAAATAATCTCTTTGCTGTGTAGTGTTTGCAAAATCTAACTGATTTTCATATGTATTATCAATAGGAACCAAGCATAATATAACTTGTGTTAAATTTTGTACATCTGCCATAAATTCTTCCTTTCTTTAAGCTTCGCTCTCACTCCGGTCACCTTTGGTGACCTTCGTCATTGCGCACACGCAATGTCTTTTAATCCGTAAAACAATCTTTTCAAGCAAGCTTGAAGCTTGATTTATCGGCTTAAAAGTCGCTCCGCTTAGTGCTTGTTTGCAAAAACAGCCCTTCTGATAATGAAGGGCTGTTTAGTTTTATTTAATTAAGCTCCTGCGGTGTTACCGTTGACGGTTACAGTTGCAGTTCCTGATTTTGTGCTGTTTCCTACAGCCGTTGCAGTGACTGTTAAGCTTGCCGCAGTTTCGGCCGGAGATACGGAAAGTGTACCAGCCCGATTAATAACCGTTCCGGCTACGCCACCTGTAACTGTCCAATTTACAGCTTCATCAAATACACCTGTTCCAGCTACAGTTGCGTCAAAGGTGAGTGAAGCTCCTTTATTGAGTGATGCGGTAGTTGGGGATACGGTTACACCTGTAATGGTGTTTGATGGTGTTGACCCATCAACAAAGGCAACGGCGTTTGCCAGTAAGCTGTAAGAATATACTTGCCATACGTGGAAGAAGTAATTCCAATACATGCCTTCTGCATTGTAGAACTCTCTTGTGGTTTTTAACTGGTCCCATACCTGTAAGAAAGATTCATCAACCAGCATTGCCATGACATTCGTGGCGGCTCCAAAATCATCAACTTCAATGACACGTCCCATGAATTCAATCTTGTCAAGATTAAAAGCATAAGCCAAAGCTTCAACATTTAAGTTCGCATTAACATCAGCTCTTACAATAAGAATCTGTCTGTCTTTCGGCGTCCATGTTTTGTAATCTAGTTTATTATACTTTGTAGATGGGAAAGTAAATGCAGAAGATGTCCCAATTAACTGTGCCGCTAATTTCTTACCAGAAGTTTCATCAGTTACGGGCGTTCCTGTAATGGTCGTAACATCTGATTTTGCTACGGAACGCCCTAATGTCTGTTTCATGAGCATAAACTCGTCCATTTCTGCACCATTGTACATAGAGTTAACAATTGCCGCAATGAAACGGTCAAGAGAATCCCAAGATACAAACGCCTGTCTTAACTGCTCATCTGAAATGGTAACTTTGTAACGGTCTTTTCTGTTTACCCTGTGATACAGAACTTTTACGTCCGGTTTTTCCTGCATGAGCAGATTAATGCCTGTTGGGTCAAATGGTCTTGCTTCTGCGGGGTTAACGCCGATTTCCTGTAAATCAGCACCTAACGGAAGGTTGCCTGAAATTAAACTTCTTAACTGGTTTTCGTATAACATATCGCGTACAAAGGTGTATGCAATACGGTTAATGAGTACATCAAGAAATTCATTCTGAACAGCCTGATAATTAATAATTGGATTCCCAACGTCCTGAATACTTGCCGATCTTCCTTCAATATAAGGAACTGCGGCTTTATAGGCTTCGGAAGCACCGTTATAGTCAGTGCCGTCCAAACCTTCTCTTACGGCGTTTACGGCCGCCACGCCGTCAAATGTTTGTTTTGAACTTGCCATATATTTTCTCCTTTTCTTATTTGCGTTTTCTGATTTCATCTAAAGACACCCTTCTGTCCTCAGCTTCATCTGAAAAATCACTGAATCGGTCACGGTCATCACGTTCTACGCGATCATACTCACCATAATTTGTTCTGCCTACATTTTCATAAAGGCGGCGGTTTGCTTCGGAAAGCTCTCTCACCTTTTTTTCGAAACGATCAGCCCGCTCCTTCTGCGCTTCACGGTCATCATAAAGCGTTCTAAAATGTCTAGGTAAATCAAGAATGAGTTTTGAGAAACGATCATCATCGTCTCTTGCGTCCTGCAACTCAGATACTAAATCAAAGTATGTTCTAGGATTCATATCCGCTACAGATTCGTCAAAAGAATCAATCTTTTCTCTATCTCTCTTAATTTCTTCTCTTTCTTCACGTCGTTCTTCTCTTTCATCATCTCGACGTTCGTCTCTTGTTTCAGCCATAAAATTCTCCTTTTCTTTTATTTCTAATAACCTTCACCGTTGTATTGTACATGGGTAAAGGTTTCATAGACAATTGTTTTTAAACCTAATGATTCTGCCAGTCTTCCAATCCCCGTTGGTGACCAACCTGAACAATAAATGTCTGCGGCCCTTCCTAAGCGGTGGTAGCTATCAACCGCAGAACCAGATAAGCTATCATTAAATGTTTGACACCGCACACCGGAAGTGATTACAATGGTCTGATCAACTTTCTGTCTTAATTCTTCCAGTAGTCCAAGGAAGGTAATATTCATAATCTCAGGCCAACCGTTGCACCCTTCATCATGAACCGTTCCTTCAACATTCGTTTCGCAAGCAAATTCTGACATGTGAAAATGTTCTGTCGCCTGTACTGTCCAAAGCAAATTTTGAGCAACGTGCTGAGTATCAAA
>ERZ1643251.5560-NODE-5560-length-10218-cov-6.325396_pt1 | contig 10218 bp, 7 predicted proteins | sample MGYA00579261_ERZ1643251 | MGnify/ENA primary metagenome ERZ1643251 (study PRJEB29033, sample SAMEA4952267) | chicken gut metagenome | biome: Broiler Chicken; feature: Gastrointestinal Tract; material: Caecum | place: Ireland | collected 2018 | study: Broiler...
TCGATTTGTTACCTTTTTGAAAACTATTGCAACTTGCTATTGCAATTTGCGATTAATTTATCATTCATTTCACCGCGTCATATAGCTTCTCGGCCGCCGTCATTATCGACTCCTTCTTCGACGCGAGCGTAGAAACCACCGTGTCGCTGCTCGCTTTCATCATATTCTGAATCAAATCGCGCAGCCCGCCGATTTCGTAGGTCAGACCGATGTCCGACGTGTATGAATCGAATATGATGTCGAGCATCTCCGCCGACTCATCGTCGCGCGAGACCTTGCGCTGTAATGTAACATCGTAATAAGCGTCGATGAGCGTGTCGGTCGACACCGAGCACATATATTCGAGTATCACGCTCGTGCGCTCGAGGTCGCTGCCGCCCTTGGGCACTACATAGCAGCGACCGCTCCACGCCTGATAGGTCGAATAGTAGCTGTCCTGCTCAGCGTCGAGCTTCGGCAGCGGCAGGATTCCGAAATCGTCCTCCATGTCGCGCATAGTCGCAACGTCGCTCAGCGTCGTTATGCGGTAGAGCGCACGACCTTCCTTGAATATGTTGATAATTTCAGTCCAGATATCGGGTACGACTCCCTCCATCACCTGTGCGCGCAGCTGGATCTGACCGTTAGAAAAGAAATTGTACAGACTGGACAGTGCGCCCACATTCCGCTCGCTGTCGAGCGAGAACACGAACTCTCCCGCCGAGTCAGTCTCGATAGTCTTGATACCGCAGGACGTGATGAAGCCGATGACCGCGCTGTCACTCGACAGAAGTCCCCACTGGTCGTTGTGGTCGAGTACCGTGTCGCCGTTCAGATCCTGCGTGATGTCGCGGCACTGCTCCTCGAGCTTGTCGAGCGTCCATTCGCCGTTTCTGACCATTTCATACGGCTCCTCAAGCCCGTTCTCCTCATAGAGCCGCTTGTTGAACACGAGTGCCCAGGTCGAATTCTTGTCCGAATAGTTGAGGTCGCCGAACAGAAGATAGCTCTTGTTCGCGATTGAAGCCGTGTCTATCGCGTTCTTGTTCCACCACGGCTTGTCGATGTCTACATACGGCAGCTCGGTAAGGTCGGTCACAACGCCGCCGTTGATACCCGAGACATGAGCCGTAATCGTGTCGAGCACCGCGTCATAAGCTTCGTCCGCCGCCATGACCGACTTCGGCATATCCGACGCGACATTGTCCGACTCAACCTTGACAATGGTCACACCGAGCTTGTCCTCGACCACTTTGTTGCGGTCATACAGCGCGTCGTTGAGCGGCTCGCCGTTCTGTTCGTCGGCGAATATCTCCTCCTGAACCGCGTATGACATGCTGCCAATTTTGCCGCCGAGTATCTTGAATTCATAGCCGTCGTATTTCACATCAGGGATTTCGGCGACAAGCGAGGTAGAATCAGAGGTCGCGGTATCGGTGCTCGCGTTTGGATCACCACTGGTGGTTGTATTTTCCGATATACCGTCAGAGGCACATGAAAAAAGCGTGGCAGTGCTTAACACAAGTGTCATGAATATTACAAAATATGAACGTTTGCGCATTTGATACAATCCCTTCCCCACAAAAAATTATATTAATCACATCCGCATTTAGCCGATTGTGTAGCATAATTATAACATAGTATCTGTGTGTAGTCAAGATAGTAAAACTAATTTCTCGAAATTATTTTATCCCTCGTTCGATTTATAAAACTAATCGCTGAACCGATTTTCGCCATACTCGCTCGACAAAACCGAAGGCATGAGTTACTGTTGATATCAAAAAAACCGCCGTGACCGAATCAGTCACGGCGGTTAAATAATCCTCGTTGCATATTTACGCCAAAGCCCTCGCCAAAGCGAAGTCTTCCTTGACGGCTGACCGCACGGTCTGCCCGACCCAGTCACTCGCCCTTGTCCGCCTCAATGCCGACGACCGCCTTGTATACCTCGTTCTTCATAACGCCCCTGTCGCGCGCGCAGGCTTTCACCGCTTCCATCTTCGTCATGCCCTGCGAGATGTAATATTCGACCTGCTCGACGACGCTCATTCCCGCGAACTCCGTCTCTTTAGGCTGCTCCGACGCGCCCTCGACTATCAGTACATACTCGCCGCGCGGCTCGCGGTCATCGTACAGTCCGACCGCTCGCGACAAGGTTACGCGTACTATCTCCTCGTTCAGCTTCGTCAGCTCGCGGCAGAGCGATATCTTCCGGTCGCCGAACGCCGCGTACAGGTCGGCGAGCGTCGTTTTCAGCTTGTGCGGCGCTTCGTAGAATATCAGCGTCCGCGTGTCGCCCGCAAGCTCGGCGAGCCGGCGTCCGCGCTCACCACGGTTTGTCGAGAGAAAGCCCTCGAACGCGAAGCGCGACGTCGCGAGTCCCGACAAGGTCAGGGCGCACAGCGCGGCGCAGGGTCCGGGCACTGCCGTCACCGGTATCCCCCGCTCGGCGCAGAGCTTGACCAAATCCTCGCCCGGGTCGCTGATGCCCGGCATACCCGCGTCGGTCACGAGCGCGCAGGATTCGCCGGCGGCAAGCCGGTTCGCGATTATCTCGCCCCGCTCGCGCTTGTTGTGCTCGAAGTAGCTGACCAGCGGCTGTCTGATGCCGAAATACGCGAGCAGCTTCGCCGAATTGCGCGTGTCCTCGGCGGCGACAAAGTCCACGCCGGCGAGCACCTTTTTCGCGCGCTCGGACAGGTCGGCGAGGTTTCCGATAGGCGTTGTGACGAGATATAATGTGCCGCCGCGTATTTTATTTTTTTCGGTGCCGTCCGCATTAAATTCGTCCGCGTACAACCGTTCAGGGTCTTTGGTAAGGCTCATCGAATTCACCCGTTTCGTAGATTTTATTGAGCTCGGCGGTGTATTTCGCGCCCGCTCCGCTCTCGTACATGATAAGCGGCGGCGTCACATACATTCCCGCCGACGCGCCCTTCTTCGACTCGCACAGCACGAGACAGGGCGCGAGCTCGAGCCGCGAATGGACAAAGGTCATGCGCTTCGGCTCAAGTCCCGACTCGCACAGCGCCGAGACTAAGCACGCGAGCCGGTCGGGACGCCAGACCGTGTAAAATAAACCGCCGTGCTTTAGCTGCCGCGACGCCGCGCGGCAGAAGTCGCCGATACCGCCGAACAGCTCGTGACGGGCTATCTGCCGCCGCTCGCTGAAGCTGCGCCCGCCCGTCGGCTTCATGTACGGCGGATTCGACACAATAATGTCGAGCGGTCCGCCAAGACTCGAGCCGTCAAGCTCGCGCAGGTCGATGCAGCGCGCGCGCAGCCGCTCCGAAAAGCCGTTAAGCTCGGCGTTGCGCGTGATAAGCTCGGCGAAGTCGGGCTGCAGCTCGACCGCGTCGATACGCGCGACCTTGCCCTTTGCGAGCAGCAGAAGCGAGATTATGCCGGTGCCGCTCCCGAGGTCGGCGCATCGCGCGCGCGGACTTTTCCGCACATATGCCGACAAAAGGTACGCGTCGCTGCCGAACGTCAGTCCGTCGCGCTTCTGTATCAGCTTAAGCCCCGAATTGATATCGGTTATCGTCTCGTCCGGCAGCAGATTGAATTTATCATAATGTTCCATATAACCTCAAAATAAGCGAAAATCAAATAATAACATGAACATTAAACAAAGACGAATATAGAAAATCGAAAAATTCGGAATTCGAAATTCCAAATTCCGAATCCCGAATTCCGAAACCTTATAGCAACAGCTAACAGCTAACAACTAACAACTAACAACTAACAACTACTCCGTCTTTCAATTGGCTTTCTCGAACGAGACGGCCGAGGGGATTATTACCTTTTTGATATCCGCGCCGACCGAACGGAGCTTGCCGACGATATCGTCGTATCCGCGCTCGATGAAATGTATGTCCTCGATTTCGGTTCTGCCCCTCGCGGCGAGTCCGGCTATTATCATAGCCGCTCCGGCGCGCAGGTCGAGCGCCTTCACCGGCGCGGCCGACAGCATTCCGCCGCCCTCGATTATCGCGGTCGAGCCGTCTACCGTGATGCTCGCGCCCATGCGCTTCAGCTCCTCGACGTACTTGAAGCGATTGTCATATATGCTCTCAGTAAGGCAGGATACCCCCTTGGCGAGACATAACAGCACGCCGATCTGCGGGTTCATATCGGTCGGGAAGCCCGGGTAGGGCAGAGTCTTGATGTTGACCCGGCGCAGCTCGCCATTGCCGCAGACCTCGACCGAGTCGTCGTTTTCGATTATCTCCACGCCCATCTCCTCGAGCTTTGCCGAGATCGATTCAAGGTGCTTCGGAATGACGTTGTTCACGCGCAGGCGTCCGCGCGTCGCGGCGGCGGCGCACATATATGTCCCCGCCTCGATCATGTCGGGGATTATCGCGTAGGTGCTGCCGTACAGCTTATCCACGCCTTTGATCTTGATTACGTCAGTGCCGGCGCCGGTTATCTTCGCGCCGCAGGAGTTGAGGAAGTTCGCAAGGTCGACTATGTGCGGCTCGCGCGCCGCGTTTTCGATAACCGTAGTCCCCTTAGCGCGGGCAGCGGCTATCATTACGTTTATAGTTCCGCCGACCGTGACGTTGTCAAAGTATATCGACGCTCCGGAAAGCTCGTCGGCAGAGGCTTTAACATAGCCGCCCTCGACCGAGATCTCCGCGCCGAGCGCGCGGAAGCCCTTGATGTGCTGGTCGATCGGGCGAATTCCGATATCGCAGCCGCCCGGGAGTCCGACATACGCGCGTCCCCAGCGTCCGAGCTCGGCGCCGATGAGATAGTAGGAGCCGCGCATACGGCGCACGAGGTCATACGGCGAGACTCCGCCCGTAGCAAAACGCGAGTCGATCTCGACCGTGTTCTTTGTCAGCATACGTATGCGGCAGCCCATTGACGATAATATTTCGAGCGACAAGGTAACGTCGCTGATGCAGGGCACATTTTCGATGACGCATTTGTCGTCTACCATCAGCGCCGCGAGCAATATCGGCAGCGCGGCGTTCTTCGCGCCGCTGACCTCGATTGTGCCGTGCAGCGGCTTTGCGCCGTTTATGATTATTTTTTCCATAACTATTGTACCATAGCCGCCGTCCGACATTGCAGGGCGGCAGTCTCCTTTGATTCGGTGGAATTGCGCCGGCGCGCCAGCCGCGTGCGGCGTAATATTCGGGATATATCAAATACCGACATCAGGTCGGCAGTGAAATTAGAAGCTGATTAATATTTATAAAAACAGATACAGATTCTGTGTCGGCGAACCGACTAAGTACAGCCGCCGCGCGACGCCGCGTGACACATTGTGTCGTCGTTTACATCGTGTTCAAATTCGCCCAGCTATACAACAGTATTATAGCATACATTTGACCAAAACGGAACCCCTTTTCACATATTGTTTACAATTCGTTGCAATTTTTACCTTGTGCTCAAATATTCGGTGCTGTTTGCAGCATTATACACAATCAGCGTGCCGTCCGAGTGTCCGAGCTGCCAGGATGGGATAAAATAGAGCGCGGTTTTTTCGGCGTTCCAGTAGGTGGTGAAGCAGGCGTCGACTGATACTACGCCGGGAAGCGGTTCCTCCGAGCCCTGCGCGTTCTCGGACTCGCGCCGGCCAATGAGCGTCTCAAGATCGGAGAACAGTATATTGACCTGGTCGTATAAGTCGCTGTTGTAGCTCGTATCGAAATCGAAGAAATACCAGTGCCCCGACGCGGCGACCAGCTCGCCGTCGGACACCACGCAAATTACGCCGTGACCGTACACCACAAGCCCGTCTATGAGCTGCGACGCCTTGATATAATAATTACCGGTGTCGGGTTCCAGTATGCAGCCGTCGACCCGAATATCGAACAGCGACTCGCTGCCGTAACCGGCGGACAGAAAGCTGACGACGATATCCTCGACGTCGGACGCCTGGCTTTTATTGGGTTTTTGATAAACCGCGGCGTAATCGTCAAAATTATCCGCGTTAATGTCAGTATATGCCGCGGTCTGATTATTGTTATTTTTCGTGTAAATAAATCCGAGACTGTTGTCAAACTCAAACGAATCGCCGTTTTCGGTGATTATCATCATGCCGTTCGGAATGATGGTGGCGTTCTGCCGCTTCGAGCCGGACAACAGCTCGGCGGTGCGATTGAAGTAGTCCTCACCGTATACGCTCTCATATATATCGGCGTCGAACCGCCGCAGCGGAACGCAGCCGATATCGACCGACAGTCCGCGGTCATAAAGCAGACTGACCGCGTCGGCGACCTCGTCCTCGTCGATGTACTCAAGACTGCGTCTTTGCACCGAAATGTTGTATAGAAGAAACACATTCGCCGCGAGAAGCATCAGTATCAGCAGATTTTTGACCGACGCCCAGTTCATTTTTTCCTCCTTTAAATAATAATGTGAGTTCGATAAATAATAATGTGAGTTCGATGGAAATTTTTAAATAATAAAACCGCAAACAATAAAGAATTCAAACAACCACGTAGAAACCAAGCCGCCGGTTGGGAAGCAGTGGTCCCAGCAGTTTCGTCCTGCGGACGAACCTGCTAAGGCGGCGCATCTCTGTGGTATCTGACAATAAGCAGAAATAAAATCTCTGTGCATTCGTAAACAATTACGCCTTGACCAAATTGTCAAAAGTTTTCGGGTGGGGGTCTGGGGGAGCCCCTTTTTCAAAAGGGGCTCCCCCAGTAAAAGCAAACGGTTTCGCACTTATAAAATCGGTTATCTCAACGTAAACGAGTTTGACAAAACCGGCGTCAGCGCGTCGTAGCGCGCGCTCCAGATCGCCTTGCCGTCATGGTAGGTGAATACCATCTGCGCGTCATGCCCCACCCCAAGACTTCCGGACGCGAGCAGCTTCTCGATAATATACTGCTGCGGCGGGCTGTAAGTGTACTCGTCCGTGCCGGTGTACGCCCGCGTTTCGAGCGTAAAGCTGTACAGCGATTCCTGCGACATCGCGATCACCGCCGCCGGCTCGTCCGATATGCGGATATTTGCATAGGTGTAGAAAAACTCGACATACAGTAACCCATTTTCAGTATATACATCGCCGAGACATAGCGCCGCCTCCCCGCCGATCAGCTCATTTGAAATTTCGCCGATGCTGCGAATCAGGTTGTCGGCAGCGGTCAGCTGGTCGTACAGACTCAATCCGTCGTTGACCGAATAACCGAGCAGATTCCGCAGCGTCACTCCCGAGCCAATGTCGCTCGCCTGGTAGGATATCCTGCCTCCGCCGAGCCGTAGCCGGCTCATCGAACGGACAAACACCTCGGTGTCGTCGTCAATATAGCTGCTCAGCTTGTCCGGATTGAAGTCGAACAGCCGCAGAAGCGAATTGCGCGTGTCGATTGAATCAAAGCCGCTCTCGTTCGAGGTTATGACCTCGGCTTCAAGCTCGGCGTCGAGCATCGGCTGTGAAATTGACAGCGCCGGAATGCCCGCAAAGTCAAACGGATAGGTCTTTATGGCAAGCTGCTCGTCAGACAGCCGCGACATATAAAAGGAAGACGACAGCACACTCTCCTCAAGCCGAAACATGAAGTACCGGTCGGAGCCGTCATACGCGTACGCGACGAACCGATGCGCCGCGACGTTGTTGTCCGGAATTATTATAATTTCGCTGATATACGCGTTTGTGAGGTCGCTGCTAAGGTGCGCGACGTCGCTGTCCGATATGACCAGCTTTTCGGACGCGTAGGCAAAAATCAGCTGATACATCACCGGCACGTGATAGCGGATATATATATACTCGCTGCCCGAGGCCGCTTCCGAAAAGAGCTGCTGACCGGACTGTGCGTCAAGCCCGACACAGATACCGCTGCTGCCGAAAAGCTCGATAAGACAAGGGGTGATCAGATTATAAAGCTCGAGCGCCGATTCCCGATCCGCCATGCAGCCGACCGGCGTGGACGAAGCCAGCTTGTAGCCGATGAATTCGGGCAGCATACGCGTCGCGTCGAGCCCCTCGGTGTTGACGTCCGACTGCACGCTCCACAGCTTGTCGAACGGCCGCTCGCTCTCGTCGGTCGTCATAGACTGATAGATGTGCGTTCCGCCGATATACATCACGACCAGCAGAATCATACTGACGACAAGCAGCGCGAGAATAATATTGCGCGCAAGCTCGGTCGCGTATATATGCTTTTTACGATTTTCCCTTTTGACCATATTCATCCTCACCAAGGTAAATTCAGTCCTCGACCGTTTTGAGCTTGGTTTCAAGCGGCAGATATATCGTCACCGCCGTGCCCTCGCCGAGCTCGCTCGCAATCGAAATGCTTCCGCCGTGCGCGTCGACGATTTCCTTTGCAATCGCCAGTCCGAGACCGGTGCCGCCGGTCTCGGAGGTGCGCGACTTCTCGACGCGGTAGAAACGCTCGAACAGGTGCGGCAGATCCTCGGCGGGGATGCCGATTCCGTTGTCGGATATAGTCAGCTCGACGCCGCCGTCGGCGGCTCTCGCCGAAAGCTTTATCTCACCGCCGTCCGGAGTGTATTTTATCGCGTTCGACACGACGTTGATTATGACCTGCTCGATTCGCTCCTTGTCGGCGACAATCTCGGGCAGAGAGTCCGTCACGAGCGTCAGCTTGTGCGAATGCGCGGCGGCCTCGACCTGCATAACCTCACAGATGTGTCGCAGCGCGGCGTTTGTGTCGAATTTCTGTATGCTCCATTTCGTGCGCTTGTTGTCGAGCCGAGACAGAACGAGCAGATCCGATACTATACGCGTCATGCGGTCGCATTCATCGACCGCCATGTGCAAAAAGAAATCCTCGGTCTCGGGCGGCATATTGCGGTCGGAGAGTATCGTCTCGCACGCGCCCTTGATGCTGGTCAGCGGAGTGCGCATCTCGTGCGACACATTGGCGACGAATTCGCGGCGAGACTTGTCGAGCTCATAGCGTCCGGTCTCGTCGTGTATGACCGCGAGGATACCGGTGTGCGGCTCATTGTCGGCCGTGTAGCGCAGCTTGCCGAAATTCACGTCAAGCACTCTGCCGTCAAACATTACGTCGCTGACGCTGTAGCCGTCGGTCGATTTTGCGTCGTCGGTCGATTTTGCATTATCAGTTGATTTTCTATCGTCGATTGACCTTGAATCCTCATTTGGTCTGCGGTCGACATACTCGACGTCGAAATCGGGCGTGTATTCAATCCCGAACAGGCTGACGAGCTTGCGGAACGTGAAGTTCTCGTCGTATTTGTCGCCGAGCAGATTCATGAAGCTCTGATTGATGTGCATGACATGACCGTCCTCGGTGAACGCGACGACGCCGTCGTGCAGGTAGGTGAACAGAGTTTCGAGCTTCTGGTGCTCGCCTGAGACCTCCTCGAGCGTGCCCTTCAGCGTCGTTTTCATATAGTTGAATGTGTCGGTCAGCGTGCCGATCTCGTCGTGCGAGTGGACGTCGATCTCGTGCGAAAACTCACCGGCCGCGATGAGCTTCGCGCTGCGAGTCAGGCTCTGTATCGGCGAGGTTATCGCTTTTGACAGAAAGAATGCTAACACTATCGCGAATAAAAGACCAAACATCAGCGCCTGCAATATTATCGCGAACAGCATCCACGTGAACTTCTGCATCTCGTCCATCGTGTCCTTGATATAGATGATACAGCTGCGTTCGCCGTTGTCAAGCAGCAACGCCCAGTCGGCGAAATCCGAACCGAGCGGCTGCGTGTTGACCGGCTCGCCGCGCATCGCGGCGAGCATATTCGCGGTCTTTTTGAGCGATGTGCCGCGCTCCGAATCCGAGCCGTCGAGGTAGCTGCTGTTCTCGTCAAGGATGTAGAAGTCGCGGTAGTCGTCGATACCCAGAACGCCTCGATAGGAGTCGAGAATCCGGCACTGCTCCTCGGCGAACGAGTCGCTCGACAGCGCGCTTTGCAGCTCAGCGGTCAGCTGTCCGGACGGGTCGAAGCTCGTGTTCATCAGATTCGTGAAGTCGTCCATATAGAAGCTGTTGACGCTGTTTATGAGAATCGTACCGATGACGCACATGACCGTAATCATGAATATGACTAAAATCAATATTATCTTAAAATAAAGGCTATTGTACATAGGTTTATAATCTCAGCGTAGTTTTGTGGGCTTGAGGCAAGCGAGGGAGGGAAACGAGTGAGGAGTTAGGAGTGAGGAGTTAGGAGTTTTGGAAAAAATTTGCCTGCGGCAAATTTTAATAATTAAAACGCGAGTGCGGGAGGGAGGGAAACGAGTGAGGAGTTAGGAGTGAGGAGTTAGGAGTTTTGGAAAAA
>ERZ1643251.5562-NODE-5562-length-10214-cov-11.577124_pt1 | contig 10214 bp, 10 predicted proteins | sample MGYA00579261_ERZ1643251 | MGnify/ENA primary metagenome ERZ1643251 (study PRJEB29033, sample SAMEA4952267) | chicken gut metagenome | biome: Broiler Chicken; feature: Gastrointestinal Tract; material: Caecum | place: Ireland | collected 2018 | study: Broiler...
CAACATTACCATCATTGCAAAACAAAGCTAAAGAAATATTACAGTTTTCTCCTGAACACAATCTATTTGGTTGAAAGCTCTGATTCCCTGGATCATCAACATCCACTTTTTCTCCATTTACCCGATCCAAAACATTAGCATTATCACCAGTTGAAGCAGCAGCGGAAGTCAGTAAAACACATTTGCCTCCAGTATCATCTCCATTACAAATTTCGTAAATTCTTGTTGGACATGCTGTTGAATCTCGTAAGCGAACGATAACATCATTGTATTGAAATATAGAAGAAGTAGTTACGGCACTAGTATCTCCCGTATTAAAACGTAAAGTAAAATTCTCATATTCACAAACCCAATCATATTCTGTATCAATAACAGTATCACCACCACTATTTTTACAAGAATTTTCATTAACATTTTGAGTAGATAAACTTGGATTTAAAGTGGCTTGCAATAACGAACTAGGACCGTTGTTAATAGCATAAATATCATAAGTAGCAAAACCACTTTCATCATCCAAATCAACATAATAATAAATGTTTGTAGGACAAGCATAAGGTCGAGATTCGTTATCTGTTTCCAAATCAGCTATCGTAAAATTTGTTGTATTTATTGTACAACGATTCCCATAAGAACCAGAAGTACAAGTAAAAGTCGGATCAGCACAATCAAAATTAATACTAATCCTACCATATCGGGTATTATAAACACAATCCAATACTTCAGCATCCGCCTTAACATTTCCTAAAAAAAATAACATAAACCCCAAAAGACAAACAAAAATATACCTAAATCTAATCATTTGAACGCTCCACTCTTCTTAACAAGATTATACAAAAAAAAACATAAAAAAACTAGTGCTTTTACACACTAATTTTACTTCCTACCATGCGTCTTGAGCATAAGTATCACATTCTCCATCTCCTGGATTTGTAATACATGTCCGACATACTTGCCAATCATCTTGCGCTCCAGATTCAGAGAAATTAGAAACAATTCCTAACACAACATTAACAATCGTTGGAATAAAGAAAATCAAAACAGCTGAAATAGCTCTCATTGCCAAAGACTTTGTTGCTTTTTTTATTTCATCATCCTTAGCAGCCACAACAGCTTTCCCTAAATCTAACATTCCCCATACGATTAACAAAATAGGAATAACAATTTTTACAACTAATAATATATAACCTACAACTTGCCAAATATTAGCCGTATTCACACAAAAACCATCAAATTCAGTTCCTGGAGTCATAAACTATACCTCATTTCTTTTCATAAGAATATTTTATAAAGATTTCCCTTCAAAGTCAAGCAATAATAACCTCTTGACACTAGATTTCTTCAATTTGCATTAAATTTGTTGTTCGATTAACATCATTATTTGGATAACCACCTGTAATAACAACAACATCCTTTTTCTCTAAAGGCATAAATGCTTTAGCCTTTTCAATGCTTTCTTTAATAACCTCATCGGTTGAATTCATCAAAGGCATAACTACAGGATAAATACCGTAATTCAAAATCAAACGACGTCCATCTTTCTCATTTGGTGTTAAAGCAAGAATAGGTGCAACTGGTCTATAGTTACTAATCAAACGAGCCGTTCTACCATGAACAGTTGCTGTTGTAATCACTTTAGCATTTAAACGATTAGCTGTATCAACAACTGCTGTTGCCACTGCATCACGAATATTCGTAACCAAACGCATCTCTTCAACATAATTATATTCAGCATACTTTTCTGTAGCTTCACAAATACGTGCCATTGCTGCCACTGTTTCAATTGGATGTTTACCAACAGTTGTTTCGCCAGAAAGCATTACAGCATCAGTACCGTCCAAAACAGCATTTGCAATATCACTTGTTTCAGCTCTTTTAGGACGAGCATTTTCCATCATCGTTTCAAGCATCTCAGTTGCTACAATACAAATCTTATTTTTACGACGACAAGCCTTAATCATTTTCTTTTGTTCAATAGGCACGATCTCACTAGGAATTTCCGTTCCAAGATCACCTCTAGCTACCATAACACCATCAGAAACATCTAAAATACTTTCTAAATTTTGAATACCTAAAGCACTCTCAATCTTACAAATAATTTGAAAATCTTCGCGACCATGTTCTTTAAGTAAAGCTTTTGCTTCTAAAACATCCTCTGGTGTACTAACAAAAGATAAAGCTACAAACTCTCCACCATGTTCACAAGCGTAAATCAAATCTTCACGGTCAGCCTCGCCAATAAATGGAATATCAAGTTTAACACCTGGAACACTCATACTCTTACGATTTCCTAAAGTTCCACCAGCGACAATCTTACAAGTGACACCATCACCTTCTTTAGAAACAACTTCTAATCTCATCTTAGCATTTTCAAGTAAAATTACATCACCAACTTTTAAAGAATCAATAGCTTCAGGATGATTTACTGAAAATCTTTCTTTCGTTCCTAAAACACTTTCTTTTACAAGACGAACTAACTCGCCTTCAACAAGTTCAATTGCATCATTTTCCATGACACCACATCGAAACTCAGGACCTTTCGTATCCCATAAAATAGCTACATTCATTCCTGTTCTTTTACGTACCTCACGAACAGAGTCTTGTGCCTTTTGTCTTTCTTCCAATGTTGCATGAGAAAAATTAATACGTGCAACATTCATACCAGCAAGAACCATTTGTTCCATAACATCTACATCATTACTTTTTGGTCCTATACTACATACAATTTTTGTCTTTTTCATATAATACAACTCCTTTAGAACAATTAAAAATTTTACTATAAACACGCATAAAAATCAAGAGTTAAAACACAATAAAAATGTGATGCCTATGAAAAAAGAAAAATTATTTAATCTAATTGAAAACAGTCCAACTGCTTTTAACTGTATTCACTACCTTAAAAATATCCTTAAAGAACATAACTTTCAAGAAGTCGTAGAACAAGAAAACTGGGACCTCAAAGACTCTCTATACTTTACTACACGCAACGATGCTAGCTTAATTGCTTTTAAAATTCCCGCCAATCCAGATCACTTTCAAATCATAACGACACACTGCGATACCCCCTCTCTAGAATTAAAACCAGCTGGTGAAAACATCAAAGAAAACTACTTAAAATATAACATCATGCCTTATGGAGGACTTTTAAACTATGGCTGGCTAGACCATCCACTATCCCTAGCAGGACGCGTATTTATCAAAAAGAAAAATACTTTCCAAAGCAAAATCATTGACTTTCAAAAAACCGTAGCCGTTGTTCCAAGCGTAGCAATACACCAAAATGATAAAGCAAATTCTAATCTAGATTTAAACATGCAAACAGACTTACAACCAATCTTAAACTTAAGCGAAAAAAAAGAAGACTTTCTAAAACTACTTAAAGACTTCTTAAAACTTAAAAAAGAAGAAACTCTGTGTGATTATGATCTTTTCTTTTATAACAATACATCTCCCCAAACCTTTGGTCTAAAAGAAGATCTACTTCTTTCTCCACGTATCGATAACCTGACAAGCGTATCCGCAGCCTTTGAAAGCTTCATCGAAAGTGACCCCAAAAGCATATCCATATTTACTACATTCAACAACGAAGAAATCGGTAGCTTAACCCAAGAAGGCGCTGACGGATCATTTCTCTTAGATACCCTAAAAAGAATTACAACAAGCCTAAATATACCACTTGCCCAGGCCCTAGCTAAAAGTTTTATTATCAGTTCAGACAATACCCACGCTACCCATCCAAACCATCCAGAATACATGGACACGACAGCTAATGCTTACCTAGGAAAAGGCTTTGCTATCGTCAAAGAATCATCATCTACAACTAATGCTTACTTCTCATCCCTCTTAAAAGAACTCTGTCACCAACATAAAATCCCTTATCAAGATTCTACAGCTAAAAACGATTTAGCTGGAGGATCTACCCTAAGTGGTATAAGTCTTCGTCATGTCAGTGTAACCTCAATTGACGTTGGCATACCCGAACTAGCTATGCATTCATCCCTAGAAGTTTGTTCTCTAAAAGACTATGAAGCTCTGTATCAAATGATGAAAATCTTCTATCAAACAAACATCACAATCACCAAAAAAGGCACTACTCTTTCTTAGTACCTTTTTTTGTTTTCTTTTTCGGAGTACTCTTCTTCTCTTCCTTAGCCTCCAAATCAATAATCTTCTGCTCAGCCTCTACCTTATCTTCCTTAACTTGAGGATCATCTAAAACAACCTTTGTATTAGCTACAAAATCATGAAGTCCTCGACCATCAGCCCGAACCACAATCATAAATAACATAATATACAAAATAATTGATCCAACCAAATTAACATTCTCATAAACCATATAATAATGATCAACATCCATAAAATGAACAATACACTGTAAAGCAATTGAAATAATCATATTGCTAAGTACAACCGTTCTTAAAATAAAATTCACAATCGTTAAAGGCCTCTCATCATTACTTACAACCCGTATCTGAAACAACTTCTTACCAATCGTTTGTCCCTTACAGAAAAACTGTAAAACACCAAAATACAGTAAAGTACAAACCAAATCAATAATAACATAATACGTATTATAACGATAAATCTCATAAGCAATCGGCACAAAAGCCTGATTATACTCATCTAAACTAATCTCATTACTAGTATACTGTTCCTGTAAATTAACAAGCTCATTATACTTTTCTGAATATGCATCTCGACTTGGGTTTAAAAACGGAACATAAGAAAGCAAAGATACGAGCAAAGAAACAATAAGAACATCCAAAACATAAGCCCCTATTCTTTTAAAAAATGTATGATTCATTCATTTCCTCCTTGATACACCAAAAATTATAACATGACTCATACATTATTTCAAACCCTACTTTTCATCAAAAGAAAAATGCATCAGTTTTACACTAATACATTTATAATCACTTAATCTGAATTGCATCAATACTACTGCCATAAATACCAGCATAGCCTTGACTCGTATTATCCACTTTATTTACCCACGGAAGCCAAGAACCATTTTTAATATGTACACGATACGTAACGCCTTCAATTTGAACACCATCAATATCATTGCCCAAATTACCAGCATAATCATCACGACTTTCTACCCATGGAAGCCAATAACCTTTAACCTTATCATGAACCCGCATCCGATACTTATCTAAATAAATTCCCCCAATAGCATTTCCAAGATTACCAGCATAATCACTAGACCCCATAAACACATTAGGAAGCCAATACTTCTTTACATTATCATAAGCTTGATAAGAAAGCTTTGCTGATTCACTTGCTACAGGCAAATCACTATCAATAAAAGGTGTTGGATCAATTCTTGTATCATACTGATTACGAACCTCAAAATGCAAATGAACACCATAAGCATTTCCTGTCTGACCCATATATCCTATTTGTTGGCCCTTAGTCACCTTATCACCCTTATTCACATAAACTGTATTAAGGTGAGCATATAAAGTATAATACCCATCCTCATGCCGAAGTTTGACAAAATTTCCATAACTAGCATTTCCCGTACTACCAGGACTATTTGTCATACCAGTTTGTACCAACACAACTTCACCATCACTATGAGCAATCACAGCATCTGCCTGATACCATTTTTTTACTACATCAACACCCTGATGAACACCCGCTCGATAGTCATTCGTAATTTGATTCTCACCATCATATAAAATTCGACTCATAAATAACTCCTTTCACGGATAATTTATGAGTTTTTTTTCTTTTTGACCGGATTTATATCACAAATTTTAAAATTTCGCATAAAAAAGAACCTATTTACTGTTATCATGTGAAATAACTTTAATAAGTCCTTTTTCCAATTCTTCTAATGCCCGACCAATAGTTCTCTTATTCTTATAATCCTTCTCAGCCATTTGATAATGATTATTTTCAAGCATTTGTTTACTACGTATAGAAGCAACATGAACCAATTTATATTTTGAATCAACTATTGTCAGCAATTTATCAATAGATGGATATAACATAAAATCACGTCCTTACTTTACTATCATACTAGATATTCTCTAAAACATACAAGAAAAGGAATTACTTCTTTACGCCTCATTTACAATTTTTCGCAAAGCATTCAAAATCTCTACCATTGCCCAAGTATCCTGAGCACAATAAACACGCAAAGCATCTTGCTTCTCTTTTAGCACTTCTTTACACATCTTTTCATAATTAGCATACTCAACAATTGCATCAGTACCATTTTTAACAACCAAATCCTTATATGAAAGCTCACTAAAAACCGGCAAAGTTTTTTTAATCGAAAAAGAGCCACTTAAATTCTCATCATAAAAGTTAAACGTTTCTAAATCCTCTCCCTTAAAACCTAACCTTTCATACAACTCTTTATTATTATTTAAAAGCCATAGCAAATCAAATCCACGATTATAAATCTTCATTAAAGACTCCTTATATTTTGGAAAAATCATAGCCAATTCTTTTATTCTTCCTTTCTCAAAAGCCACATTTTGAGCAAACAAAGTTCCTTTATCGGGATCAATATATTTTAATAATTCCTTGATCAACTCTTCTCTTTCATCACCTGTTGTTTGAGCCAAAAAAACAATATTATCATTATATTGATCACAAACACCTGGCGAAGATTCAATATGTAAACTAAACTCAAAAGGACTTTGAATATAAGGCCATTCTCCCTTAAATCTTGGTAATGGACAAGGAAAAGTTTCAAAATCTAAATGATAAATCGGATATTCCAAACAAGCCAAAGCTTTTCTAATTTTCTCTTTATGAACAAATTGACTATGATTTAAAACACATTCCCTTTGAATCACATGATTTTTCTTTGTAATCCATCTCTCTGGAATATCTAAAAGATGCAAATATCCCGCATTAATAAGTTCCAAACCTTTCAATCTCTTATTGTCATCTGTTACAAACCCAAAAGGATTATTCACATAACACAAACTACTATTTTTAAGTGGAATACACTTCCCACATACACTTTGAAAATACTTACAACAATTCTGTGCCTTATAACCACAAGAAATACCAAGCGGACAAGGTTTCGTATCCATATCATGAATAGCTTTTAAAATACTTTCATTTTCTTTTTCAATCAAAGGTAAATACTCCAAAGTAACCTGATCTAACTGAAACAAAGTAATCAACTCTTCGCCATGATGTTCATGATAAACAGGTTCATTATCTTTATAAGTCCCATCAAAAACATAATTTTGATTTAAAACAGCCAAATAATAATGAAACTTTGGTAACTTATCTTCTTGATGTCTTAACTTATACATAGACTCAATAAAAAATCTTTGAACAGCTAAATCATGAACATACTCACCAACCCTATAACGATCAAAAAGCTTTTGTCTTTCCCGTTTATAACTTTCTAAAGGCATTTCGTTTTCTAAAGGATATCCTTCAATCTCACCCTTTAATTGATATATGTTGTTCTTTTTCCTGAAAATTGAATACTTCTTTCCTTTACGATATCCCCCAGCTAAATCCGTATACTTCTTAGAAGTAGTAGCCTTTACCTCAACAATATTAATACATTTTTCGCTTTCATTATAAACATCCACATAACATAAATATCTAATCCCATTCAAACAAAATTCATACTTTACTTGATCATGCGTTTCCTGAGCATAAATAGTTTTACCTCCAAACATCAGAGAAACAATTCTACCTGCCTCAAGTTCTACCCGTTTATAATAAGGAAGCATAGCCTCAAGTTGCCTATTTACTACCTCCGTTTTATCCACTACATTGCCATCTTCATCTACATCAACCATAGCCTGATAAAGCTCAGAAATTTCACTTTGATACTCCTCTTTCTTATACATATCATAAGAAAGATCACCATCTAAAGCATCCTTTTTAACCCCCTCCAAAGCAACATACCTTGGACACCGCGAATAATTTAAAAATCGTGTCTTAGAAATAGCCATTATTCCACAATCTCTGCCTTATAAGAATCCCCAGACTTAGTCACCTTAATCTTAGCCTGACTATAATCTAAACTCTCTGTATCCATAAGAAGACCCTCATTCACTAACTCACTACCAAACAAATAAGTTTCTTCATCCTGAAATTTATCCTCATTCATCTTTGCATAAGTTTCCGCAGCTAAAATCAATGTATTTGTTTGAACCTCTTTAATCTCATCCGTATTATAAGCTTCCTTTAAAGCATAACTTCCTCTGATAATTCCTATAGCAAACACAATAGCTAAAAGTGAAAACAAAATAACTAATTCTTTAATCGTATAACCATTCTTATTCATCATAATCCACTACCTACCTTCATTACCAAAATTATAACACATTTAAAAAAAATATTAAGTATTTTTCACTTAATATTTAATTTTCCTAATCCTTCCCTCTTCTTCACGAGGTTGAAATCCATACTTCCCATACATATCCAAAAGTTCCAATTCCACTTGAGGCAAAGAAGGAACTTTCTTCATTAAACCTAATAACTTCTTTCTCTTTAACAACTCCCCATTTAAAAGCCTCTTGCGAATAGCCCAAATATCTTTACCACAAAACTTATCTGGAAAATTACTAAAATATAAACTACTTCCCAAAGAATACTCATCAATAACTCCAAAAGAAATATCATCTTGCAAAAACAAACTATTATCTAAAACAGGATAATAAGGACTCTCATAAAGCAAATCATCCACAAAATTAGCATCAAAAAACTTGCGATACAATATACTTCTTAATACTTTATAACGAACAATCTGCTTATCTCCAGCCCGAACATTACCTTCCGGAAAATCATGTCGATATTCAACAACATCCAAAGGTTGAATCACCTTGCCAACATAAATCCCTTTTTGACCTAAATATCTCACGAAACATCACCTTTCATGAAAAGTATTCTAACACACTTCCCAAAAAAGAACAATAATTTTAGCTTTAACATTTCACGAACAAATCAGCCAACCCGATATGGATTACTAGCACTTCCATCACCCAATTTTAGACTATCAGCCTTTAGATTTAAGGTGGGCCTTACACCGTACGAGGCATTCACGACGTTGAGGTTGACCACGTGGCCGTCCGAACTAACGCTATGAACATACGCAAAGCTGCCATTGAAGCTGTGAGAAGTCATAGTCCAGTACTCATTCCCTATATATAAATAATACCCTGAATTAGACGTACTATATCCTCCAGCTAAAACAGCTTCATCCGTTGTAACAAGTCCGATCGGATAACTTAAATCGCCATTTCCAGTCACTTCATCATCTACTGTAAAGCGATCATTTTGCTCTGTACATGTAAGTCTTGGATATTGCGTTCCTGTACTATCCCATGGGCCATAACCCCAACGGTAGTAAGTTGTACTTGTACCTGCACCGGTACCACTATTGTATGAATTAAACGAACGATCATTACAGAATAAAGTGTCACTGATATAGCTTGATAGACCTTTGTCTTCAATATTTGTTTTATACCAACTATCTAAATAGGTTTTAATCGTACTATCATTATCATTGGCATGCGTAGCATCATAGGTGCTCGCGCCTACCGTCCCATACATATACCCAACATAGGCATTGTCATTATAAGATGAATTATAGGCACTGGTTCCAACTTGTCTATCAGTACTTGATTCACCATTAGCATGGGCACTGGTTCCATCATAGATCATTCTTATTGTACCATCGCCATTGATACGGATGATGCGCCAATACATATCTTGTCCTTGTTCATTTGTTCCAAATTTTACGTAGTTGTTCGTAACATTACCGCGGTAATAATAAGAGGTGCCATAATCATCTGGTGCACTGCATAAGTAGCCATTTGTACTTTCAGCACTTGTTACTTGCACTGTTCCATCTTCACTCACTACTGGACATGCTCAAGTTTTGTCTAACTGGTCAATGATTTGGCCAACTACACCTTTAACAAAGTACAAGGTACATTTGGTGTTGGTTACGGTTAGGTTGTTTACGGATACACTCCAATCATCAGTATTTAAAACTGAAAGTTTTGATTTTGTTCATAAATAGCAAAACTAATGATCCTTTTCTTTAAACTTTTCTAATTTCATAACTATCCCTCTTTTTATTACTATGATCGCTTTCATTTTTTTTATGACATCATATCCTATTATACTAATGATAACATTTTTCTAACACTTCTACAACGTCCAAAGGGTGTAAAAAATTTTTGTGGGTAAAATGACATTTTATGCTATACTTAGCTAGT
>ERZ1643251.5563-NODE-5563-length-10210-cov-6.854456_pt1 | contig 10210 bp, 7 predicted proteins | sample MGYA00579261_ERZ1643251 | MGnify/ENA primary metagenome ERZ1643251 (study PRJEB29033, sample SAMEA4952267) | chicken gut metagenome | biome: Broiler Chicken; feature: Gastrointestinal Tract; material: Caecum | place: Ireland | collected 2018 | study: Broiler...
ACTCTGCGCATGATCGCGGGGCTTGAAGATATTTCAAGCGGCGATTTGTACATCGACGGAACGTATGTGAACGACGTTCCCGCAAAGGACAGAAACATTGCCATGGTGTTTCAGAACTATGCGCTCTATCCGCATATGACAGCGTATCAGAATATCTCTTTCGGGCTTACCCTGCAAAAGATTCAGGAACCCGTATATGAGGAAAACGAAGAAGTAAAAGCGGTACTCGTCGAAGTGGACGCCTTAAAAAATGAGTTTGCCCTTATCGGCAAAAAGAACGCCGCCGGGGAAAAGAAGATAGATTCTATCGAAAAGAGCAACGCCGCTTATTCGAAATCGCTCGATGCGCTCACAAAAAAGATCGCACATCTGAAAAACAGAGGCATGCACCAAAGCTCTGTCCGTGCTGCGGTTTCAAAGGCTGAAGAAAGGGTCAAATCGCTCAATAAAGCAATTTCAGAAGGCGTGAAGCAGATCGAAGGCATAATTTCCGATATAAACGGAAGCAAGACGCGTATGTCTGAAATCAAAAAGGCAATTCTTGAAAAACAGCAGTCGATTGCCGGCTATCAGTTAAAGCGGATAGATCAAAAAAAGATTGCCGAACTCAATAAATCGCTTGGCTATTACCGCAGGCTTGCCGTTTCTGACGAAGCAATCCGTAAAAAGGATGAGGCCGAACTTCAAAGATTGGAAGGCGAGCTCGATTTAATAAACGAGAACGGCAGCCTTTCGGAGGAACAGCAGTTCAGGACGGAGGGACTTAAAGATCTTATCGGGCGCTATCGTGAAGAGCTGGATATTCTTGCGCAGAGAAAAGTTTCCATCGAACAGAATATATGCCGTAACCAAAGCGAGATAGAGCATTATTCTCAAACTCCCGTACCTGTATTCAAAAACAGACATTATACAAAGGCGGAGATTGACGAAAAGGTCATGCGCGCAGCAGAGATACTCGATATCAAAAAGTTGCTGCGCCGCAAACCGAGGGAAATGTCCGGCGGACAGCGCCAGCGTATAGCTTTAGGCAGAGCGATAGTGCGTGAACCGAAGGTGTTCCTTTTGGATGAGCCGCTCTCTAACCTCGATGCAAAGCTGCGCACGTCAATGCGCTCGGAAATTGTAAAACTGCATAAACAGCTTAACACCACTTTCATCTACGTTACTCACGACCAGGTAGAGGCGATGACGATGGGTACGCGCATAGTCGTAATGAAGGACGGCGAGGTGCAGCAGATAGATACTCCGGTAAACCTCTTTGATAACCCCGTCAACACATTTGTAGCGGGATTTATAGGTACTCCGCAGATGAATATGTTCGGCGTTGATATGCAGGCCTGCGGCGATAAGCTCAACATCACGTTTGAAGACGAGGTCGTGCTGTCCTTTGAAAAGGCAAGGGTGCGTGCAATAAAAGATGAGTATCTCGACGGCAAGCCGCACCGCGTGATAATGGGCGTGCGTTGTGAAAATCTGTTCCTTACCGAAAAGGGAAAAGGATTCAGATGCACGGCCTCCAATATAGAGCTTCTTGGTAGCGAAACAAATATTTACACTTCGGCAGAAGGGGTAAATATAACGCTTAAACTCAACTATCGTCCCGATGTTTCCGTCGGCGATGAAATTTATGTGGGTATGGATGAGAGCAAGTTGTATCTTTTTGACTCCGTTACCACAAAAACAATACTAAAATAACGAGGTGATTAAAATGAAGAAGAAGTTAATTGCGCTTGCTATATCCTCTGTACTCGCAGCAACATGCCTTGCCGGTTGCGGTGGTGGCGGTGATGACGGAGCCGGGAATGCGGAAAGAATAACTTTTTGGGGAATAACCGACCAATATACTTCAAGCAGTTACAGTCAGCTGGTCGATGCCTACAATGCCGGTCAGGGTAAAATAGACGGAGTATATGTAAAGTATTCGCCTAAAACCGACTCTTCGGCGAACCATATGTCGTATTGTGCTTCGGCAAGGGGTACGGTTGACATAATCGGCGTGAGCGACCGTTATGTATTCAATAATATCGCGCAGGGGTTCTATACAAACTTACAGGATTATATCGATGACCCTTCCACGTATACAAAGAATGCCGACGGGAAAACTTATTTCAGCGTCGATAATTATGCGGCGGGAAACATAGACAGATTCCGTTTCAATAAGGAAACGAGCGAAGCGGGCGAGGGCGAAGACTTATATGCGTTGCCTCTCGTTGCTAACGCCAGCGTTATCTATTCAACGAGGATTATTTTACTCAAAATAATATCAATATCATTTCCGTAACGGAAGATGAGCTCGAAGCTTATAATAAGACGAATGGCACAACGTATGCGCCGAGGGGATATGCCGAATATACGGTAGACGTAATGCCCGCCGCAGGACTTAAAACTTCTAAAAATCTTGAGGGTGAGGAAGTCGTAAAGGTGTTCAACAATCTCATTCCCATGAGTTTCCTCGAAGTGAACACGCTTAGTAAATATTTCACGAGAGAATACAATAAACAATCTCCTTCGCTTTACGGCGTGCTCAATGAGTGGTGGTTCTCGCACGGCTGGGCAGTAGGCGGCGACTGCGTAAAGTGGGATGAGGATATGGGACAGTATAAGTTCACGCTCGGCGACGAGCAGCCCAATTATTTGGTAACTGAAGCCGTCACCGTAAACGGTACCCCCTATGACGCAGGCGATATACTCAGTTATGCCGACAGGAATTGGGTTCTCGATAATTTGTCCTCGGCGGTAGCATCAAGCTTGTACGAACTGCCTTCTCAGTACGAACAGTTCAGGGAGTTCTGCGCCTGGTCGCAGGTAACGGGCAAAAAAGTTGACAATGAAGTTTACGGTTATGGCAATTCACCTTCGCCCGCAACGCTCAACAACAGTTCCAAAGTGCAGTACTTTACGTCGGGCGAAGTGGCAATGCTTGTTGACGGCACTACCGAACTCGACCCCGTGTATAACGCGCTCGTCGGCAAAACGGAGTGGGATATTGCGCCGATGTACACTTACCGCGAGTTTGAAGGCGAAGATCCCGCAGGGAGCGGTACGTTAAAGGTCATCGGAAAGGAATATGACGGCGTAGAGTTTACTGGCGAAGTGAAGGAAGTGAACGGCACTCCGATCGTGGGCAAGCTGTCCGGTTCGTCACAGAATTTCGGCTGGGCTATTCCCGCAAATTCCTCACATAAAGATGCTGCATGGAAGTTCTTGCAATATCTTACTTCCGCCGAAGGGCAGAGCTATTTCGTGGCAAACGATGCGGGCGCTCCTTCCGTAAGTTCGTACATCAACAGTCCCGAATATTACGATAAAGACAATAAAAAATGCGATAATTACAGGGCGATATCCATAATGGTCGAGGCCTGCACTATAGGCGACTGGTCTTACTTTGAAAACGGCAAATGGATATCCGATTGGTCGCTTGAACTCAACGGTCCTGTAAGAAACGGCGAAACGTCATTGACTGAATTCTTTGATCATCAACAGGTACCTACGGATACGATACTTGCGGGATATAAGTTCAAATTGCACGGTAAAGAATAAGGGGGTGCATAATGGAAAGAGTAGCGACGGGGCGTATATCGCTTGATTTGCATAAAAAGAAGAAACTTTCGGGCGAAAAGATATTTGCCTATGTATGTGTGTGCATTCCTATTATCGGCTTTATTCTTTTCAGTTTAGTGCCTCTTGCGATTTCGTTCATTTCAATGTTCACCACTATGGAATATTATGACCTTTCCACAATGACATGGAATAAGTTTGAAACATTCAAGGTGGTTTTTTCGGATAAAGATTTGTACAAGTCGCTCCTTGTAACGGTCATGCTTGCATCAAGTCAGTTCATAAGCCTTACCATAGCGTTGTTTATATCTTTTCTGCTTTCAAAAAAGCCGAAAGGGCGAAAGATATTCCAAATAATTTATTTTATCCCGTATATATGCAGCAGCGTTGCTACGGCGTATATGTGGATGACTATGTTCGATCCGAATTATGGTATCATTAACACGATTCTTACAGGTATATTCGGTGAAGGCGCAAGAGTTAATTGGAGTTCTGATGCTGTGGCATATGTGTTTGCCATTATTATCACCATCGTATGGCAAGCTCCCGGTTACGGTATAGTCATGTATAAGGCTGCATTTGACGCGGTAAATCCGTCGCTGTATGAGGCGAGCGAGATCGACGGTGCGTCTGCCTGGAAAAAATTCTGGCACATAACCTTTCCCAGCATTGCCCCGACGACATTTTTCCTTTTGATGACAGGCATTATCGCGGGTATGCAGACTTTCGACATTGCGCGGCTGTTTGCGGTATCTTTCTTCCCCGATGCCTGGACGGGCACGGCAGGACCGAACAATATCGGACTTACGACGGTAATTTATATCTACAATAAGGGCACGTTGTATTTCAATATACCGTAAGCTTCCGTTGCCTCGTGGATGCTGTTTATTATAATTCTTGTGTTGTCTCTTGTGAATTATAAACTGAGGAAAAGGTGGGTGAATGTATGAAAGCTTTCAAAAGTATCGTCGGCTCATCGGAATCCATACACGACCTTTCTCCGCGCGTAGCTTCATATAAAGAAGTGAAGGAGCGCAGAAACAGAAAGACTACGGGAATTATAGGCAAAATAGTAGTGGTTGCTTTATTGCTTATATATGCTGTTTGTCTCATGTTGCCGTTTTACGTATTGTTCGTAACGAGTATAACGCCATATCAGGAGCTTATGGGTTCGATGAGCTTTATATGGTGGCCGGAAGAAGTTACTTGGGATGCATTCATTCCGTTTATCTCTACCGATAATATTCTCGCGGACGACATCGGCATTCCCATATTGCACGGATTTTTCAATACGTTATGGTCGACATTGCTTACGACGATCGTTTCGTTGTTTGTGAGCGGTCTGGCGGCGTACAGCTATTCAAAGATCAGGTTCAGGGGAAAAGAAGCTCTATTCATGTTCCAACTCGCTACAATGATGATTCCCATGGCAACGATGACCGTGCCGTCTCTCATTTGGTATGAGACGCTTGGATGGACGCATAGTTGGTTTCCAATCATCATTCCGGGGCTTTTCGGCGGCGCAACTACAGTATTCTTTTTGCGCAGTTATATGGCGTCCGTTCCAAACGAAACTCTGGAAGCCGCTAAAATCGACGGACTCGGTTCCTTCCGCATATTTTTAAAAATAGTTCTTCCGCAAACAATTCCCGCATTTATAGCTCAATTTATATTTGCATTTGTAGGCGGATACAACAATTATATGGGGCCGCTGTTGTATTTGAGCGATAATCCTCAGAATTATACTTTGCAGCTGGTGGTTACGGAACTCAGAACTTTTTATAATCAACCGGGACAAGTGTGTGCAAGCTGCCTTATAGCGCTTATTCCGTTGATAATAGTTTATATTATCTTCCAGCGTTTCTTCATAGAGGGCATATCTGTGGGCGGCGGAAAGGAGTAATTAAGTTTAATAACACAGTGTTAAAGGAGAATTAAGCAATGGCAAATGTTCAGGACAGCGAATATCAATTTAATTCTCCTTTTTCGCTGTCAAAAAGAATAGTCGCATATCTCATTGACAGTCTGTTGCTTATACTTGCGGTAATACTCTGTTTTCAGCTTGTAGATATGATGTATGTTAATTTCAATACAAGGCTGAAAGAGGTAAATTCCCAAATGGCAAAAGAGGAGAATGAGATTATCGCGTGTCTTGCAGATTCGGGACTGATGCAGTACGATGAACAGGCAGGCGCTGCCGTTGAAGATGAATTACAGGGGCAAAATTTTATTTATTCGCTGGTGCTTTCTACGCTCGGAGATGATGTTTCTGACGAGGCGGCATATAAAGGCGAATATATCTTTTCGGATATGGGACAAACAGAGCGCTCTTTCATCTATTATTACGCGCAGTTCAAGCCTGCCCACAGCGACGGATTCGTCGGCTATGATGAAAGCAAAACAGGCAGGGCGTATGCAGAAAGCTTGTTTTTGTCGGCGTGCAATAATTCGGAAAACGGTTATTTCGGGCAGTCTTTCCCTCTGCTTGAAAGGAACGTAGCCGTCGCGCTCGATCGTCTGATAGTCAATCGTGAAAACAGTTGCGAAATTGACGGAGTGACCTATTACGGACGCGATATATTTATAGAGCTGTACAATGCGTTCAACTCAGTCCTTGAAGGCGCGCGGGCAGAATTTACTCAGTCATATCGTCCGTTTGTCGAATTTAACGAAACTTTTTCTTCATCGAGGGAACAGCTCATTAAAATCAAGACGGGTGAACTGTGTATCGCTTATTTTGCGGGCGCGTTTATCTGTTTTATGATAGTCTCGGCTATTTCCGGCGGCAATTCCGCAGCGCTGCTTTTGCTTCGCGGAAGATGTATAGGGCGTTCAGGTCTTAAAATGCGTTGGTATAACTATGTTCTCAGATGGATATGCCACAGCCTGTTTTATTTCAGCAACATAATGTTTGTTTTATTGCTCACATATGGCAGATACGCTTCTTTTTTCCTGACATGCAACATTGCCGGCGGCTTAAAATTTTATATGCTTTGTCTCATCCCGATAATCGTGATGCTTATATCGTTTGTAATTTTTGTATTCGACAAATCGGAAAAAAGGACTCTTACGGACAGATTGTCTTTGACTGTTGTCAAGGAAAAGGAATAATTTAACTGTTTATGAAATATAAAGGAATAATTTTCGATCTCGACGGAGTGCTGGTTCATACAGATAAATATCATTATCTGGCATGGAAGCAGATAGCCGATCGTCTTGGTGTATATTTTGATGAGGAAATAAACAACAAGCTGCGCGGAGTTTCGCGCATGGCCAGCCTTGAAATCATTCTTGAAGGAAGCGCGAAAAACTTTTCTGATGAGCAAAAACAAAAACTTGCCGAAGAAAAAAACTTTGTTTACAGGCGATATCTTGAAGGTCTTACGCAAAAAGACCTCGGAGAAGGCGTGTTGCAGACCCTTGAAAAATTAAAGGTCATGGGTTTTAAACTTGCAGTGGGCAGCAGTTCCCGCAATGCCGTATTGATATTAAAAAAGACCGGTATCTACAAATTTTTTGATGCTATATCAGACGGTAACAATATTTCAAAGCCCAAGCCTGACCCAGAGGTATTTATAAAAGCGGCGGGAATGCTTGGCCTTATGTGCGGGCAATGTTTGGTTGTTGAGGATGCCGTTTCCGGGGTGCTTGCGGCTACAGCGGCAAATATGGATTGTGCCGCCATAGGCGATGCCGCAAAACATAAAATAGCAACTTATAATCTTGAAAGTTTCAACCAATTAACGGATATAGTTTCCTGAAAAAATGCGGGAAGAAAAGGAGTTATTATGAAAGTAAGTGAAAAAGTCCGTGTGGGTAGCGTATTGGACGATAATATTCTTTATGCCGTAAATAATCGCTTAAAGGAACGCAGGATCGCAAAAAATTCAGAAGGCATAAAGTATGCAAAAAAAATAAAAATAAACGGTGCGATGGACGATTATGTATCGTTCGTACTCGAACATCAGCTTAAAAACAGGGAAATCTGGTATAAAATATGCGAAGTTTTTTCAACCCGTGAAGATATTGCCGATGAAGGCTGGCGCGGAGAGTATTTCGGAAAACTCATGCGCGGAGCGGTGTATGTGTATCGCTATACAGGAGATAAAGAGCTGTACGATATTCTTACGACGGCCGCGGAAGATCTGTTGTCCCGTCAGGATGAATACGGCAGATTTTCCACATATACCGTTGAAAAGGAATTCTGCGGTTGGGATATGTGGTCAAGGAAGTATGTCCTTACAGGGCTTCTGCACTACCGCTCGATCTGCAGTGACGAGGTTCTTAAAGAAAAAATACTTTCGGCCCTTGAAAAACACCTGGATTATATAGTTGAAAAAATAGGTGGCAGCGAGGGTCAAGTTCAGATTACGGATACATCTTCCTGGTGGGGAGGCGTAAATTCCTGTTCAATTCTTGAACCAGTCGTTGAAATGTATAAGCTTACCCGCAAGGAAAGTTATCTTGATTTTGCGGAATATATCATCTCAACAGGCGGCTGCAAAGACGGCAATCTTATTGAACTTGCCATATCCGAAAAGGCATTGCCGTATAAATATCCCTCGGTAAAGGCATACGAAACTATGTCTTTCTTTGAAGGTGTGTTGGCATATTATGAGGTCACGGGGGCAGAAAAGTATTATATTGCTGTATGCAATTTTGTTGAAGCCGTCAACGAGAGCGATATAACGCTTATCGGCTGTGCCGGCTGTACTCATGAACTTTTCGATAACGCCGCGCTTAAACAGACGGAATATAGCGAAACGATAATGCAGGAAACGTGTGTTACCGTCACATGGATGCGGCTGCTTTCAAGATTGTATCTTTTAAGCGGCAACGTAAAATACATAGACAGGATAGAGTGTTCGGGGTTCAATGCTCTCTATGGCAGCCTGAATACGCAGGGGAACGAACAATACAGCTTTGAAAGGAAAAAGTATGTTCCGGCGATGCCGTTCGATAGTTATAGCCCGTTGTATATGAATAAGAGAGGACGCGGTATAGGCGGATATAAGGAATTTCAAAGCGGGGGTTACTTCGGCTGCTGTATAGCCATTGCTGCCTGCGGCATAGCTCTTATGCCTCTTACTGCAGTAATGGAGAGTAATAATGGATTTATTATTAACATTTTGTGTAATGCCACAGTACAAGGCAAAAATTGTACGCTTAATATAAAAAGTGATTATCCTCGCGATGGTCATAGCATCATAAAAATTAAATGTTCCGAACCAATTTACCTTAATTTGCGTATACGCTGCCCGTCATGGTGTAAATCAGTCCGCGTAAATGCAAACGGCAAGCTTAAACTTACGCAAGGGTATTATACCGTAAGCGGTACGTTTAACGATGGGGATATTGTGGAAGTAAAATGGCGCGAAGATGTGCAGGCTGTTCATCTGAATGGTAAGATTGCCTTTACATATGGCCCTCTCGTTCTTGCGGCGGATGCGCTTAAATCGAATAATAATATCTCTGCGCCAGTTCGTATGCCGGAAGACGGAACGGAATACAAGGTGCTGCCATGCGAAAAAGGCGAACTTGTACGTATTGAAGTGGAAACGGAAAACGATATAATTCTCCTTACCGACTATCAGTCGTGCGGCAAGCGGTGGTTGGAAAAAAATGCAATAATGTCAGTGTGGCTTAACGAAGATAATATGAATCCCGATATAAAAGAGCTTGTCTGATTAAAGTATATCGCTCAATCTCAATTTTAAAGGTTAGGTTGCTTATGATTCTCGAACGCATAGATTTATATGAATATTTCAACGTGCAGAGGGGTAGCGCAAACGGAGGCTTTTTGAATGTCTATGCTCGCTCGGCTAGCGCGGAGACAGGCAATATTATACGCCCCGCCGTTCTTATTATGCCGGGCGGCGGATACGAGTTCGTTTCGGACAGAGAAAACGAGCCTGTCGCTTTAAAATTTATGAATAGCGGATTTGCCTGCTTCGTTCTGCAATACAGTGTGTTTGCAAGCTATCCCGTTCCGCTTGTCGAAGCGCAGATGGCGGTCTCTTATATACGTGCCAACTATGAAAAGTACAGCATCAACCCGAAGGCCGTGTGCACAGTCGGTTTTTCGGCTGGCGGACACCTTGCCGGTATGCTTGCAACCATAAAAGATGATGATGTCGCGGCTGGCGGAGTAAATGTAAAGGCTGTTATGCCCGACGCCGTTGCACTGTGTTATCCTGTTATTACTATGGGGAAGTTCACAAGCGAGGGGGCGCGCAGAGTGATAACGGGTGGCAATACAAGGCTGTATGAAAAACTCAGCGTGGAAGAGCGTGTGGACGGCAATTCAGCCCCCGCCTTTATATGGCACACTGGCGAAGATAACGGCGTCCCCGTTGAAAACTCGTTGTGCCTTGCTTTGAAGTACAGGGAGCACGGCGTGCCGTTCAGCCTGCATGTTTTTGAAAAAGGCCCGCACGGACTCAGCCTTGCGGACGATGAAACCTGTCGTTTCGGCGAAAAAGACAGATGCTTGTATAGCGTAGGGAAGTGGTTTGAACTGCTCATTGACTGGCTGAATTCAAGAGGTTTCAAAACAGAAATAGGAGTGTAATCCCCAAAAAAATGAATTCCGATGTGAAAAAACTTACTTATGCCGAAAAAGTCAGGCTTTTGATGGCGGAAAATTACTGGG
>ERZ1643251.5566-NODE-5566-length-10207-cov-4.220646_pt1 | contig 10207 bp, 6 predicted proteins | sample MGYA00579261_ERZ1643251 | MGnify/ENA primary metagenome ERZ1643251 (study PRJEB29033, sample SAMEA4952267) | chicken gut metagenome | biome: Broiler Chicken; feature: Gastrointestinal Tract; material: Caecum | place: Ireland | collected 2018 | study: Broiler...
AATTTTATAAAGCTACCGTTCGAGCTTGCTTTTTAGGGGAACTGTTTCCAGCAGTTCCTCTTTTCGCATCTATTGTACCATAATTAGCTAAAAAATTCATTCTGTTTACTCAAAAAAGTAGAAAATTCTACTTTTCTACTTGTAGAATTTTCTACTTTCTTGTTGATTAATGAGTTAATAGTAATTTATCTATTAAAAAAATTATACTAAACGTAAAAACGGAGTAACATTATTATAGATTTTTTCTATTGTAATATTTAAAGACTTCTCAAGTTCATCGTTTGGGAGAGCAAGTTGATTTATTAACTCATTTTTCGTTAATAAATCATTTTCAATAATCATTTGAAACACTTCATGATAAAGTGTAGGTTTTTCTGAAATTATCACATTATCTAATGGTTCTTTACTTTTCCATTTATTTAAAGCAATTCTTTTGAAAAGGTATAACTTCTGATCCTCATTGATTAAACCAATTTGAAAAGTTCTCATTATCATTGCTTGCATAGATACCTTCCAATATTTCTTCAACTCAATATAATATTCTAAATTAATTGAGAGAAGAGAACGAATAAATGCTTCTTCCGGCAATAATAAACATGAAGCAAAATAATCAGCTTGCTTTTCTATAATTTTTAGTTCATTACTAGAATAATCATGTATACTTTCGACATCTCCGTGTAACAATAAGTGCCCCAATTCATGCGCAATATTAAATCTTCTTCTCACAGCAGATTCTTGATTATCAGTTAACATGATAAAAGGTCTATCACCTATCCATTCAGACACTGCATCCAATTTATCATGTTGCATATTGGATTCAACAACGATTACTCCGTTTGCTTCTGCATTTCCTATTAAATCGTGTAGCGGAGATTGCATATCTATTTTCCAACATTTTCTTAAGCATATTGCCATATTTTCTATATCTTCTTCAGTAATATCTTCTACATTTTTTAATAAAGGTTCAGGTAAATTAACCTCTGGAAAATTAACATATAACGAAAAAATATTATAGATTTCTTTTTGAAATTTTAATCGGATAGATTGCATATCACGTGCTCTTTTGGTTGCTGCAGCTTGACTTCTAAAAAACGTTGTTCCTCGGTATATATTTTCTGGATTGCTAGAGAAAAAATTCTTAGGAAAATCCAGTTCCTTAATTATAGCAAGTAAATTAGTTGCTCCTGGGGTTGTTTTTCCCAATTCATAATTGCTTATCATTTGCCTAGAAATTCCTGTTTTATCTGCTAATTCTTTTTTAGTCAATCCTCTTGCAATTCTAGCTTCTTTTAAACGAGTTGGATTAAATTTTGTTTTCTCCATTGATTTCCCTCCTCAACAAATCTTCAGAGTACGCAGTCAATGTTAAATCTAGCTTTTTACGAGTTTCTTCTTGCTTACCATCTGCAATTTGTAACCTTGGGACATTTGAAATTTCTAGTCGATCAATCCATTTTTCGGTAGACACATCAGGCAATCCAAGTTGTACAAATTCTAATTGGTGATTTTTACCGCCATAAGTTAATAAGATGAACGGTGGCGTATCTTTGCTGTATTCTTCGTTTATATCTTCTTGAGAATAAAATAGATCAAATTGTCTATTCAAGACACTTGCCGTACTTCTATGAACTGCTTTACGAGGCATATATTTTCTATTTCTCACTTTAACTGGAGAAATAATTGCACCCTTAACTTCAATCATCGAATAAGTATATCCATTCGTATTATTCTTTGCTGGAATCATTTGCACATCACTTTTAATTGGTGAATCACTTAGAACAACATCTAACGCAACGTCTACTAGCCCTTGTCTAATATGACCTAAAGATTTGTTCATCTCTTTCCGTTTTAAAATAGGATTGGCATTAATTAACTCATGTAAGTACCGATATGCTTCTTGAACACTAAAATTTAGTTCTCCAGCAAGTTGACTTTCGCAGTTTTTTTCCAAATGTTTAGATAATAATCCCATAACAACTCTCCTTTACACACAATATCTATGTTAATAGATTACCTTTTTTTTTCAAAAATGTAAACACTTTATAACCAAATTATTCTACTTGTAGAAGTTTCTACTTTTCCACTTTTCTACTTTTTGATTTTCTTTACCTTCTAGTGCTGCATACTTCAATTCATGATACTTTTCTAAATCTTTTACTGTCTCATTAAAAGTATCATACAAAAATTGTCTTTGCTGCTTGGTTGTTTCAATTAAAGCATTCATTTTATCAATCGAAAGTAGCTGCATGCCCTTTTCTTCCAGTTGATTTTGCAATCGCTGCTTAGTCGATTCATCATTCGCCATTTCAATTTGATAAATCATTTTCCCTTGTTCCGTTTGTGTTTCAATCAGCTGATCTATCTCTTTTAATCTGGATTTTGCTTCATCCAAAGCTTCTTCTAATTTTCTTTCCATATTTCCCGTTTGAGTCGCCGTAATATCATGTTTAGCTAAAAAGTTAATAGCGTCTACTAGTTGATGTATCGTTTCAATTACAGGTTCCTTTTGAATTGGCACTTTTCCATTATATAGAGTAAGCTGCTTCATCAATGTTTCTCCATTCATATAGCGTCTACGTTTTTCTTCGTTTTCGTTAATAAAGTAAAAGGTATCTTTCCGTTTAAAGTAAAATTGATAATCACCATTTTCTAATCTATCTACCTTATAACCACCAATAAATATTTGCCCCCTACTTGATAATCCATAATCAACATTTAAATAAATGCCTTTATCTGTCACATGATGAATTTGCCAGGATTCAATGGTTAGCTGGTAGTCAAAATCATCTTTTGCAGCCACTTCTTTTTCTTCATAAGCCGCAATGACTTCTTCCACAGTAAAAGAAATATCATTCTTTGCCAGTTGTTTGATTATTTCTGTTTCATTGTATTTTTCTGGAAAGCTTTTATCCAGATTTCTTCCCCTTGTCCATTTGATTTGTGGCTCATCTAGCAATTTATACTTAGTCCATTTTCCTGAAGTTTCGATTTCAAGATTGAATGCTTTTGCCTTTTCTAAAAAATCAAACCAGTTGTGAGAATGACTGATTAAGAAGTCTAAACGTGATTGTATTTTTGTTTTAAAAATGGATTCTGCTTGCCACATAGTATATTTTTTGTGTGAATTTTTAGGGGATTTCTCAATAATTTTTGCTCCATACTTACTAGCGATCTTATCTGATATTTGTTCAAATAATTCTTTGGTGTAGTCTTTATTCTTGCCACTTTTAGTTTTTGCAATTTTCCAAGGCATTTGTTTTCCAGTAACCGTGTTAGTCGAGTTGACCACAATATGATTATGGATATGTTTTTTGTCTACATGAGTCGCAATCACAAATTCATATTCTCCACCCGTAAACTCCAACATGGTTTTACGACCAATTTCATGTATCTGTTCTGGCGTTAAATCATCATCTGGCGAAAAAGATTGAATTAAATGATGAGCGAGGACACGTTGCCCCCTACCGTCTACATTTTCCATAGTTTCCTGATTCAATTTCAACAGATTTGATTTTTCATCAAAAACAATATACGTACCTTTTTTCTTTTCATGTAATTCTTTAGTTGCTAAAAACTCATCCATAGCATTGTAAACATCATTAATTAAATAGCCACTGACTAATTGCTTATTGAGTGTCTTATTATCATTCATCACATATTGAAAGAGATTGTCTAAGTCACTTCTTTCTTTGTTAGTCACTAATGTTTTAGCGGCTTCTTCTACATAATCATTCAGATGATTCAAATGTTTCATCTTGTGCACCTGGTAGTGTTTTGTGTAGACCATTTTGCCAATTTTTCCTTTCTTCCCTTTTATTTTCTTTCAATGCAGCTTCCACTAATGCTTTCATATAATTGACATTCTGCTTAATTTCTTGAATATCTTCATTTGAGATTTCATCAAAGTAATGTGCGAGCTTTGCAATCTGATTGATATTATTTCCAACACGATTAATTTGTCCATTCAACTTCTTCAATTCTGAGTAATCAACCATTTTTACTTCGCCAGTAATCAGCATAATCCTTGCAAAATTTTGAAAGTTGTTGAAAGGACTTTGCTCTATTTTTTTTCTGATAAATTTATCTTCTTCTAATGTTAAGCGTATAATTTTCTGGACATTTCTGTTTCGATTTACCATTTCTTTTTTCTCTCCTCCATTAATTTTGCGTCGGGGACAAACTGACTTTTTCCCCGAACCCCTTTTGACGAAAATCAGGAAAAACAAATTTTTTCCTCGCTACGCTTCACCTTTTGCGAGCATAGTATATGGATAGCCATATACGATTTTCCACGCTCATCACCAAAATAGAAAATGATGAGCGTAGAAGTTTTGGGGAGACCCCAATCCCCCATTAAAAGAACTATTCGTTTGCCTCTTTCAACATAAAATCCTCTAAAGTCTGAATATCTAATTTTGAATTTCTCGTCCGCATACGACTGACTGTTTTTGTTTTATTTTCGTTTACGGACGTTTGCCTTTTGGGGAGTTTTGCTTATTCATTTGTTGCGTATTCTTGTTTGTTTTCTTATTTTTATCCGCTTTTGCTTTTGCCACTCTTTCTTCAAATTTCGATTCAAATATTGTTTCCAAAGATGGATGAAACATTTGTCTTTCAGCATTTTGAATGAAGGTCTTTCCTTCTTTAGAGATGAATTTCAACACATTATAGATTTCAGTTTCGCTCAATTTCTTCTCTTCCAGCGATTCAAATGTGACTTCAGATTCAGGCAACTCTAATCGTCTAGCTAATACATATTCATGTACATCCGCAAGAAATAATTGATTCTTATCTTTTGCATTTTGATGAGTAATCGCATGAATGATAGTCAGCATGGTTGCTTCATAACCTAAATGCTCCTGTATCACAATTTGTTTTTTGTTATCATCCACTTGGTATTTTTGATTGATTTTGTCTATCTTAATCTCATAAGAAGTTAGATTTTTTAATTGTTTGAACACTTCAACATAATCATTGTTTGTCCATTCTTTATTCATATTTTTGTTTGCTTCTGCTTCTACAATATCAATTAATTCAGTCGTTTTATACCTTACGGCTTTTCCTTCATCATCAATGATTGGTTGTCCTTTTTCATCTAACTTTGTCACATATTGTGTATCTAATAATTGATAGGTTACAGGAATATTCTTTTCATCTGGATTCTCCATTTGCCAATCCGCTAAGCGTTCAAATTTAGAAATATCTGCTTTTTGAGCGACAAGCAGCTGCAAGTTTTCCACTGAAAGATAAGGCATTCTTGCAAAGATTTTTAAGTAATCCTTTAATTTATTTTTATCTTTTCCATAGGAAACCAAATCTAAGTTCAATGCTTTTTTCACTTCTACTGGATTTTGATTCTTTAATGCTTGTCGCAAATCTATTTCTTTTTCTGAGTCAGTATCTTTCACTTCAGTTTGTTTTAATGCTTTGATTTTTTCGATACCTTCAGGAAAAAGTGGAATGGTAGAAAAACGGTAAGAAGCGGATTTTTTGTTTGCACTATCAACAAAAAGTACGTATTCTTCAAAAGCTTTTCTGATTTTATCCTCATTATCAGAAATATAATTTGCTTGATCTGTAGGCATTGTATTTTGAATGGTTATAGTATATTCTTTTGGAACATAAATAGCCTTTTGAAAATCTAATCCAGGATTTTTAAAGTGTGGATTTGAAGTTTGAAAAGGTGTTGGGAAACAAGCATTGCTAGGTTTTTTCTTACCTAAATTCGAACGTATAGGGATATACCAATTTTCTTTTTCATCATATAATCCCACATACCCTCTTCCCGCTTTTCGAAGTAGTTGTTCATTACCTAAACGTAGATGAAGTTGAGCATAAAAAGCTAAATCTATCGTAACGAGTTTATATTGATTCATTCATTTAAGTCCTCCAAAAATCAACGTATTTTGCTTGCTAAAAAAGCTAAATTACAGTATCATAAAGTTGAGAAATGTACAGGCAGAACAAGCCTCGATTGTTCCATTAGGTTAGGCATTTCTCTTTTTTTATGCTCTTTTTTAGCGTACTTTACTTATCTTTTCATCTATATTTTGCGTTTCTTGCTGCATTTGCTTATCTTGATTCGTTTTGTATGCTTTATCGCCTTCTCTAGCTTTTTTCAAACGCATTTCCATAGCATTTTCCCTTCTGTTCACCGTAACATTAAACGTGCGAATCGCTTCATTTTTTTGTGTATCAACAGCTTGTTCTTGCGTTTGTGATACCTCTAACGCAAATTTTGTGTCAAGTTTATTTGCCGTATTTTTCATCAAATCAGATAATTTAAGCACTTGTTCATTCACGCTATTTTTAATAAAGACACGTTTGGCTTCTAAGTTGCTTTCAAGTTTGTCTAACTTGTTTGTTACCATAGTAGTCATTTTTTGTTTTGTACTCTGCAAGAGTGCTTTTAGCTCTTGAAGGAATTGTTGAATGATTTGTTTGGTCGTTACATGATTGGCTTCAGAAGCTACATTTACCGTTGCTAATAGCTTTTCCACTTTTTGAAAATGTTCGTCTAAAAGTTGTGTAACTTCCTCTTTTGTTAGATATGCTGCATTTTGTTCTACCTCAGCAATTACATCTTGTTTGTGCGTTTCCATCACTGTTTCAAGTGTTTGATTAGCTGCTAAGTACTTTTCTAGCTCATTCAAATAAGTCACATCACGTTCGTCCATTGGAATATCTTTTATTCTATTTCTTTCTTCATCAAAGTATTCATTCTTTAGATAATAAGAGTAGCTGTCATCCAAATACACTATTTCTTGCGTATTTTCATAGAAAGTATTTGTGGTGGAATCAATCGTCAATCCAAAATGATTGTCTATTGAATCATATGCAATGTGGATATTGGAACTTCCACCTAAAGCGTGAAATAAGCCCTTTTGATTTTCAGAAGCTAAAATAAATGTACCGCCAGTACTTTTTTTATTGAAAACAAAGAAATTAGCATTGGGATCTTCAATTAACAAATCTTTATGACTTTCTGGTAAATTGTAACGAGTATAAATGGTTGGATGATATCCTGTAGCAGCTTCAATCATATGACTTTTTATAGCCTGCCCCATTGTTACAAATTGCAATTCTCCTTCTGAATCAACTAGAGCAATTGGTGTGTGCATAACCACATCACAGATTTGGTTTGCTTCTTCTTCATTGAACATTTTTGCAGCTTCCTGAGTTTCTTCCTGATGTGGTTGTGTATCTACATTTTCACTTTTCTTTTGAATCACCTTATTGGTATCATAAGACTTCTCATATTTAAGTTCTTCTCTAAACTGACTCATTCGTTGCCAATCAAAATATGGATTAGCATACATACTTGCATTCAGATTTTCTTCAAGTCCTTTTCTGATTTCTCTCATTTGTTCCCAATCAAATTCTGGCTTAGAGTAGAGACTGACATCAAGTTTTTGTTCGAGTCCCTTTCTGATTTGCTCCATTTGTAAATCATCATACTTTGAATCTGCATATACACTGATATCTAGATTACGTTCCAAGCCTTCTCTAATTTGAGACATTTGTCGCCAATTATATTTAGTTGTTGCATATTGAGTGACATCTAGATTCTTTTCAAGTCCCCATCTAATTTCATTCATTTGGTAACTATCATAACTAGGATTTGCGTATACACTAATATCCAATCCATTTTCTACGCCTTCAAGTAGGGCTTGTTTTTGTTTTTCATCAAATCTATTATCATTTAGAATCTCTTCATTCATCTTGGCTAACTCCTTTCCATCTGTTACCTCTGTAAATTCTCCTTCAATTTCTGTTGTTTCACTTTCTTCTGCAGTCTGTATTTCTACTTGTTTTCGAGTTTCTAACAATACATCATTCCAGTCCTTCTTTTCTAGACTTGCTGCTTTAGGTGGTAAATCTAACTTCAAAGGAAAGTTTTTAGATTTAAACCTGTCAATAAACCTTTGTGCTCCTGCGTCATTGTCGATAGCTAACGTCATTTTAAAGCCTTTCTCTAAAGCAATTTGTGCGTTTATTTTTGCGTCTAAATCTTTAAAATATTCTTCTGCCGTACCTGGATAATTAGGATTAAACTGGTCTTTGAGTGTTTGATAAATAACTCCCTCTTTTAAGCCGTTCATCGAAACAAGTTGAACATTTTCTTTAAATAATTCAGGGTGTAAATCAAGGTAACTCATTAAATCAATCGGACTTTCTGCGAAAATGAAATGCTTAGGATTTTCACCTAGCGTTACTTTCACGCCCTGATAGCCATCACTATTTGGCAAAATGAGCTTCATGCGTCCCTTCTTAGGATAGCGTTCTGGATTATAAACCACGCCTTGCAACGTTGCTCCGACTAATTGTTCTTCGGCATTATAGGATTTAAAAGCCAAAACAGGTTCACTATAACCATCTTTTGAGTGATTGACACCTTCTGCCAAAGCACCTTGAGATTGAAATAGTCGAATGGTTGCTTCACTAATTCCACGCTCTTGTTTGAGATAAGCGATACCTTGTCCATCCTTTTTCGATTCTTTTAAGAAATAGCGAAAGGCTTCTTTTGGTTTTTCCTGGAATACTTTTGCTTGTGTAAAGTCTTGTTCTTGCAGCCACCTTAAGGCTTCCTTAAAAGAAATATTCTTAACGGTTTGAACCATTTTTAAGGCATTTCCACCAATTCCTTGTGCATTCCAGTAGAAGTAATTCTTACGTGTGTCAATCACAAATGAATCGTGTTCTGACCAGGTATAGGATTGTCCTTGCTTCACCAAATCCATTCCTAAACGGTTAGCAACTTCTACAATATTCAATTGATTCATTTGTTCTAATAATGCTTTTCTGTCCATATGATTTCGTACAGAAGTGTCTGATGTTTTTTGTTCTACTTTTCCACTTGTAGAATCTTCTACTTTTCTACTTGTAGAATTTTCTACTTTTGATTCAGTTAAACTTTGAATATTTTCAGGTAAAAGATACATTTCATTTTCTAGGATTTTCTGTCTTGCTGCCTGGGCAATTTCTGGAACCTTGTCATCTTTTAAAACGTCCAACGCATAACCTGCATTTGTAGTAACTAATGCTTTGCGAACATCTGGGTCGGTATCATTTAGAAAGTAGGCACGATATTTGCCTTGAGAAATAAATGCAAGTTTATCTTCCTTAGAAAGATTTCCTTCAAAGTCTGATTTGATGAGATTCTGCATATTGCTTGCAAAATTTTGTACCATGGTATTTGGATGTTGTGTTAATTCATCTAGTTTATAGCCTTCTCTAGCTAAAGCCATCAGAACAAATGGTATACTCATCTGATATTGTTGTTCTAAATGATAGCCTGTATACGTCACTAAATTTGCATTGACTCTTACTTTATCAAATGATGGTATATTTATGGAAAGTGTTGTTTGTTTTTGGGCTTCTGCGAGTTCTTCATCTATAAGTTTAAAGTTTTGTTCAATGATATCTAAGCCATAGCCATGTTTTAACACTTCTATCACTACTTCAGCATTTTTATCATAAACCAAGCGATCCAAGCGATATTTAAAAGCAGCCGTTAATGCTCTAATATTTGCTTCCACATCATTAGCCAATTTATCTATTTGTTCTTCTGTTAAGTCGCTTCGAGATAATGCTCCGATTCTAATATGCTTATCGGGATTTCTCACCAATTCATCCGTGCTTATAGTCTTTTTTTCATTTGGTGTATTGATTTCTACTTTTCCACTTGTAGAATTTTCTACTTTTGGTTCAGTATAAATCGTATTTTCTGTTATAGATTGTTTGGTCATCTCTTTAGAAACTTCAGCCATAGAAGTACGTTCTAAGTTTTGAGACTGATAAGCTTCAATTTGCTTCCGATATTCTGGAAATTGCTGGTCGAAATACGCATACAGAACGGGACGAATCGATTCATCAAACAATTGATATTGTTCCAGTAATTCATAACTTTTAGAATTTCTCAGGAAACTAGATTGTAACCCTAGATGAGCCGTATAGACCTCAAAGGCTCTGGCGAATACCTCCGTAGGGGTACTGTAATAATCTGCTCTTGCTTTAACGAAACTATCCTTATCTAAACGATTGAGATTTTGTTGATAACGCTGCAAGATAGGCTGAAAGGCTTCCTGCATGGATAAGTTTCCGTTTTCCACATCAACCGTAAAATCTAAAAAGTGTCCGTATTCATGAATAAACGAAGCAATCCCTGGTTCATTTGGAGCGTATGGATTATTTTTGTCCTTTCCTC
>ERZ1643251.5567-NODE-5567-length-10203-cov-9.618053_pt1 | contig 10203 bp, 8 predicted proteins | sample MGYA00579261_ERZ1643251 | MGnify/ENA primary metagenome ERZ1643251 (study PRJEB29033, sample SAMEA4952267) | chicken gut metagenome | biome: Broiler Chicken; feature: Gastrointestinal Tract; material: Caecum | place: Ireland | collected 2018 | study: Broiler...
TTCGGATTTTTTGAATAAAGTTTCTATCAGGGTATTTACAAATGGCTGAAAATGTGGTAGTATAATGCATGAAAAAAATCTTTCGAAATGAAAAAAAATTTTACAAAACAGGCATACGGGTGCTTGATTGTTGTGATAGAATGAGGTCAAATGACAAGGAGGAATCGGGATGAGGTATTTGGCGCATTTTTGTCGGGATCCCGACGGCGCGCTCCACGTTCAGACGGTGGAGGAACATTGCCGGAATACGGCAAAGTTCGCCGCGGAAGATCTTGCAGGGGTCGGGCTGGAGAAAGCAGGCTATCTGGCGGGACTGCTGCATGATATGGGGAAGATGACAGGGAAGTTCAAGGAATATTTGGAAGACGGTATGTCGGAGACTCCCTCCATGCGCCGAGGTTCAGTGGTCCATACTTATCAGGCAGTCCGGTTTTTTCTGGCCCATTTTCATATCCCTAACGGCCGAAATGACAGCCGCCGCTTCACGTCTGAGATCCTGGCCTATGCCGCAGGTGCGCATCATGGCCTGTTTGATTGTCGCGATGAAGATGCGATAAATGGGTTTCAAAAGAGGATGAATGCGGAGTATTGTCAATATGATGAGGCGCAGCGGGCGTTTTATCAGCAATTTGAGCCGTTTGAGAAAGTTGCAGGTCGGTTTGACTCGGCGGATGAGCAGCTGCATCCGTTTTATGATTGGATCAAAGGGATACGCTGCGGGGATCGTCATAAAGACAAAGAGGGGGTATATTTTTATTGCGGTATGATGGCGCGGCTGCTGCTTTCTGCCGTCATCGATGGTGACAGGCGCGATACGGCTTCCTTTGAAAGCGGTGAGCCGCCTTTTCGGACGAAAGAGTTTTCCTGGCAGACTTTACTGGAGCGCACAGAACGGAAGATAGCACTTTTTCCGCAGGAAACAGCCATCGCCAAAGCGCGCGCCGAGATCTCACGCCGCTGCCGGGAAGCGGCAGAACGGCCGTGCGGAGTCTACAGGCTCAGCGTTCCCACAGGGAGCGGAAAGACGCTTGCATCTCTTCGGTTTGCCCTGGCTCATGCCAAAAAACATGGGAGTCGCAGGATCATTTTTATCGCTCCGCTGCTTGGCATCATCGATCAAAATGCAAAAGATCTGCGTGATGCGATCGGGGACGACGAGCTCGTCCTGGAGCATCATTCCGATCTGGTGCAGGAAAAGCGCGGGAAAGAGGAGCGGGAGAAACTCGACCGACGGGAACTGATGACGGAAAATTGGGATGCTCCCGTCATCATTACGACCCTGGTCCAGTTCCTGAACACGCTTTACGATGGACGGACTTCCTGCATCCGTCGGTTTTGGGCTCTGTGCAACAGCGTCATTGTCATAGATGAAGTGCAGTCTGTGCCCGTCAGGATGTTGTCTCTCTTCAACATGGCGGTCAACCTTCTTGTCCATGTGTGCAGAGCGACCGTTGTGCTTTGTTCTGCGACGCAGCCCTGTTTAGAGGCCGCACAGCGTCCGATCTGTGAAAAAGCCGAGGATCTCGTGCCATACGATCCCGAACTTTGGGCGCCCTTTGCAAGGACGCATCTTATAGATGGCGGAAAATATACGTTGAAAGAGCTGCTTCCGTTTGCTCTGCACATCCTGGAAAAAACGGATAGCCTGTTGATCGTCTGCAATAAAAAGGCCGAAGCAAGAGAATTGTATCACGGGCTCCTACAGAGCGGCCTTCGGTGCTATCATCTTTCGGCATCAATGTGTTGGGCGCACCGTCAGGATGTGTTGAACGATTTGCGCAAATCTCTGAATGAGTGTGTTGGGGGCGGCCCGAAGGTGGTATGCGTTTCTACGCAGGTGATCGAGGCGGGGATCGATATCTCATTCGCATCCGTCATTCGTCTGACGGCGGGGATGGACAACATCGTGCAGGCAGCGGGACGGTGCAACCGTAACGGCGAATCAAAAGAACTTGCTCCCGTCTATCTCGTGCTGTGTGAGGATGAAGATCTGCGCCGTCTCGGTGACATCGCGAAAGCCAAGGCGGCAACGCTGCAGCTGCTTCACGATTATAAGATGGATCCCGAACGGTTTGGCTGCGATCTTTGTTCGGATGCCTCGATCGCATTGTATTATAGGAATTTGTATGCCAATATGAAGAGCAAAGAACAGGATCTTCTTTGCGGAGAAAGAATTACGGTTTTTGACCTTCTGGCAGAGAATCGCTGGTGCGCTCAAAATGGTGTAAACGATCAAACGGGCGACGGATACTTTCTTCATCAGGCATTTCGGGAAGCGGGAGAAAAATTTGAGGTCTTTGACGGCGATACCGTCTCCGTCGCGATCCCTTACGGGAAAGGAGCGGAGCTGATCGCAAGTTTGGGTGCGAGGGACATTGCATACGATCTCAAAGAGCAGCGTGAGCTTTTGCAAAAGTTAAAGCCCTATACCGTTTCGCTTTACCGTTGGGAGCGGGAAGCGCTGATAAGACGTGGTGCTTTGTTTGAGTATTGGGACGGTGCAGTACTGGCTCTTGCTCCGGAATTTTATGATGACGGAACGGGGATCGTAACGGAGCCGTTGAATTGCGGATTATGGGAGGAATAAAGATATGTCGAAACCTATTCACAAAAACATTGTAACGTTTCAGGTAACGGGCGGAAGAGCGCTGTTCAGCGATCCCGTTACGCGGGTCGGCGGAGAAAAATGTACCTATCAGGTACCGACGTACGAAGCCTTGAAGGGCATTCTTTCTTCCGTCTACTGGAAGCCGACGATCGTCTGGTATATTGATGCCGTGCGCATCATGAACCCCATCCAGACAGAAACGGTCGGGATCCGGAATCTGAAGTATCAAAACGGGGAGTCCGATCTTTCCTACTATACTTATCTTCGGGATGTGTGTTATCAGGTGAAGGCGCACTTTGAGTGGAACGATCACCGCCCCGAACTCGAATGCGACCGCAATGAAAACAAGCACCACAATATCGCCAGGCGGATGATCGAAAAAGGCGGGCGGCGCGATATCTTTTTGGGGACCCGTGAATGCCAGGGGTATGTGGAACCTTGCGAATTCGGGGCAGGGGAAGGCGCCTACGACAATATTCCGGAACTTGGTTTCGGACTCATGCTGCACGGCATCACCTATGCGGATGAGTCGCCGCTTCCCGAAACGGATGGCAAGATGACGGCGAATTTCTGGTATCCCGTGATGAAAAACGGCGTGATCGAATTTCCGCGCCCGGAAGAATGCCCTTTCCATAAAGAGATCCGTGAAATGCAAATGAAGATATTTTCAAAAGAGCTGCAAAATTTTATCGGACTGGACGAATTCAAAAATGAGTTTGAAGGGGAAGAAGCAAAATGAGTTTGTTTCAGAAAGCGCTGGAAACCTATGACGCGAGCGTGGAATATTCGGGTGCGGAAATAGAAGGGCATCAGATATTGGCGCCTCTCTTTCATCGCGCCAGGGAGCCGGCTATCGAGATCACATTGAATCGAGACGGTTCTCTCGATATGCTCAAGCCATGGGACGAGAAGAATACATGGAAAGACAAGCGCGGGAAAGAACACTCAAAAGTTGTCAAGATCATCATTCCTGTTACGGAAAAATCTAACGGCAGGACGAGCGCTCCGGAGCCTAATCCCCTCTGTGAAGAGCTGGGCTATCTGTTCCCGCAGGGAAAGGAGAAATATTCAAAGTATATCGAGCAGCTTTCTTCCTGGGCGGCGTCGGAGCACACGCATCCGTTTTTACAGCCGGTGCTCGCCTATGTGAAGAGCGGGTCGATCGTAAATGATGTGCAGCGGGCGGGGATCAAGGACGCTTGCGATGACTGCGGGGATCTTTCCGAGAAAGGCAAGAAGATGCTCGTCTGCTGGAAGGTGCACGGCATCGAAGCGCTGGAAGGAGACGAGCCGGGGCGGGAGGGGAGCTGGCAGCGGCCTTCCCTTGTGCGTGCGTTCCGGGAGTGGTATACGTCCACCTTGACAAGTGACGGAAATAACCGAGGACTGTGCATGATCACGGGGCAAAACGATGTTGTTGCGTCCAATCATCCCAAAAATATCGTCGGACATTATTCCAACGCGAAACTCATTTCTTCCAATGATATGAGAGGCTATTCCTTTCGGGGGCGTTTTGAGGACGAGATGCAGGCGCTCACCGTAGGGCAGGAGGCCTCGCAGAAGATACATAATGCGCTTCAATGGTTGGTAGCCGGGCAGGGGGTCAGGATCGGCGGCAGGGAGTTCCTTTGTTGGAGCCCGCAGGGAGCATCGGTGCCAAATGTGGACGAAAAATTTTTTGACGATGAAAACGACCCTTGGGGCGATTCGGTCACGCCGTCCAACTATCGCGACGCATTGCAAAAGACGTTGCTGGGGAAGATCAGCAGGCTCCCCGAACAAAACAGCGGGGTCGTGCTCGCATCGTTCGATGCGGCTTCACCAGGGCGTTTGTCTGTCACATATTACAGCGAGCTTATGGGGAGCGACTATCTGCAGCGGCTGCACGACTGGAATGAACGCTGCTGCTGGTACTATCGCAAAGGGGATCGTATGACGATCGACTCTCCTTATCTCAAGAGCATCGTTGACTGTGCGTTCGGCAAGCTTGTGCGCAGCAGCGGGGATTGGAGATGGGAAACAGACGAAAAACTTCTGAAGCAGCAGTTTCAGCGATTGTTTTATTGCCGCACCGAGCGGGCTCATGTTCCGTCGGATATCGTCCGGGCGCTTGTCCACCGGGCATCGGCGCTGTATTGTTATCCCGAACAGTCCATGCGGGAAACGGTCCTGTTCATTGCGTGCGCAGTGATCCAAAAATATCGATTCGATCTTTACAAGGAGGAATGTACGATGGAACTTGAACCAACCAAAGCGGACCGCAGTTATCAATACGGAAGGCTCATGGCAGTCTTTGAGAAAGCGGAACGGGATACCTACGATAGGGACGATGGGCGCGAGCCGATCACGATCCGCCTGCAGCCCAAGTTTTGCAGGCAGCCGCTCAGAACGGCGGCGCAGATCGAAACGCATCTCGAGAGGGCGTATTTCCCGCGGCTGGGGATGCCGGGCATGATATATTACAAAAACCTGATCGGTGAGATCATGGAAGAGATCTATGCTTTCCCGGAGAAAGAATGGGATCAACCGCTGAAGGAGACCTATCTGATGGGGTATTATCTGCAGCGGAGGCAAATGTATCAGAAGAAAAATCAAAACGAAAATCAAAACAAACCGGAGGAGGAAGAATCAGAATGAGTACTTTACAGCACAAGATCGATTTTTTGGCGCTTGTCACGGTGACGAAGGCAAATTGCAACGGCGATCCCTTGGACGGGAACCGCCCCAGGTGCGATTACAGCGGATACGGGGAGATCTCCGATGTGTGCATCAAGCGCAAGATCCGCAATCGTATGCAGGATATGGGCTATCCCATCTTCGTGCAGTCGGAGGACCGCTGCACGGATGGCTGCAAGAGCCTTGCCGAACGTGCGAAAAAGGTGTTGGATGGCCTCAATGATGATGAGAAAGCAAAAAAGGCATGTGAGACGTGGCTGGACGTCAGAACGTTCGGGCAGCTGTTTGCCTATGAGGGGAAAGAAGGGAAGGACGGAAAACCCAAGAAGGGGTCGGGCCTTTCCATCGGCGTGCGCGGACCTGTCTCTATTCACCAGGCGGTAAGCATTTCTCCCATTGAGATCGAGTCGATGCAGATCACCAAGAGCGTCAACGGCAATGCGGTGAACAAGGGGGAAAACGATAGCGGGAAGAAGGCTGCCGACCGCATGGGAATGAAGCACTTTGTGCGCTTCGGCCTGTATGAGATCAAGGGCTCCATCAATGTGCAACTTGCGAAAAAGACAGGGTTCAGCGAAGAGGATGCTCAAGTCGTTAAGGAGTGTCTGTGCACGCTCTTTGAAAACGATGCCTCTGCTGCCCGTCCCGATGGTTCTATGGAAGTTCGGAAAATTTTCTGGTGGGAGCATAATTGCGAAATTGGCCAGTATTCTTCCGCTCAAGTCCATCGCTCCGTCAGGGTCACGTCCGCGACGGATACGCCTTCCTGCTTTGAAGATTATGATGTCAATCTGGAGCCGCTGCCCGGGCTGGAGCCTCAGATCCTCGTCGGGCGTTGATCGGGACGGAGAAACGATCGATCATGCCTTTTTACAGCGAAGAAGAATATCTTCAGCTTGCGGGGCTGCAGCACTTTGTGTTCTGCAGGCGGCAGTGGGCGCTCATCCATCTCGAGGCGCAGTGGCAGGAAAATCTGCGCACCGTGGAAGGCGCTCTTCTGCACCGCCGCGCACACGATGTCTCTCTGAGGGAACGGCGGGGCTCCCTTCTTATCCTGCGCGGCCTTCCCGTGCAATCGCGCGAACTCGGGCTTTCGGGACAGTGCGATGTCGTGGAGTTCCGCGCCGCATCCGGCGGCATTTCGCTGCGGGGCGAGGAAGGGCTTTGGACGCCCTTTCCCGTCGAGTACAAGCGCGGAAAGCCCAAGGAGCACGACGCCGATGAGCTTCAGCTCTGCGCACAGGCGATGTGCCTTGAGGAGATGCTCTGCTGCTCCATCCCGTCGGGCGCGCTCTTTTACGGGGAGCCCAAGCGGCGTACGCCCGTAGAATTTTCCCCGGAGTTGCGGCAGACGGTCCGCGATATGGCGGCAGAGATGCATGCATACGCTGCCCGCGGCCATACGCCCAAGGCGAAGCCCTCCAAGTCGTGCAATGCCTGTTCGCTGAAGGAGCGCTGCCTTCCGCAGCTGGTGCGGCGGGGGAGCGTCGGCGGCTATCTGAAGAATGCGATGGAGGAAACGCCGTGAGACACCTTCTCAATACGCTCTATATCACGAGTGAAGACCTCTATCTCTCGCTGGACGGGGAAAACGTGGTCGTCAACCGGGAAAAACAGGAAGTCGCCCGCTATCCGCTTCATGCGCTCTCGGGGATCATTTCTTTCTCTTATGCGGGGGCTTCTCCCGCCCTGATGGGCGCCTGTGCCGCGCGGGATGTCTCCCTTGCTTTCTGCACGCCGCGCGGGCGGTTCCTTGCCCGTGTGTCGGGGGAAAGCTCGGGGAACGTCCTCCTGCGGCGGACGCAGTACCGAACGGCGGACGACCGGGAAGCGGGCTGTATGATCGCGCGCAACATGATCTTCGGCAAAGTGTATAATGCGCGACGGAGCATCGAACGCACCCGCCGTGATCACGGGCTGCGCGTGGATGACGGGGCGCTCGCGGAGGCCTCTCTGCGCTTGAAGGAGCTGCTGCCGCAGATCGGCGGAGAGACGTCGCCGGACAGCCTCCGCGGCCTGGAAGGGGCGGCTGCCACCATCTATTTCGGCGTCTTCGACGGGTTGATCCTGGGAGAAAAACCGTTGTTCTCCTTCTCTTCCCGCACGAGGAGGCCGCCGACCGATCCCGTCAATGCGATGCTCTCCTTTGCATACAGCCTGCTCGCGCACGACTGCGCATCGGCTCTGGAAAGCGTCGGCCTGGATGCCCATGTCGGATTCCTGCACCGCGATCGGCCGGGGCGCGCCTCGCTTGCGCTCGATCTGATGGAGGAGCTGCGTCCCTGCATTGCCGAACGGTTCGTGCTGACGCTCATCAACAACCGGATGATGGGGGAGGGGGACTTTGACTTTCGGGAAAACGGGGCGGTCCTTCTCAACGAGAACGGGCGCAGGACGTTCTTAAAACGCTGGCAGGAACGCAAGCGGGAGGAGCTGACGCATCCCTATCTGAAGGAGAAGCTCCCCTGGGGGCTGGTTCCGTTTTTGCAGGCGCTGCTCTTGGCTCGGTATCTGCGCGGCGATCTGGACGCGTATCCGCCCTTTTTGTGGAAGTGAGGATAAGATGCTGGTCGTGATCACATACGATGTCAATACCGAGGACAGGGCGGGCAGGCGGCGGCTGCGGCTGATCGCCAGACAGTGCGTCAATTACGGGCAACGGGTGCAGAATTCCGTGTTTGAGTGCCTTTTGGATGCGGCGCAATGCAAACAACTGCAGGCAAAGCTGCTTTCCCTCATGGACGCGGAAAAAGACAGCCTGCGCTTTTACTATCTGGGAAAGAAGTACGAATGCAAGATCGAGCACTTCGGCTGCAAGCAGGCGTACCTTCCCGAAGAGCCGCTCATTCTGTAGTGCGAAGGCGAAGCGTTCATAAGATCGCAGAGGGGTTCGCACCGAAATCGGGGCGAAGATCGCGCATTTTCGGGCGGCTGAGCGCCGGATCTGCGGTTTGTTGGACGGGCCGCTTGGCAAGCGTGCGCCGAATATGCGGCTTGAGCGTCGGTTTTCGCGCCCAATGTGCGGCCTGAACGGCGCCGCAAAAGAAAAAAGAGCGGGATATCTGAAAATCGTTTATTTTTTTGGATAAAACCGCAGTCGCACCCCTCGCGGGTGCGTGGATTGAAATCTCCTCGTCTCTCTCGTCCTCCTCGTGATCGCATTTGTCGCACCCCTCGCGGGTGCGTGGATTGAAATGTTTGGTTGTGTTTTGATTGCGTTTTGATTGCGTGTCGCACCCCTCGCGGGTGCGTGGATTGAAATTCCGAACAGGAGACGAAGGAACTCATCGGCGGCTGTCGCACCCCTCGCGGGTGCGTGGATTGAAATTTATTTCTTTTTCTTTCGTGACGCAGTATGCAAGTCGCACCCCTCGCGGGTGCGTGGATTGAAATCGATAATGTACTTTCGTGGGATGCGATTGATCATGGTCGCACCCCTCGCGGGTGCGTGGATTGAAATCTTTTAGAAGCGTGTACGGGATAATATAAATCTGTCGCACCCCTCGCGGGTGCGTGGATTGAAATCACATCAATGCGCGACAGGTCTTTGACGACCTCATGGTCGCACCCCTCGCGGGTGCGTGGATTGAAATAATCTCTTTCGCGGAGTCTTTCTTCCCCGCCCGGGGTCGCACCCCTCGCGGGTGCGTGGATTGAAATAGACGTGGCGGTATTTTGGTACATATCGATCTGAGTCGCACCCCTCGCGGGTGCGTGGATTGAAATGTCCGTGATTCGGCGCTCATTTTTTTCTCCCAGGTCGCACCCCGCATGGGGTGCGTGGATTGAAATCCCGCCATCGGTGGGACAGGGAACAATATCAATATGTCGCACCCCGCATGGGGTGCGTGGATTGAAATATGGACTATTACGCGCTGTCGAACGGGATGAAACACGTCGCACCCCGCATGGGGTGCGTGGATTGAAATGGCGGAGGTCGTATCGGCGCATTGCACACCGTCGGTCGCACCCCGCATGGGGTGCGTGGATTGAAATATTCAATTTATTCATTTCTTATTTACACTAACAGTCGCACCCCGCATGGGGTGCGTGGATTGAAATTGATCCTAATGCGTCTATTTATATGGCTGTACCCGTCGCACCCCGCATGGGGTGCGTGGATTGAAATGGCTTTCCGAACGAGCCGCCGCCGCCCTGCACCGTCGCACCCCGCATGGGGTGCGTGGATTGAAATCAGAGTGGGAACATGGCGAAGAAATCGCCGCTCAGTCGCACCCCGCATGGGGTGCGTGGATTGAAATGAGAGTTGTGGGACGCACTGCACAAATATTATCGTCGCACCCCGCATGGGGTGCGTGGATTGAAATAAACCGCGCCGCGTCGAAGTGCTATTTTTGCCGCGTCGCACCCCGCATGGGGTGCGTGGATTGAAATCGCATCCGCCGTCATTGCCATGGTCGGCTCCCAGAGTCGCACCCCGCATGGGGTGCGTGGATTGAAATCACGAATTCGCGCTATTTTACCTCGAGCGGGTAAAGTCGCACCCCGCATGGGGTGCGTGGATTGAAATAGACTCACCTAAAAACAGTGGCCGCCGGTCAACGTCGCACCCCGCATGGGGTGCGTGGATTGAAATATCTTTAGTGGTGCAGAGATTATCTGTTTTACGATAAGTCGCACCCCGCATGGGGTGCGTGGATTGAAATTGCCCGTGCAGATATACACGCTGAACACGACAAGGTCGCACCCCGCATGGGGTGCGTGGATTGAAATCCCGAGCGCAAGCAGAGCGTGGAATTTGACGATGGGTCGCACCCCGCATGGGGTGCGTGGATTGAAATTTTTGGAGCAGGCGGAGATCCCCGCGCTCGGCCACGTCGCACCCCGCATGGGGTGCGTGGATTGAAATCGTTGCCTCAACCAGCTCGAACTGGTGGCCGAGCGGTCGCACCCCGCAT
>ERZ1643251.5568-NODE-5568-length-10203-cov-5.630173_pt1 | contig 10203 bp, 12 predicted proteins | sample MGYA00579261_ERZ1643251 | MGnify/ENA primary metagenome ERZ1643251 (study PRJEB29033, sample SAMEA4952267) | chicken gut metagenome | biome: Broiler Chicken; feature: Gastrointestinal Tract; material: Caecum | place: Ireland | collected 2018 | study: Broiler...
TAAGAAAAAGATTAGAGATTATCTGTGATTTTTGTAATACTACTCCAACATTTATTAATGGTAGTATAAGAAGAACTGATAAAACTAATTTAAGTTGTATTGAACCACATAGAATTATCATTAATAATATGACTTTTCTTGCTTTTAATTATTTCAATGAAATCTATATCAATAACTTGGAGAAAAAATTAAGATATCAGAATTAGAAAACTATATTAAATCACACTAACTATTGCAGGGGAAGTGAATTTTTTGTAAGGCAATCGCTTAAAAATAATTAATAATTAAAGTAAAGAAATGTAAAAAAATATAAAAAGTAAAAAAAAAACAAAACAAATAAGTTACAATTATACTAGGAGTGGTATAAATGAACTTATTTGAACGATTTGAGGTATTAGAAGATCCAAGAGATATAAGAGGAAAAAGATATAAATTAATAGATATACTTATTATGACAATATATGCGATATTGTGTGGACAAGAAGATTATGTAAATATTGCTTACTTTATGAAGTTAAAAGAAGAGTATTTTACTAATTTATTAGGTTTAGAAAACGGTACACCATCTCATGACTGTTTATCGGATTTATATGCAAAAATAGATAGTAAAAAGTTCATGCAAATATTTATTGAATGGGTAAAAGAAATAGTAAAAAATAAAACAGGTAAAATAATAAGTATAGATGGAAAAGCAGTAAGAAATGCGACAGATAAAATAAATGGAGGAAATATACCATATATTGTATCTGCTTTTTTAGGTGATGTTGGATTATCAATAAGTCAAGTAAAGGTTGACGATAAATCTAATGAAATTACTGCTATACCAAATTTGCTTGAATTAATTGATATAAAAGGATCAACAATAACAATAGATGCTATAGGGACACAAGAGGAAATAGTAAATAAAATAGTAGATAAAAAAGCGCATTATGTACTTAAAGCTAAAGAAAATCAGAAATCATTATATAAAGATATAAAAAAGTATTTTAATAAACAGTATAATTTATATGGGAATAAAGAAATAAAGTATAAAAAGACAATAGAAAAAGATCATGGAAGAGCAGAAATAAGAGAATATTTTTTGTCATATAACGTTGATACAATTACTGATAAAGAGAAATGGAAAACAGTAAAAGCAATCGCTTATGTTAAAGTACAAACAATGATAAATGAAGAAGTTACAATAACAGATAATTACTATATTATAGATTATCCTATAGAGATAAACGGACTTGAAGAAGTTATAAGAGATCATTGGAATATAGAATGTGGATTACATTGGAGACTAGATGTAATAATGAATGAGGATAACTCAAGAAATAGAATAAAAAATAGTATTAATAATTTGTCAATATTAAGAAAGATAGTATTTAATTTAGCCAGTTTAGATACTAGTTTTGGAAAAGTACCACTCAAAAGAAAATTAACAAATTATATGTTAGATTTTAGTAAGATAGAAAGATTGATTTTTGAGGTGATACCATCTTTAGATGATTGTCAATAATTTTTACATTTAATTTTTAAGCGATTGCCATAAATGATTTTACATCATTTCTTCTTTATTGTATAATTTAATTAGGTGATATTATGAGAAAATTAGTTATATTAAGAGGAGCAATGGGGGTTGGAAAAACAACCTTTATCAAATCAAAAAAATTAGAAAGATTTACTTTGTCTTCAGATCAAATACGATTAATGTTCAATGCTCCAGAACTTACTTCTCAATTTTCTGAACAAATACCTCAATATAATAACACAAAAGTATGGAATCTTTTGTACTATTTATTAGAAGAGAGAATGAAAAAAGGTGAATTTACCATTGTGGATGCGGTTCATGCAAAAAAACATGATTTTACTATTTATAAAAAATTAGCTAAAAAGTATCGTTATCGTCTCTATGTAATAGATTTTACTGATGTGCCTAAAGAAGAGGTATTATTGCGTAATGAGGCAAGAGAATCTTACAAAATTGTCCCTAAGGAGTCTATTGATCGAGTTTATAAATTATTTTCTAAAGAAAAAGTACCAAGTGTTTTTACGGTATTAAAACCAAATCAGTGGGCTTCTATATTTAGAATAATGCCACAAGATTTTAATCATTATCGAAATATTCATATTATTGGTGATATTCATGGATGTTCTAGTGCTTTGAAAAATTATTTTGATCAATATCCGATAAGAGAAGAAGATGCTTATATCTTTTTGGGTGATTATTTTGATCGAGGAATTGAAAACTATTCTACTTATCTTTTATTGACAGAATTAATGAATTATAAAAATATGATTTTCTTATTAGGAAATCATGAAGATAAATTGTATAAATATGCATGTGATGATGAATTTAAAATGGATTATGACATAAAAAATACAATTGAAGAATTTGAACAAAATGGTATTAGCAAAAGTGATTTAAGGAAATTCATGCAAAAACTGGCACAAATTTCTTATATCACATTTAGAAATAAAAACTATTTAGTGACTCATGGTGGAATCCCTTATTTTCCAGAATCTCCATTAGAATATTATAGTACTAATTCCTTTGTATATGGAATTGATCAATATGATGTTGATATTGATGGTTTATATGAAGAAGCAATGAAAAAGAGAAAAAATAAAGTCTATCAAGTTCACGGTCATCGAAATTATTATCAGATAGATACGCAAAAATACAATTATTCTTTTAATTTAGAAGGGGATATTGAACATGGTGGATTTCTTAGAATTTTAGATTTAAATGATGATGGTTCGATTTGTTCAAAAACGTTAAAAAATAAAATTTATAATTGTCATTTAAAGGAAGAAACACAAGTTTATCAACTAGTATCAAATTTAAGAAGCAATAAATACGTATATGAAAAAGAATTAGAGCCAGGTCTTTCATCATTTAATTTTACGAAGCAAGCATTTTATAATCAAGTATGGAATCAAATGACGACACAAGCTAGAGGATTATTTATTGATACAAAACAGTATCATGTTGTTGCTCGTAGCTATGATAAATTTTTTAATATTAATGAAAGAGAAGAGTCATCTTTTGAAAATATTAAGACCAGTTTTCATTTTCCTGTTTCTTTCTATTTAAAGTATAACGGATTTTTAGGTATTTTATCTTATTATAAAGGAGAATTGTTCTTCGCCACTAAAAGTACTAATCAAGGTACATATGTAGAGTATTTTAAAACTATTTTTTATACACTTTTTAATGAACAACAAGTTGATAGTATTAAAGATTATTTGCGTGAACATTCTGTTTCAATGATTTTTGAAGTGATCGATCCGATCCATGATCCTCACATAATAAAGTATGATGAAGCTCATTTGATACTACTCGATATGGTTTATAATCAACTGGATTATAAAAAAATGCCATATCAAAAATTACAAAAATTTGCAGATACTTATCAAATAGAAGTAAAGAGGTTAGTATATGTTGCAAATCAATTAGAAGAATTAGAAACATTATATTCTATCATCCAAGAACAGAATTATCTTTTGGATCATCACAATATAGAAGGTTTTGTTCTAGAAGATGATGAAAATCATATTGTAAAATTTAAAACGGATTATTATAAACAGTGGAAAGTATTGCGTACTAAGATGGAAAATGCTGTAGCTAAGAATACTTTTAAAACAAATTCAAAAAATTTATTAGAAAATGAGTTTATGAGTTATTTAAAAGAAAAGTATGAAAATAAAAAAATAGATGTTTCTTCTTTGAATATTATTAAGGAAAGAGAAGAATTTCTGAAACATAGATCTATTGTTGTATAATAAAAGACACCTTCAAATTTGAAGGTGTTTTTTCTAACAATTGTCTGTGCTATAATGAATATGTGATGTGTATGAAATATAAGAGAGAAATGTTTATTATGAGTATAATCACATTATTATATTTGGGAATGATTTTGTTAAAAATTTTGCAATTTCCTAATATTTTAATGGCAATTTTTGTTGGAATTATCTTTATTCTATGTGGTAGTATAGGGGTATCAAAGATAGAAAAACAAATGAATGAAAATCATCAAAAAAATCAAAAGTGTTATGAAAATTTAGATTTATTTCGTTATTTATTTTCCATTGTGATTATGATTCTTCATTTACGACCATTTTTAAATACTTCTTACTCTTTGGATTTATTTTTTAATAATATTATAGGTCGTATTTGTGTACCGTTCTTCTTTTTAGTGAGTGGTTACTTTGTAGCGCAAAAAGAGAACCAGAATAAAGAATATATCAAAAAGTATGTAAAAGGAATGCTTCCTCTTTATATCACTTGGAGTATTCTTTATATTCCCATTATTCTACTTTATGGTAGTTCTTATTTACCAACCATTCTTTCTTATATTCAACAAATACCGATTCCTATATGGTTACTTATTCCACTTATACTTCTTTTTTCTCCTGTACTTTTATTACTTATTTTATTATATTCCGGAACTTATTATCACTTATGGTATTTTCCAGCTCTTATATTATCTTTGTTGATATTACGTTGGTGGAAAAAGCGATGGAAAATACAATATTTATTAATTATTTCTTTTGTGTTATTACTATTTGGGGCGACTGAAACATATTATGGAATTTTACCTCATTCGTTCCAAGTTATTCTTTCTTATTACTTTAAGTTTTTCTTTACGACACGCAACTTTTTATTTTTTGGATTGTTTTATGTAACATTAGGGTATCACATTGGTCAAAAGAAAGATCCTTTTGTATCCTATAGTTTTTTGAAGTTTGTTATATGTGTGGTATTACTTATAGGAGAAACTTTATTTTTACAAACAACAGAACGTTTGAATAGTAATATTGTTCTATCTTGTTTTCCATTGACTTATTATTTTTTCTTATGTCTTTTATATAGTCATCGTATTTTTGAGTGGAAAGGAAAAAACTCTTTACGCAGTTTATCAAAATATTATTATTTAATTCATCCAGGTGTTATTTACTTTTGGTTATGGGTGTTAAAGATTATTCATTTTGAATCAGAACAAAACATTATCAATGGTTGGATGAATGTTGGTATTGTATTAGTCATTACTCATTTATTATCTATGATATGTATTCGCTATCGTCATAAAATAAAAATTCCTATTTAAAGATAAAATCCCGTTCTTTGAAGGAGCGGGATTTTAAGTGTTTATTCATAGAAAATACGAATGGTTTTGGTAATAACATCCGTATAAGAAAAAGACTTGATTTCGTTATTACCTCCAACTTCTACGAGAAAAATATGATTATATAGGCTTTTTATGGTACCTTCATATTCTTCAATGCGATTACGGCCTAAATGGTATTTGATATAAACTTCTTCTCCTAAGTGTTCTAGTAAATCATTTTTTATTTGTGTGACGGTCATAAACGCCCCTTTCTATCTGGGATATCCCATGTACATCATGCCACTAGTTTGAAGACCTCCAATTCCTTCAGGACCATATTTAGTACGATTTAATAATTCTTTCAGATCAATATTTTCACTGGTGCATGTTAAACTGATTTTAGTGGCAATAATCGCTGGATCTAAGGCATGAATATTAATTCGTTTGGGACTAGATGCGAAAGTCGCACCGGCTTTAATCAGTTCTTCATAATTGGATTGACAAGCACCTGCGATAATCACTAATTTTTGATGTGATTTTTCATAACTTCGAGCTTCTTTTACTGCTTGTACGAAGGAGGCACTATTTTTATAATGATCTGGTATTTCTTTATCTTTGTAATAAGCATCGTGTCCAGTAATAACGACGATGGATGGTCGATATTGTTCTAATAATTTATGAATTTCATTTGGTACTTCTTTCTCATTCATAATGACACCGACCGCATCTAGTGAAGCTTTGTGATAGTAATCGAGGCAACGTTTTAAATAATCTTGATCGGCATCGATATGTAAGATTTTACCAGGTAGATAAAAATAGTCATCACGATTCAATGAATAATCCACACTTGCTCGTTTCAGAAAATCTTCTTCTTGTTCTACGTCTTCTTCTTGATCATATAATGTTAGATCTTCCATAGGACTATCTGCTTGTAGACGAATATTAACCCCTTTTAAGTAACAAATATCATCGTCATCAATAAAAGTAATCATAAAAACCATATCATGATGGTGGGACTTACGAGTTACTAAATCTCCGATTTTATATTTCATATACTCACCCTATTTAGTTATATGAAAATGAAAGATAAAATAGTACAGATTCTGATAGTTGCCAAGAAAGAAAAATTAGTATATAATAGAAATAGGTACTACTACTGAAGGGAGATGGGTGCTTTGAAAATCACAAAAGTAGATGTCCGTAGATATGACAATGGTTCTAATATGAAAGCGTTAGCTTCTGTCGTATTAGATGATTGCTTTATTGTAAGAGATATTCGTGTTATTGAAGGAAATAATGGATTATTTGTAGCTATGCCAAGTCGTAAAGTCGCAGATGGTTATCGCGATGTAGCTCATCCATTAAATCAAGAAACACGTAATATGTTTTCTGAAGCAATTTTAGATGCTTATCAAAAAGCAGAAACAGAAGAAAAAACAGAAGAGGCATAATTGCTTCTTTTTTTCATATTTTCTTTTTAGTTTCATACATTTTACTAGGAGGTATCTTATGGAAAACGAAATGAATCTTTCAACGGCAAATCATAGTGTTAGTATTACGGATCGTAAATTATTATCAATTACTGGTGTTAAAAAAATTGATAGTTTTGATAATGAGGAATTTTTAATGGACACCACGATGGGATATATTGTGATTAAAGGTCATGGTTTAGAAATTATTAAATTAGATACGTATCAAGGGAATGTATCCATTAAAGGTACTTTAGATAGTCTAAGTTATGTTGAGAAAGGATCTAAAAAAGAAGAAAGTGATGGTTTATTTACCAAATTATTTAAATGACATTAAGTGTTCAAATTTCTACCTTGCTTTTTTCTTTTGTCTTCGGTTTTCTTTTTGCCTTTTTAATTTCCATTAATTATCGTTTTATATATCACTCTAATAAAGTGATTCAAGTTCTATTTACATTTGCTTTTGTATTACTTAGTACTTTAATTTATTTTATTATATTGGAAAAATTAAATTACGGAGCTTTACACATTTACTATTTTATTATGATTATTTTAGGTTTTATTCTGGAACATGGCGTTGAAAAATTAAGAAAACAATGATATACTCTATTAATAGAGGATGATAATATGGCCAGAAAAAAGAGTATGAAGAAAAAAGCAAAACGACGATTAATGATTTTTGGAACACTTTCTTGTTTTATGATTGCGTATTTTATTTTCTCAACAACTTTAGCAGTAATTAAAATTGTTAATTTAAATAGTGAGAAAAAAGCTCTCAATACAGAATTAAAATCATTAAAAAAAGAAGAAACGGATTTAGCTGTCGAAATTGAAAAATTAAAAGATCCTGATTATTTAGCTCGTTATGCGCGTGAAAATTATTTATACTCTAAAGATGGTGAATATATCATTAAGTTAGATGAAGAAGAAAAAGAAGAAAAAAAAGAGGAAAAAGTAGATTGGAAAGATTATAAAAACGTTTTAATTGGTGGGGGAGTTTTTGTTTTACTTTTAGTGATTTGGTTGATTAAAAAAGTAAATGAAAAGTAAAATCCTGATTTGTTCTTGCTTTTTCCATTTTAGAATGATAAAATAATTACAGCAAGATATAGGAGGGTAGACATGACTGAAAAAAAAGAAAAGAAGAATATTCTCATTGGTGGTTTGTTAGTCGCAATTATTGCGATGGCAGTAGGATACGCAGCTTTAGCTCAACAATTAACGATTAATGGTACAGCGCAAGTAACTAGTACTTGGGATGTAAAATTTACGTCAATTAGTGCTGGAACGGCAAGTAACTCGGCTGGAGTAGCTTCTACAGCAACAAATAAAACTCCACCAAAAATTACTAATACTACAGCTACTTTTGATGTGGAATTCCAAACACCTGGTGATACGATGGAATATGATATCGTTGTAACCAATGGTGGTTCTTTGGACGCAAAATTAGCTAATGTAGTAGCGACTGCTTCTTCTGCAAGTGGTACTGGTGATTTACAATTAACCGAAGCAAATGGAATTAATTATGAAATCACTATTGATGGTAAACAAATTGGAGAAGCTAAGAATTCTGTATTAGCTGGAAAACCAGCAGATGGAGCTGCTAAAACTTCTACTGTACACGTAAAAGTATGGTGGGATCAAAACGCAACTACAATACCAGAAAATGCGCTTAAAAAGTTAACAGTTACATTAGAATATGTACAAGCTTAATTTGTTTTAGTGAAATGAAAAGTTAAATTTCAGATTTTGTTCTAAATACATATTTGTAAGAGTAAATGGCAGTTTTTTTAAAAAAAGCTACCATTTTTTCTATAAATATGTTAATATATATCCGAAATTTAATATTTCATTGCATGAAAAAAAGTATACACTTAGCTTTCGTGCATAACTAAATTTCAGTATGTGATATATTACTTGTATATCAAATTTGATAGCTTTTGTGGTGAAGGCTATCTTTTGTTTTTGTATTTAAATAATTTATTTTTTAAAATAATCTCTTTCTGTTCTATTTCTTTAATATCAAATAGTTCAATAATCTCTCTAGACAAAAAGTCTTTCATTAAAGTATAGGGATTATCACCATTTAATGAATCTCTTTTAACAGAATTAATATGATTTAACATTAAATTTATATCTTCTTGGCTATAGGTATCAAAAGTATTTCCTTTAGGGATAAATCTCCTAATATATTCATGATTAACTTCAATCTTACCTTTTTGTTCCGAATGCCCTGGATCACAGTAGAACAATCTTGTTTTATAAACATGATAACCATTAAATTCGATTTCATCAGGTTTAGAAAATTCAATACCATTATCGGTTAAAATAATAGGAAATAATTCATGAAATTTTTCATATCCTAAAATCTCCTTTAAATAAGAAAAGAATGCGTTAACCGAATCGGGTTCTTTATTTTCAATTTTGAAGGCTAACATAAAATTAGCTTGTCTCCAAAGAAGAGTAAGAAGTAACGATTCGCCTTTCACACCTTCAACAGTATCCATTTCAACAATATTAATATTAAAATTATTATCATTATAGTTTTTTACGTAGTCTTTAAAATCTTCATATGTACGATTGATTCTAATTTTAGTATCTTTTTTAGGTGTATCTTTGTTGTTTCTCTTACGTTTTTTATATCTAACTTTTCTAGGTAAGTCTAAATTAATAATATCTAAATAGCCTTTTTCAACATAATTATATAAAGTTCTTTTGCCATAAAAAATTATATAATAAAAGTTTTTAGTCAAGGATCTTCGATGAACTAGGCAAGCCTAGTCCTTGACTAAAACGAGTGAAAGATTAAATTTCAGTTTCAAATATTTAAGGGCAATTTACTTTTTCATTTCAAACTTAATTTGTTTTAAGCTTTTTTTCTTGCAATTTAAATTGTAACATGATAGAATATATTTGTAAGATATAGGAGGGTATATATGTCAGAGAAAAAAGAAAAGAAGAACATTCTTATTGGTGCTTTATTAGTGGCAATTATTGCGATGGCAGTTGGATATGCAGCTTTAGCTCAACAATTAACGATTAATGGTACAGCTCAAGTAACTAGTACTTGGGATGTAAAATTTACGTCAATTAGTGAGGGAACTCCAAGCAACTCAACAGGAGTTACTCCAACAGCTTCAAATAAAACACCAGCAGTTATTAATGGAAATACTACAGCTACTTTTGATGTGGAATTCCAAACACCTGGTGATACGATGGAATATGATATCATTGTAACAAATAACGGTTCTTTGGACGCAAAATTAGCTAATGTAGTAGCGACTGCTTCTTCGGCAGATGGTTCTGGTGATTTACAATTGACAGAAGCTAATGGCATTAATTATGAAATCACTATTGATGGTCGACCATATGCAAGTGCCCAAAATACTGTACTAGCCGGAAAACCTTCAGACGGCCCTGCAAAAACTTCTACAATTCATGTAAAAGTATGGTGGGATGCAGCTGCAACTACAGTTCCAGAAAACACAATTAAAAAGTTAACTGTTACTCTAGAATATGTACAAGCTTAAAATTTAATTTTAAGCTTTTCTTTTACTTGATTTCTATCTAATTTTTTGTTAAACTATAATCTCAAGTTTGACAGTTGAAGATCAAAAATACCTCACAAGCCCTTTATT
>ERZ1643251.5569-NODE-5569-length-10202-cov-12.958608_pt1 | contig 10202 bp, 12 predicted proteins | sample MGYA00579261_ERZ1643251 | MGnify/ENA primary metagenome ERZ1643251 (study PRJEB29033, sample SAMEA4952267) | chicken gut metagenome | biome: Broiler Chicken; feature: Gastrointestinal Tract; material: Caecum | place: Ireland | collected 2018 | study: Broiler...
GCGGAATATAGACAATTACATCTGTCGTTCGGAAACATCGCACGAAAAGATACCCGTAGCTTGCTGCGGGGAGTTTCATTAAAATAAGAAGATTATTAGAATATAAAAAATGGTTTAAACCCAAAGCATTTTGGCTATTTGTGATCCAAAAAGATGATAAATTTGAATAAATATATTATAATGAAAGAGGAGAGTGATTAAATGAAAAAAATTGTATATGTAACAGGAAATTGGTCAAAAATAATGAGTGCAAAAAACATTTTAGAACCATTAGGAATTGAAGTTGATAACATTAAAATGGAAACTACTGAAATTCAAGCCGATACAGTAGAAGAGGTAGCAATTCATTCTGCAAAAGAAGCAAGTGATAAACTAAAATGTGCAGTTTTAAAAAATGATACGGGTTTATTTATTGAGGCATTAAATGGCTTTCCGGGACCATATACTCATTATGTGGATGAACGACTTGGCGAAGATGGAATATTAAAATTACTTGAAAATGAAGAAAACAGAAATGCTTGTTTTATAGAGGCTTTCGCTTACTGTGAATACGGTAAAGAACCGGTTGTTTTTAAATCGATTACAAAAGGAACGATTGCTAAAGAAAAATCAGGAACCTATGGTTGGAGTTGGGATTTTATTTTTATTCCAGAAGGAAAAGATAAAACAATGGGAAACTACCCAGATGAAGAAAGATGCTTGGTATGGAATACCGATGCTTATCATGAATTAGCTGAATATTTAAAAAAATCTGAGGAATAATAAATAATGAAAGATATTGGTTGTCATTTTGGCTTTGAATATTTTGAAGGCAACCCCTACCATAAAACAAATTTGTTTTTTAGTTCTGGAAGAAACTCATTACGTTATATAATTAGAGAAAGAAACATTAAAGTACTATATTTACCTTATTTTCTATGCGAAACTGTATCAGAGGCCGCCATTAAAGAAAATGTTGAAATTATCTATTATCATATAACAGACGAATTTCTTCCAGATGTAGAACCTAAAAGATTGGATAAAAACTCTTATTTATATTTTGTAAATTATTATGGCATGTTGAGAGAACAAATTCCTAAAATGATCTCGATTTATAAAAATGTAATTGTTGATAATACTCATGATTTTTTCAATAAAATTATGTATGACGCAGATTCAATATATAATTATAGGAAATATTTTGGGGTACCAGATGGTTCTTGTATTGTTAGTCCATCTCTTGAAAAAAATAATAATTATGAAACAGGAAAAAGTTTAGATAAAATTTTTGAATTAGTATCGAGAGATGAAACTGGAGAATTTTTTCATTATTCATCATTTGAAGAAGCTGATAGATATTTTAAAAACGAATCATTATGTTATATGTCAAATTTTACAAGAAGTTGTATCAATGCTATAAATTATGAACATATATTATGGCAACGTACACAAAATTTTATAACGTTAGATTCGAGACTTCAAAAATATAACAAGTTTAAAAATTTATCTTCTTTAACATACATGTATCCTCTTTTAGTGGATTCAGGAAATCTAATCAGAAATTGTTTGGGAGAATTAGGTGTTTATGCAATGCAATTATGGCCAAATGTGCTATATAGTCAATCTAATGATTATGAAAAATATTTAACTTCTAATGTGTTGTTATTACCTATAGATCAAAGATATAATCAGGAAACAATGAATTATATTGCTAATAATGTAGAGAATATATTGAAAAGAGCAAAACAATAATAAAAAGGAACGATTATGTATTCGTCCTTTTTTTATTTTTTGGGATATGGAGTTGAAATATCGGTTAAACATAGAAGATAATCAACATTTACTTTGTAATATTTTGCTAAAATTGCTATTTTTTCTATTGGTATCGTTCTAACTCCACGTTCATATCTTGAGTATTGAACTTGACTAATTCTTAATATTTTTGCTACTTCTTTTTGAGACAAAAACTGATGTTAATGATACTATAAGAATGTACAAAAAAGGGAAAATAAAAATGTACAAAATTGTACATGATATATCCCCTTGAGTACATTCTTTTGTTATACTCTGGTCTGAGGATTGGAGGTGACAAAATGAAGAATTTGAAACAAGATATTATATTTTATTTAGATCAGAACGAAGAACTAAAAAAGATTATTGATTTAGAAAAAGAATTTAAAAATATTTTATTCTCATAGAATTAAATAGTTTTATCAATCTTATTGAATGTGATATAGAGGCTGTAAAAAATGCAATTATTTATAATTTTAGTAATGGATTAACTGAAGGTTTTAATAATAAAACAAAGGTTATAAAAAGACAGATGTATGGTCGATGTAATTTCGATTTACTCCGTCTTAAAATTTTAGCTTAATTCAACTAACTTGGAGAAGAGCCACCATATTATACAAGGTCAAATTGATTATGGGGGAGTTAATTTTTTTATGGTACGGTTAATTGTTTTCTTTTTGTAAAATTGAGAGTTATGCTGATGCTTTAGTTAGTAGTTTTTGATTTTACTTTTGTGAAATTAGATGGAGCGTCTTATAATTTATTTGATGACGGCATATGGACTTGGTTTTTGAGCAAATTTCTTTAATATTTTTCTGACAAAATTGTAAGTTTGTAATGTTCTAAAGTGTGCTATAATGTTTAAGAAGACGTGGTGATTTTATGGAAAGATTTAATCCAAGTGCCCAGATGGGATTATCTTTAGAACAAGTAGAATTACGTAAGCAAGAGGGATTAGTAAATTATGATGATTCTCCTAAAACGAAAAGTATTAAACAGATTATTGTTAGTAATTTTTGTACTTATTTTAATTTTCTTAATATTGCACTTGGAGTCTCAGTTTTTATTTCTGGTCTTTTAAATGGGCAATTGTTTCAAGGTCTTAAGAATTGTTTGTTTATGGGTGTTATTATTGTCAATTCTATCATTAGTATTGTTGAGGAAATTATTTCGAAAAAGATTATTGATCGTTTGAGTGTTTTGGCTGAATCTACTATTGAAACGATTCGTGATGGAAAGAAATATGAACTTAAGTTAGAGGAACTGGTTTTAGATGATGTTATTCTGCTTGCCAGTGGACATCAGGTTGTGGCTGATTCTTTAGTTATGGAAGGAGAAATTGAAGTTAATGAGTCTTTGTTAACTGGAGAACCTGATGCTATTTTAAAGAAAAAGGGAGATATGATTTTATCTGGTTCTTTTGTGGTTAGTGGAAATTGTATTGCTAAGGTAGAACATATTGGAAAAGATAATTATGCTTCTTCTATATCACGGGAAGCAAAGTATGAGAAAAAAGTTAATTCGGTTATTATGAATTCTTTTGAAAGTCTTTTAAAGGTAATTTCGGTCATTATTATTCCTATTGCTGTAGTTATGTATTTTAGTCAGCTTTCGGCTAATGCTGGTAATGTTACGGAGGCTATTTTTAGAACTGTGGCAGCATTAATTGGAATGATTCCCGAAGGATTAGTGCTTCTTACTAGTTCTGTTATGGCTGTCAGTGTTATAAGGCTTTCTCGTTATAAGGTATTGGTTCAACAATTATATTGTATTGAGACTTTAGCTAGGGTAGACGTTATTTGTTTGGATAAGACGGGAACGCTTACGGAAGGAAAAATGCAGGTCGTAAAGTTTCTTCCTTATCAAAAGACATCTCTAGAGGATTTGCAAGAAATTTTAGATACTTATGCTCATTATACGAAGGACTCTAATTCAACGATGAATGCTTTAAAGGAGTATTTTACGGGAAAAAGTGAAGATGTACTTATCGATAGTATTCCTTTTTCTTCAGAACGAAAGTTTTCTGGTTTACAGTTTAAACATTTCGGTTCTATTTATATTGGGGCACCAGAGTTTTTGTTAAAAGATGAGGTGAAAAAAGTTGAAAAAGAGCTTTCTGTTTATCAGGAAGATTATCGGGTTTTGCTTGTAGCAAAAGGAAAGGGAAAGCTTTCAAATACCCCAAAGAATTTGACTGTTTTAGGGTTTGTTATTATTGAAGATATTATTCGTAAGGAAGCTAAAGCTACTTTAGATTATTTTAAAGAACAGGGTGTTATGGTTAAGATTATTTCAGGTGATAATGTTAGTACCGTTTTGAATATTGCTAAAAAAGTTGGGTTAGATGATGTTAATGGTATTGATGTTGGTTCATTAAGTGATGAAGAGTTAGAGCAAGCTGTAGGGAAGTATGAAGTGTTTGGAAGAGTAACGCCTAATCAAAAAAAGGTTATTATTGAATCGTTACAAAAGAGTGGTAGAACGGTGGCAATGACGGGAGATGGCGTGAATGATGTTTTGGCTTTAAAGAAAAGTGATTGTGCTATTTCGGTAGCGAGTGGGTCAGATGCAGCACGTAATGTAGCTCAGTTAGTTTTATTAGATGATAATTTTGATTCTTTACCTAAGATTGTGGCTGAGGGAAGGCGGACGATTAATAATATTGAAAGAAGTGCTTCTTTATTACTTGTAAAGACAATTTATACAATGCTTTTAATTGTTTTTAGTGTTCTTATTGGTTCTAAGTATTTCTTTATTCCAATTCAGTTAACTTTAATTACTGGATTTACGATTGGTATTCCTTCCTTTATTTTAGCTTTGGAACCTAATAATGATTTGGTTAAAGGTAATTTTCTTTTAAAGGTTGTTACACGTAGTTTACCTACGGCTTTAACTGTGGTGTTTAATGTCGTTTTGGTTACTTGTTTTGCTACTTTATTTGAACTTCCTTATGAATTACAAAGTACTTTATGTGTTTATTTAACTGCTTTGACTGGCTTTATCTATTTATATAAGATTTGTATGCCATTTATAATTATACGTAGAGTTTTGTTTTGTACTATGTTTGCCGGATTCTTGTATTGCGCTTTGTTCCAGTATTCTTTCTTTAGTTTAACTCCTTTAACTTTAACTAGTGCTTTAATTGCTTTTGTTTTATGTATTGATTCTTTGTATATCTATCGTAAGCTTAATCATTTGATTACAATGCTTTTTGCTAAGTTTGATTCAACAATAGAAGTTGAGTTATAAAAAAACATTGTCAAAAAAATGTAAATTGACAACGGGGGGGGGGTATTCATGTATAATCATCATAGGAAACTGTGGTGATTTTTGTATGAAGAAAAGAGTAGTGTTAAGTTTAAGTATTTTAATGATTTTAGGAAGTATTATAGCTATAGGAAATAGACCAGTTCATAATTTAATTGAATATGATGAGAATACTACCTTAGCCCTGTTTGATGAAAATGGAGAAAAAATTGCTCAAGTACCATCTAAGGATAGTGGATACACATTGGATACCGAGAAATCTAGTTGTACTAACGGAAGTATTTCTTGGGATGCTGAATCTTGGAGTCCAATTATAACTGTAAGTGATGAGGTGAATGGTAGAGTAAGTTGTAGCTTATATTTTAAGGAAGCAACAGCTTATGATGAGTGCGTAAGTAAATATGGAAGTGATTCCATTCAATGTGGCATTATTGCTGATTTAGATAATTCGGGTGCATGTCCAACTGTGGATGAGAATGGTAATGTTTTTGTTAGTAGTGCTGAGACTAGAAATGGTTATTTGTGTAGTGCTCCAGATGATTATGGGGTGAGTTATTACTATAGAGGAAATGTAGAAAACAATTGGGTAAAGTTTGGAGGATATTACTGGCGAATCCTAAGAATCAATGGTGACGGAAGTATCCGAATGCTCTATGCTGGAGATGCTAGTGTTATCGATGTTTTAGACAACAAAGACGAGGTATTTAGCTAATGGTTATAATGATTCAAGTACAGATTATACTCAAATAGGCACAAGTCGTTATAATTACTATTGGAAAAGGGATAATGTAGAGGAAACACCAAGAGCAGATGTTTCTGACGATAATGCTGGAGTTGGATACATGTACGGGAACCGAGATGGAATTGTCGAAGGAAGTACAGAGTATAATACATTTACACCTAATGCTACTGCTACTGCTTATTATGCCGAGTCTTACAGTTATGATGAGGAGACCGGTCGTTTTACTTTAGTAAATCCCGTTGGAGTACTTGGGAGTGACCTGAGTGAAGAGTATATTGGGTGGTATACAATGCGAAGTACAGTTGCTCATCAATCTAGCAGTTCTGTCTATAAAGTTACCAGTGTTAGTGTAAGTACGAATATTACTGTTGGCTATGCTTTTGTGACTTATGGAACAACTTCTATGGAGAAAGCTCAAACAAATACCAATGATAGTGATATTAAAGCTTATTTAGATGACTGGTATGAAAAACATCTATCTGAAACAGAGTATGAACAATATATTGCAGATACTTTATTCTGTAATGATCGGAGTTTATATTATACAAGACCAAGTGGATATAGTAATTTAGGGCATGGAGTTGAGCAAACAGTTTATCGCTGGTATATGTATTCAAGTAATAGTAGAGTAAAACTAAGTTGCGCTCAGCAAAATGATCGCTTTACTGTTACTGATGAAGTCACAGGCAATGGTGATTTAAGTTATCCAATTGGACTAGTTACAAAGGATGAAGTATATTTAGCAGGAGGATATGCTAGTAGTGATAATAATTCTGGATATTATTCATATACAGGTAACGATTACTGGACTATGTCGCCTAGCTACTTCAATGGCGCAAGTGCGCGTGTTAATTTCATTAAGGCTAATGGTAGTGCAAACATTAATTTTTCCGTGATTTCCTCATATGGTGTAAGACCTGTTATAAATTTAAAGGCTGCTAGTTTAAAATTGGGAGATGGAAGTGCCGGCAATCCATATATAGTGGAAGGATAGTAAAATGGATAATTGAAGATAAGAGTAGATATTTTTAATAAACTTTTAAGAAGTTTAATACTCTTTAGACGTTTGCCCTAGCAAGGGGCTTTTTTTTGATTAAAATACCTATGGGAGGATGAAAGTATGTTGTTTGATAATACAGATTTTAATTATGAAATAAGTTTATTTCAAATACCTGATAGTGATTTTTGTGAAGAACGAGTTAATAAATTTTTAACTCCAGAAGAAGGGTTTTTAAGGGGAAATTTAATGCGAGATGAGTATGTCCCTTATAAAAAATATACTTATTTTAAGTTAGAACCTGAGAGTGAACAGGAAAAATTGTTATTTAAGTTAATGGCTTATTCTTTTGCTATTAACGATTTAAATTTGTATTTGGATTTGTATCCGAATGATATGAATGCATATGCTTTGTTTAAGGAGTATGTTAAGGAAAAGAATCGTTTAGAGGAACGTTATAGTGAGTCTTATGGTCCGATGACGGTTACACAGACACAAGGTGATAAGTTTAATTGGATTAATAATCCATGGCCTTGGGATAGAAGTGGAGGTTCTAAGTATGTTTAAGTATGTTAAGCATTTGAATTATCCTATTAATATTAAAAAGAAGGATTTGAAGATGGCTAAGTATTTATTAACACAGTTTGGTGGGGCTAATGGTGAGTTAGGAGCTTCTTTAAGATATTTTAGTCAGAAGTTTACGATGCCTGATGAAAGAGGTAAGGCACTACTTAATGATATTGCAACTGAGGAACTTGGTCATTGTGAGATGATTTGTACGATGGTTAGTCAGTTAGTTAAAGATGCAACTTTGGAGGAGATGGAAGCAGCTGGTCTTGGTTCAATGTATGCTGAACATGGTAAAGGAATTTATCCGAGTGATAGTTTTGGCAATCCATTTACGGTTACTTATTTTGCTGTAACGGGAGATGTTTTAGCGAATTTATCTGAGGATATGGCTGCTGAGGAAAAGGCAAGAGCTACTTATGAGGCTTTGATTAATATGACTGATGATGAGGATGTTATAGGGGTATTGTTATTTTTAAGACAAAGAGAAATTGTTCATTTTAATCGTTTTAAGGCATTGTATGATTATTATAAGAAGAAAGGTTATTAGGCATGGAAACATGTCTAATTTTATTGTAAAAAAAAGTAATTTGTGTTATATTTTATTCATAAAGGGTGTGAAGATATTATGAAAGAAGAAAAGAAGACGACAAAGAAGAAAACGACTACGGCAAAGAAGGGAAATACAAGTTCGAAGTCTGCTACAACGAAAAAGAAAACTACTAGTACTAATAAGAAAACAACTACAACAGGTTCTAAAAAGACTACAACGGCAAGAAAAACGCCAGCTAAGACGAAGGTGGTTTCTTCAAAAGTAGTGGAACCTGTACAGGAAAGTAAAGTAGAAAAAGAAGAAGTGGTTAAGGAGTCAATTGTTCAAGAACCTGAAAAAAAGGAGGTTGCGTTTGATTCTAGACAGTTTGCATTGAGAACTTTTGCTGTTATTTTGGCTGCTATTTTAGTAATTGTTCTATTGGTTGTGTATTTTTTTCAAGTTAAGAATAATACTTATTCTGTAGATTGGGAAAGAAAGAGTTATTTGGTAGAAAATGATATTGCTAGTACAAATTGCGAAGGGGTTTCTAATGCTATCTTAGGTGATTACAATTTTGTTTTTGTAAGACCAGAAGATTCTAATGAAGATGAGTTTAATTTGGAAAAGAAGTTATTGAAAGTCATCAAGGATTATAATTTAGAAGGACATTTTTATGTTTATACTTTAGATAATACTTGTGGGGTTATTACCGATCCTTATAGTGTACTTGGTCAAAATTTGAAACTTGGTGAAGGAATTGAGAAAGTGCCTACTATCTTATATTATAAAGATGGAGAGTTAGTAGATTATATTCAAAGAGATGATGAACAAATGATGAGTGATGCTGATTTTGTTAAACTTTTAGATATTTATGAATTTGAAAAGTAGTTACTTTTCTTTTTTTGGAGGTTTTTATGTTACATGTTGTTTTGTTTGAACCAGAGATTCCTGGTAATACGGGAAATATTATGCGAACTTGTGTGGCTACACATACACCTTTGCATTTGATTGAACCATTAGGGTTTTCTTTGGATGAAAAAAGTATTAAACGAAGTGGAGTTAATTATATTCAAGATTGTATGTATACAGTTTATAAAAATTGGGATGATTTTGTTCGTAAGAATAAGGGAAAGATGTATTTTTATACACGGTACGGGCATAAGCCTCATTCTGCTTTTGATTATAGGGATACAAAGGAAGATATTTATTTAGTTTTTGGAAAGGAAAGTACCGGTATTCCTAGAAGTATTTTAAAACCTCATTTAGATACTTGTGCGCGTATTCCAATGACTGATAAGGTAAGGGCTTTAAATCTTTCTAATTCGGTAGCAATTGTTTTGTATGAAGCTTTAAGACAGAGAGATTATGAAGATTTGTTAAGGGAAGAACCTCATAAAGGTAATCATTTTATTGAGGATTATGAAGGTGACTTATGAGATGTGAACGTTGTGGCAAAGCCTTAGGAACAGAAAGAGCTGTTTGTCCTTTTTGTGGGGCTGCTTTGACTCCTAAACAAATGAAAGTTTTTAAAGAGGAGAAGAAGAAAAAACAGTATGATGTTGATATGGTTTCAGAACGTTATGGCATGGCTCCAATTAAATATGAGAAGCCTCAGAGTAATGAAAATAAATTATTAGGTCTTCTTGTAGTTTTAGGTATTTTGCTTATTTTAGTTATTCTTGTTTTAGTTATGGTATTAAATTAAATAATTTTTACACACTAATGATGAGGGATTTAAAATGAACTTATTGTTTGTTTGTGTGAAAATTTTTTTTGCGCGAATTTTAGATGTAACAATTTCTACTTTTCGGCAAAATATTATGATTAAAGGAAAGAGTTTAATTGGAGCTATTTTGGCCTTTTTTGAGATTTTAATTTGGTTTTTAGTAGCTAGAGAGGCATTGATTATTTCTATTGATTCTATTTTTATTCCAATTGCTTATTCTTTAGGCTATGCAACAGGAACTTTGATTGGCTCTTGTTTGTCTAAGTATTTTATTCGTGGGGTTGTTGGTGTTCAGATTATTGTTTCGGAAGATGAGAAGGATCTTTTAAACTCCTTAAAGATGCGGGGGTATCGGATGAATATTCTTCATTTAGAGAGTGCCTATAATGCTGAAGATCGAATTATGCTTTTTTTAGAAGTGAATTCACGGAGTGTAAAAAAGTTAGAAAAGCTTGTTTTACAAAAATCTCCTAATGCATTTGTAGTCATGAGTGATACAAAAAAGGTTTATAATGGTACTTTGAAGTAGATTTTTAGCACTTTTTTTGTTATTATTTACAGCCCAAAGTAGAAGAAATCACAAAAATATGTGAATAAG
>ERZ1643251.5570-NODE-5570-length-10200-cov-7.575062_pt1 | contig 10200 bp, 11 predicted proteins | sample MGYA00579261_ERZ1643251 | MGnify/ENA primary metagenome ERZ1643251 (study PRJEB29033, sample SAMEA4952267) | chicken gut metagenome | biome: Broiler Chicken; feature: Gastrointestinal Tract; material: Caecum | place: Ireland | collected 2018 | study: Broiler...
GCAGCGGCAGGACCATGATGCTGCCGTCGGGGGCGGAGAGAAACATCTCCGGGGTGTGGAAGATTTAGGCGTACCTCTCCAGTTGGTTGTCTGTGAGGCTCTTGAAGTACTTCACTGTCCGGCGGCGCGGCTATGAGAAATCCGCCCGGGATATTATCCCGGCCAGCGTTATGCGCAATGTGTGCAATCCGGTTTCTCAGTGCTCCGCCGCATAGTTGGCTTCGCCTATGGCGATTAGTTTCTCATAGTATGCCAACATCTCTTCCGAGTCCCCATAGATTTTGGCTGGGATCCACAGCTCATATTCTTCACTCCAGTTTGCGTCAATGGATGGGTCGTATATCCCCTCCGACGGATTGCTAATTTCCGCGTAGGGGAGCAAAGGATCTTCCACCAGACCGGTAGGATCTGAGTATCCTTTTCCCCCGGTTTCCTCCCACATGAGCTGGCACATGGTTAAATAGTCGGAAATCCCGGCAGGATCCCCTTTCAATTCTTTCAGAACCCAGGCCCCATACGTTTCTTCCCAGTAATACGCATCATCTCCCCGGAATGTCGGATCGTCATAGTCAAAATTGGGACACAGGAACACATAGTCATCCGGATTAAAGCTGCCCTCGGAATGGGAACTGTCCTCAGCCGAAGGCGTTGACAGCGGTGTAAATGAGATTGCTGACAACGCGTGCTTGTCCATGATTTCCTGAGCGGCTGCCTGGGTAATTACAGAGGCCTGTGTAACGTCCAGATTGGAGGTGCTGTAGAACCACGGTGAATCACCTCCGTAAGCACTGTCAAACAGGACTGCCTCCGTGAGGATCAGCTGTCCGTCTCCACCAATGCCATAATAGCTGTAGAAGGATTGTTCTGCGCCGCCAGACCCCTCATTATATATCAGTCCGTCTTTACAAAGATAATACCGATCCCGCTCTTGGCTGGACGCCACCTGCACTACCTGGTGATCCACAATCGTATACAGATCAAAGAACATTCTGGCATCGCCGCCATAGGTACCAACTTCTCCCACCAGAAGTTCCGTGGATCCGTTTTGGTCTATGTCTAAATAGGTGTATCCAATCTCCGAAGGATCGGTATAGTAACTGCACAGGGTGTTGAGGCCGGCCTCCGCCAGCTTTGCCTGATCCCACCGCTCCCCCATGGCCACAGCGTACTGCGTTAGGATACCAGCATAAAGCTGCTGATAGTCATCGGTACTGCCGACAGCGGAACTTGCTCCATCTGTCTGTTCCAGGGGTAATTCCTCGTCGGCGGTTTTCTTGCTCCATGGCCGAAACACCAGGAGGAGCACCACAGCCCCAATCAGAAGAAACACCCCGACGCCAATCAGCCACGGCTGCCGGCTTCGCTTAGGATGGGACAATACCACTTCTGGCTGGAAAGATGAATCAGAGGGCGATACATTTTTCTCCTTTGTCAAATGAAGGACACCCTGCACATCAGGCTCTGTTTGTCCCGGTTCCTGCGCTGTTGGCCTTTTCCCGGTCACCCTGCCGCCGCAGGCGGGACAGAAGACCGCGCGATCTGGAATTTGATGGCCACAGTTCGGACAATACATAAGACTTTCCCTCCTTAGGCCATTACGGTTTGGACCGCTTTTACAAATTCTGTCCCAATGCTTTTTCCCCCGGAATAGGGGATCTCCAGGATCTCGTCGCCGTTCAGTTCCAAAATAATTACGGTGCGGATGGACATTATAATAGAAACGACGGCAGCAGCAAGCCATAGAATCGTGTAAAAAAACTCCCCTGATGCAATCATAAAAAGGATACACATGAGAATGAAGGGAATTTCCACTGGCGTAATATCTGTCCTTGTCCGAACACCTCGGATATCTTGATAGGCTACGGTTTGGGATACGGCAGGCTTGGATTTCCGGGTAAAGGCGGTAAAGCTTTTCTGCCGCGTGATGACCATCTGATTGTCCTGAAAAACAACCGCATGATGGATCTCACTCACGGACAAGGATCCTGCTCCCGCCGCATGACGGAACTTAAATACTTCCCCGTCCAGTTCCAACTTTTTCTTGGTGCAGTTTGGACAGCTTTCTACACCATCCGGAATCTTTTCTCCACACTTTTCGCAGTACACGAATTGTCCCTCCTCTTTACTTAAGCGAATATAGACCAGGCCATAGCCGCAGCGGCGGTATCTTCATCTCCGTAGATCAGCGCCATCACCATGGCAATCGTTGCCCCATCTGTAAACTTCGTACCGTTGATATATACTTGATCCGCGCTTGCCCAGCAGTACTCCTCGTCCTCTGTATAGTGGAAGTCCACACCGATCCGGGCATTCAGTTCCGGATAGGTTCCGCGAATCGTCACCGTATAGGAGCCGTCGCTGTTTTTTTCAGAGTCCCATTTCACATTCTTCAGATACTTGTCTGCGGCCTCTCCGATGGGGAGATCCCCGTAGGAATCAAATACGATAGCCTTTGTGTTTTCTACGGGGTTATTTACCAGCAAGACGAAAAGAATCAACAGTGCCGCGGGAAACACGATCCAAAGCAGGACTCGTTTTCTCGTACGCTGTTTTTTGGATACGGACAACTTGATCTCTTTTCCTGCTTTGGGGGTATAGTTCTCCTTTGGGACCGGTTCGCCGCATTCTGTGCAAAAGGACGCCCCAGGTTTCAGCGGATGTCCGCAGTTCGTACAATACATGATGCCTTTTTCCTCCTGTTATTTTCTATGTTATCTTTTTTGTGCTGAGGGAAAATTCAGTTCGGGAACGGCAGACGTATGTCGCCAGTCCTCCTGCGCTGCATGGAATACAGGACAGGGCAGAGTCCGGCAGCTCAGCGCCGCAGGCAATACAGCATTTGCGCATAGGAATACTTCCTCCTCCAATCTAGTTCTTTAATAATAGCACTTATAACTATAAATGTAAATAATGCGCCGTTACTTTGCTAAAGTTATAGCTAAGCAACGGAGGTATTTTTATGGATGTAGGAAAACGAATTGCCCAACTTCGGGAGGCCCGGGGATGGACCACCAACCGGCTGGCAAATATGTGCGGTTTGTCCCAGAGCTTTCTCCGGGCTGTGGAGCTGGGGGAAAAGGGAATTTCGGTAGAGAATCTGCAGGTGGTATGTGATGCGCTGCAGATCAGCCTCCAGCAGTTTTTTGCGGTGCCGGAAGGAGATATCCGGCAGGAGGATAGACTGCTGATGCAGATCGGGAAGCTTACGGATGGTCAGCGGAAGGCGCTGACGGATTTTCTGGAAGCACTGTCTCATCAGGACTGAGATGAGAGGCACCAGGCGTTGGTAGGACGATGATACTGCCGCTGGGGCCGGAGAGAAACAGCTCCGGGATGCGGAAGACCTGTGTGTACTGTTCCAGCTGGTCGTTTGTGAGGCTCTCGAAGCGATCGCTGTCCGGCGGCGCAGTGCAGAGAAAGAAGTCACCGGCGATGATGTCGTAGATCTCGCCGGTGTCCGGGGAACGAAGGGCTCGGTTGAGGGGGAGGCGCAGGAGCTTGCCCTCCTCGTGGCAGATGAGGGCTACCGGCTCCTTAAAGGGATAGACCGCCTGGATGGGGCCGCCGACGATACGCTGCATGGCGTCTAGGGTATCATCAATGGTAATTTTTCGGGGTGACTGGACAGGAGATATTAGTAGGATTGTCATAGGAAATTCCTCCATAAAATGAGATAACTGCCCGGGGCAATGCCCCGGGCAGCTTCGTATTTATAGTATATAGCAGATATCCCGTCCTGTCCGGAATACCATGCGCAATACATCTCTAAAGAGATATTATATAATGCAATTGAAATCTTTATAGATATATGATATGGTAGAGAAAACTCGAACGGGAGGGAAATATGGATTCATTACATATGATTCTATCTGTTATTCTGGCAATACCGCTTTGGCGGCTCTACCATAAGGTTTTCATTGTGTTTTACCGGGACGTGTTCTGGGGCGTACTGGGAGAGATCGGCGCCGCATGGCTGACCGCTTATATTTTGGTAGGCGTGGCTTTTATGGCGTTGGGAGGTATTCTCAGTGTCGTAGGGAAAATACTGGCAGTTCTCCTGAAAGTAGGACTGGTACTCGCTGTAATTGGCGGAATTTTGTGGGTAGCCGCCAAAGTTACCAAAAATAGTTAAGCCTGTGTCCAGATAAGGAAAATTACCGCTGTGGAGATCTACCTCCACAGCGGTAATTTATTCTCTTTGCATTTTAATTATATCATTTCTCTCAAATTGATGTAATTACTTGTTGACAGGTACGTATTAATCCGTTATCATTTTAATTACATCATTAAGATAAAAATGATATAATTTACTGAAGTGAGGCGCACAGATGCACACTTATGATTTCACCCCAAAATATGAGAAGCTGCTCACACCGGATATTGTGGCCCTGCTGACCCAGATCCACGAGTACAAAGGCGAACAAGCCCTGTTTATCGAGGCCAAGGCCGATACCCTCTCCAAGCTGGTGGAGATCGCCAAAATCCAGAGCACCGAGGCCTCCAATAAAATCGAGGGGATCTACACCTCGGATGAGCGTCTGAAAAAGCTGGTGCAGGACAAAACCACCCCCCGCACCCGGAACGAGCAGGAGATCGCCGGTTACCGGGATGTGCTGGCCACGATCCACGAGAGCTTTGATTATATCCCGCCCAAGTCCTCTATGATCCTGCAGCTCCACCGGGATCTCTATAAATTCAGCGGCGCATCCTACGGCGGGCACTATAAAACCTCAGACAATGTGATCGCGGAAACAGATGCCCAGGGAAACAAAACCGTCCGTTTTCAGCCCCTTCCGGCCTGGGAGACGCCGGAGGCGGTGGACTGCCTCTGCCGGGCCTACGAGGAAGCTGTGGGGAAGGGTGAGATGGACCCGCTGCTGCTGATTCCCATGTTCATTTTGGACTTCCTCTGTATCCATCCCTTTAACGACGGGAATGGTCGTATGAGCCGCCTGTTGACATTGCTGCTGCTCTATCGGGCGGGCTATATCGTGGGCAAGTATATCAGTATCGAAAAACTCATCGAGGAGAGCAAGGAAACCTACTATGAAGCCCTCCAGGAGAGTTCTCAGGGCTGGCACGAGGGAAGCAACGATTACGCCCCCTTTGCGCGCTATACCCTGGGTGTGGTGGCGGCGGCCTATCGGGACTTTTCCGCCCGGGTACAGGCTCTGGCCGTCAGCGGCATGAGCAAGCCGGACCGCATCCGGGAAATCATCAAGGGCACTCTCGGGAAGATCACCAAGGCCGAGATTATTGAGAAGTGCCCCGACATCAGCCAGATCACCGTGCAGCGCACCCTGGCCGACCTGCAGAAGAGCAGAGAAATTCTGAAACTCAGCGGCGGACGCTATACCGCCTATATCTGGAACCGGGAAAAGGAGTAAGAGAACATGATCACTGGAGAACTGAAAAACAAGATTGACCGCCTCTGGGAGACCTTCTGGACCGGCGGCATTACCAACCCCTTGGATGTGGTGGAGCAGATGACCTATCTCATGTTCATCCACGACCTGGACGCCGCCGACAACCAGCGTGCCAAGGAGAGCGCCATGTTGGGCCTACCTCACAAGAGCATCTTTGCCGGCGAGGTGCAGGTGGGCGAGCGGACCACCCCGGGCAACCAACTCAAGTGGTCGGTGTTCCACGACTTCCCCGCCGGGCAGATGTATTCTGTGATGCAGGAGTGGGTGTTCCCCTTCATCAAAAACCTCCACGCCGACAAGGACAGCGCCTACGCCAAGTACATGGGGGATGCCATTTTCAAGATCCCCACTCCCCTGATGCTGGACAAGATCGTCACTGCCATGGATGAGATCTACGACCAGGCGGACAAGCTCCACGACGCCGACGTCCGGGGCGACATCTACGAATACCTCCTGTCCAAGATCGCCACTGCCGGGGTCAACGGCCAGTTCCGCACCCCCCGGCACATCATCCGCATGATGGTGGATATGATGGCCCCCCGGGCGGACGACGTGATCTGCGACCCGGCCTGCGGCACCGGTGGCTTCCTGGTGTCGGCCGGTGAGTACCTGAAGGAGAACCGCAAGGAGGAAATCTTCTTCGACCGGACCAAGAAGGACCACTACATGAACCACATGTTCCACGGCTACGACATGGACCGCACCATGCTGCGCATCGGGGCCATGAACATGATGACCCACGGCATCGACAACCCCTATATCGAATACCGGGACAGTCTCAGCGACCAGAACACCGACCGGGAGAAGTACAGCCTCATTCTGGCCAATCCCCCCTTCAAGGGGAGTCTGGACGCGGACATCGTGTCCGCCGACCTGCTGAAGGTGTGCAAGACCAAGAAAACCGAGCTGCTGTTCCTGGCCCTCTTTCTGCGGATGCTGAAGGTGGGCGGGCGGTGCGCCGTCATCGTGCCCGACGGAGTGCTGTTCGGCTCCTCCACGGCCCACAAGGCCATTCGCAAGGAGATCGTGGAGGGCAACCGGCTGGAGGCGGTGATCTCCATGCCCTCCGGGGTGTTTAAGCCCTACGCCGGGGTGTCCACGGCGGTGCTGGTGTTCACCAAGACGGGCCACGGCGGCACAGACGACGTGTGGTTTTACGATATGAAAGCCGATGGCTTCTCCCTGGACGACAAGCGCACCGAGGTGAAGGAGAACGACATCCCCGACATCGTCAAGCGGTTCCACAACCGTGAGGGTGAGAAAGAGCGGGAGCGCACCGAGCAGTCCTTCCTGGTGCCCAAGGAGGAGATCGCCCAAAACGGATATGACCTCTCCATCAACAAGTACAAGAAGGTGGAGTATGTCCCCGTGGAGTACCCCTCCACCCAGGAGATTCTGGCCGACCTCAAGGAGCTGGAGAGGGAGATCACCGCAGGCCTGGCGGAACTGGAGGAGATGGTGTAATGGCGAGATTGGGGGATGTTTGCGAAAAAAGGATAGATACAATTAAGGCGACATATACGGGAGATATCGACTACATTGATATTTCTTCCATTGATAATAAAAGCAAAAAAATTACAGAAATACAGAGTATATCAATTGTGGACGCACCAAGCAGAGCAAAACAACTGGTATTTCCGGGAGATATTCTTGTTTCAACGGTTCGTCCAAATTTAAATGCAGTTGCTTTGGTGACTGAAAGCGCAGATAATACCTTAGTTGCATCGACAGGATATTGTGTGTTGCGGTGTTTACCTAATACTTATAACAAATATGTATTTTACTTCTGCCAATCACCTGCTTTTATTGAAAAGATGGTTACTCAAGCAACTGGGGCAAGCTATCCAGCAGTAACCTCTTCCATTGTAAAGGAATGCACTATCCCACTCCCGCCACTGGAAGAACAGCGCCGCATTGCTGCCCTGCTGGACAAAGTCAGCGACCTGATTGCCAAGCGCCGGGCGCAGCTGGACAAGCTGGACCTGCTGGTCAAAGCCCGGTTTGTGGAGATGTTTGGGGACCTTGCTGATCCAGAGTGTCCCCACAAAAAATGCAAATTGGTTGATGCTTGTGTAAACTCTGATGATATTAAATGTGGGCCATTTGGGACACAACTGAGTAAAGAGGAGTACAAAGATTGTGGTGTTGCTGTCTGGGAGATACCCCAAATCAACAGTTATTTTACTACTCAGCCTACCCATTTTCTCACGGTTGAGAAGGCGGAACAGTTAAAAGCCTATTCTATTATTCCTGGAGATATTGCTATGTCCAGAAAAGGAAACGTCGGTCGGTGTGCGCTTTTTCCAGATGATTTTGATTGTGGCATTATTCATTCTGATGTGTTAAGAATACGAGTTGATAAACAGCGAGTGAATCCATGTTTTATGATGTATCAGTTGCATTTCAGTGGTGCTGTCCAGCGTCAAATAGAAGTTGTCAGCTCAGGCGCTATCATGGCGGGTGTGAATGTAACAAAGCTAAAGCAGATTGAAGTTTATTTGCCTGATTATAGTTTGCAGAAACAGTTTTCTGATTTTGTTGAGAAGATAGATAGAATGAAGGTTACGATTAACAAAAGCCTTGATAAACTGGAAACACTGAAAAAAGCGTTGATGCAGCAATATTTTAAGGAAGGTGTGCTATGAAAACAAAATGGACCAAATATTGGATATTGGTCGTTGCACTCAGTATAATTCCACTAGCAATTATTGCCGCTTTTATTCAATATAATAGTGAAGATTTTTACAACTTAACTTCTGCTGATTGGCTGGCTTTTTCCGGAGCCGCTATATCATACATTGGAACAATAGGAATTAGCTTAGTAGCCTTATACCAATCAGAGCGAGCAAATATGCTTAGTGAACAAGTATTTGCGTTGACGCAGAGAGAATATATTGTAAATTTCTCGGTAGAAAAAATCAAAGAGTGCACGATTAAAGGTTGCAAGCATACGAATAAAAATCATATTTCTTTTTGTGAAGTAGATATAACTCCAGAAACATGCAAGGGCTATTTTCTTACAATTAGAAATTATAGCAACTATCCAATCGTCCATATGCATATTTCTTCTTCCTACCCTGTTGGGCGAAAGCGTATGCTTGAAACATTGGAACAAGACAAAGATATTTTGCTTGGCCCCCATGAGGCGCAAGAATTTCTAATATGCAATGCTCCTTATTTTGCTGCTGATGGAATGGGAATTAAGTTTTCGATTTCGTGTTCTAATTTGTTTAACAATTCGTCCGCTTTGGAAATTCAGCTTGGAAAAGAAATAGATGCTGAAGGACATATTTGTTTTTCTACTAAATTAGGTGAGAACGAAAATAGAGATTGTGAATCATCAAGGTGAGCGTTATGACCAACTTCGATTTCCTCCTCTCCGACCCACAATTTAAAACTTTCGGGGAGGTAGCCGTTGCGGCAGAGCGGATCTTTCATATTGACCCGGCGGCCTGTGTGCTCAGCTGCCGCCGGTGTATGGAGTTTGCCGTCAAGTGGATGTATTCTGTGGACGGTGCTTTGGTCATGCCCTACGACGACCGGCTGGTCAGTCTCATGGACACCGAGGACTTCCGCTCCATCGTGGACCGGGACCTGTGGCAGCGCCTCAAGTACATACGACAGACGGGCAACGCCGCCGCCCACACCGGAACGAAGATCACCCCGGAGCAGGCCAAACTGTGCCTGGAGAACCTCTGGTATTTCATGGACTTTATTGCCTGCTGCTACGGAACCACCTACACGCCCGGAGAATTTGACCCGTCCCTTCTGGAGCAGCAAACTGCCTCTCCCCTCCCCTCTCCCCTGCCCGATATAAACCTCTCTGCCCTCATAGCGGAAAACGAGGCTCTCAAGGCAGAACTTACCGCCCGCCGGGAGGCCCAGCAGCCCAGCTACACCCCCAAGCCTCTGGATCTCTCCGAGTATAAGGCCCGCAAGCTGTACATTGACGCCATGCTCACCGACGCAGGCTGGTCGGAGGGGAAGGACTGGCTGAACGAGGTAGAGCTGCCCGGTATGCCCAACAAAAGCGAAGTGGGCTATGCCGACTATGTGCTCTACGACGACGCCCACCGTCCCCTGGCCGTCATCGAGGCCAAGCGCACCTGCGTGGATCCGGCCAAGGGCCGCCAGCAGGCCAAGCTGTACGCCGACCTGCTGGAGCGCAAGTATGGCCGCCGCCCGGTGATCTTCCTCACCAACGGCTTTGACACCCGCCTGGACGACGGGGTCTACCCGGAGCGCCGGGTGGCCGCCTTCTACTCCAAGCGGGATCGGGAGAAGCTCTTCAACCTCCGGGCCATGCGTACGAGCCTCAAGTACATCCAGGTGAATCACAGCATTGCAGGCCGCTACTACCAAGAGGGGGCAATCAAAGCCACTTGTCAGGCCTTGGCCCAGAACCGCCGGAAGGCCCTGCTGGTCATGGCCACCGGCTCCGGAAAGACCCGCACGGTCATCGCCCTGGTGAAGGTGCTCCTCCAGCACGGCTGGGTGAAAAATGTCCTCTTCTTGGCCGACCGCAACTCCTTGGTCACTCAGGCCAAGCGCAGCTTTGTGAACCTGCTGCCCGATCTCTCCGTGACCAACCTCTGCGAGGAGAAGGACAACGCTGCCGCCCACTGCGTCTTTTCCACCTATCAGACTATGATGAACTGCATCGACTCGGTGGAGGACGGAGAAGGGAAACTGTTCACCGTGGGCCACTTCGACCTGGTTATCTGCGACGAGGCCCACCGCTCCATCTACAACAAATACCGGGATATTTTCAACT
>ERZ1643251.5572-NODE-5572-length-10195-cov-9.525542_pt1 | contig 10195 bp, 10 predicted proteins | sample MGYA00579261_ERZ1643251 | MGnify/ENA primary metagenome ERZ1643251 (study PRJEB29033, sample SAMEA4952267) | chicken gut metagenome | biome: Broiler Chicken; feature: Gastrointestinal Tract; material: Caecum | place: Ireland | collected 2018 | study: Broiler...
AAATTTTGATTTTGAATTTAGTCTAAAAAATCTAGTGATAGTCTCTAAAGACGGGAGTAGGGAGAAGATAAATAACCTTGAGAAAGAATAAAAGAAATACATAGGGCTATTGAAATCAATAGAACAAGGAAAGCTTGAAAAAGAAAATAGTCTTTTTGAAGATTGTTTTTTCTTTTGAGCATAAATGTGTAAATCCATAAAAAGAGGATCATGATAGGAAGATAAAGTTCAGGTACATACATAAATCCAATAGCAGGTATAGAGAGAAAAAAATAAAGTAAGATGTAACGTGAAAAAAAGTAATATAAATATTGTTTCATAAGACTCACCTTCCTACTTTTATTATAATATAAAGATGTGTACGATTAATGGAAATATAATGATGAAAACATATTTTTTATTTTACATAAAATTAACTTAAACTTCATATTAACAAATCGCAAAGCCAGGTGGATTATGACATGATATAAAATGAATAAGAATGGAAAGTTTTTTTACAAGGAGATCTACACATGTTTATGAATCATTTGAAAAAGTATTTGAATATGTATATTTTTTTATTATTGCTTATCATTATTGGATGTCTTGTCATGATTATACGACATCAGCCACAAGATTTTTATAGTTATCTTATTCAAGATATATCACAAAGGGATGGTCATTTTGAAACTATTGAAAAAATAAAATATCAGGATGGATTATATTTTATTTCTTATCTTGATGATCAAGCTCAAAGCCATTTGCTTATTTATGAAAATGTTCAGAATTTATGGATGAACGACTATCAGTTTTGGGGAGGGTCATCTTCTTCTCGGGATATAGATACTTTCAATTATGCAGATTCTCATCAGGCTATTATTGTTGTTTATGGGAAAAATAAACAAAATGCTTCTCAATATTCTTTTGTGAATGATGGAAAGGTTTATGAAAAAGAAATCAATGATTCCCATATCCTTGACATTTATATGTTAGATGGGGCTTCCTGTCATATAGATGATTGGACTTTATATGATCAAAATCATCAAGTTATACAAAATGAGTTATAAAAAAAATCAGTTTTTAAACTGATTTACTCTGTTTCAACTAAGATACAGGCAAGAATAGGTGTAATGCCTTGATCTTTCATATATTGTAATAATTGATCATCATATGTTCCTGGTTGCATCCATGCATAACGAATACCAATGCCAGACATTTCATCAATGTAATCATAGGCATATTTTGGATTGACCACAAAAACCACAACATCAATAGGATGATCAATAGCCTCTAAATGAGGATAAATATGATAATCATCTATATTTTGATAGATAGGGGATACACCATAAGTCTGATATCCCTTTTCTAATAAACGCTTAAAGATTTTATAACCGTATTTTTCTTGATTAGGAGTGACTCCTACAACTGCAAAATGATAATATTTTTCTAATATGTCTTTAGGATTCATAAGTTTTCACCTCAAAAGTATTATAGCATATGCTTCATTTTATGCGCAACAAAACTTCAAGATACCTAAAAGTTTTATCTATTAAGAATGTATGAATAATTCAATTTGATAATATGAATATTTTGTGCTAAGATGAAACAGATTAAAGGAGTGTGAGGGAAAATGTATGATGTCATTGTTGTAGGAGGAGGACATGCAGGAATTGAAGCATGTTTAGCTACGTCAAGAATAGGGAAGAAAACATTGTTAGTGACATCGAATTTTGAAAATGTGGGATCTATGCCTTGTAATACTTCTATCGGCGGACCAGCAAAAGGAATTATTGTCAGAGAGATAGATGCTTTAGGTGGTCAGATGGGGAAAACAACGGATGCGACATACTTGCAAATGAAGATGTTAAATACGGCCAAAGGACCAGGAGTCCAATCATTACGTGCTCAGGCAGATAAAAAAGCTTATCCACGTTATATGCAAAATGTCTTAAAACAACAGGAAAACTTAGATATCATAGAAGCTATGGTTGAAGGGTTAATCATTGAAAATCAGACAGTTAAAGGAGTCACTTTGGCTGATGGCACAGCTTATGAGGGACAAACTGTCATTTTAACAACAGGAACTTATTTAAAAGCTGAAGTCATGGTTGGAGATCAAAAGACACCAAGTGGACCTGATCAGGAAAAGCCATCATTGTATTTATCTGATCAACTGAGAGATTTAGGCTTCCGTATTCAAAGACTGAAAACAGGAACACCTCCAAGAGTAGAAATCAACAGTGTGGATTATTCAAAAACACAACTACAGCCAGGCACTGACGAACCTCTTGCATTTAGTTATGAAACAACAACATTTGTTCCTATTGAAAAACAAACTCCTTGTTATTTAACATATACAAATGAAACAACACATCAAATTATTAAAGATAATTTATCAAGATGTAGTATGTATTCTGGGATTGTCAAAGGAATAGGACCAAGATATTGTCCTTCTATTGAAGATAAAGTTGTGAAATTTTCTAATAAACCACAACATCAGATTTTCTTAGAACCAGAATCCAAAGAAATGAATACCATTTATGTTCAAGGTTTTTCAACATCCATGCCTCATGATATTCAAGAACAAATGATACGTACGATTCCAGGATTGGAAAACTGTCAGATTTTAAAATATGCTTATGCGATAGAATATGATGCGATTGATCCATTACAATTATGGCCATCATTAGAAACAAAAGTGATTAAAAATCTTTTTACAGCAGGACAAATCAATGGAACAAGTGGTTATGAAGAAGCAGCAGCTCAAGGATTAATGGCAGGTATTAATGCTGTGAAGGCAATCAATCATGAAGAACCATTAATTTTAAAAAGAAATGAGGCTTATATTGGTGTCATGATTGATGATTTGGTTACAAAAGGAACGAAAGAACCCTATCGTATGTTAACATCACGTGCTGAATATCGTTTATTATTAAGACATGATAATGCGGATGAAAGATTAAGACAATATGGATATGATGCAGGTCTTGTTAGAGAGGGAGTTTATCAGGCTTATTTGGAAAAGATGAATCATATTCATACTGAAATTGAAAGACTAGATAGTATTCGTTTTACACCAAAACATGAAATCAATGAATTATTAGTACAATTAGGATCTACACCTTTAAAAGAAGGTATCAGTGCTAAAGGATTATTACAGAGACCTGAGATGGATTATCAGAAATTAAAACCCTATATTGAGGATGCTCATTTGACATTAGAAGAAGAAAAAAGAGTGACAATTCTTATTAAATATAAAGGATATATTGATAAGACTTTAAGACAAGTAGAAAAACAACGAAAAATGGAAGAAAAACAGATTCCTCAAGATATTGATTATGAAGATGTTTTAAATCTTTCTTTAGAAGCTAAACAAAAATTATCTGAAATTCGACCAGTCACAATTGCTCAGGCATCACGTATTTCAGGAATCAATCCAGCTGATATTTCAGTCTTGTTGATCTATTTAAAACAACATTATTAAGAGGTATATATGAATCAGGAACAATTTATACAAGCCCTTTTAGATAAAGGTATCACTTTAACATCAAAACAACTTGAACAGTTTGAACTTTATTATCAAACATTAGTTGAATGGAATCAAAAAATGAATTTAACAGCCATTACTCAAAAAGAAGATGTTTATTTGAAACATTTCTATGATTCATTAACGATTTCATTTGATTATGCATTGTCCAATCAATCTTTATGTGATGTAGGCGCAGGAGCAGGTTTCCCTTCTATTCCTTTAAAGATTGTCTATCCAGAATTAAAAGTTACTATAGTTGATTCACTTTCAAAGCGTATTACATTTTTAAAACATTTAATCCAAGTTTTAGATTTAAAAGATGTTGATGCTATAAGTGCGAGAGCTGAAGAATATGCAGTTAAACATCGTGAATCATTTGATATTGTCACAGCAAGAGCAGTCGCTAGATTAAATATTTTAGATGAATTATGCTTGCCTTTAGTGAAAGTTGATGGAGATTTTATAACTTTAAAAGGATTAAAAGCTCAAGAAGAACTACAGGAAGCTATGCAGGGTATAGAAAAATTAGGTGGAAAAGTCATGAGACAGGAAAGCTTCACATTAACAGATGAAAACGATCATCGTTGTAACATCTATATACATAAAGTGAAGAATACCCCATCCAAATACCCTAGAGATTTTAGTAAAATTAAAAAGAAACCATTATAACGCATCAGTTGATGCGTTTTTTCGTACATGATGATTTGATAAGCTTTTATATAATAAAAATCAGCTTTATATCATATAAAGCTGATTGAGGGGATATATGAACTATTTTATAGCATTATTCATATTTGTCTTATTGTATAAGATTCTATATATAGATACAACCTTCGTTTTTTTATCTACACCATAAAATACAATATAATTCCCTACTATAAAATATCTATATTGTTTCTTGAGTGGTTTTATAAAATCGTAATATTGATAAATTTCTGGATTTGTTTTTAATAGTTCTATTTTCTTTTGTACTTCATTGACTAATTTATGAGCTGCAGGTTTATTATCAAGTTTTAATGTGATATATTTTACAATATCATTCAAATCGTCTTTAAATAATTGTAAATATTCTATTTTGTATTCATTCATTAAAGACTATCAATGAATTCATGCAAGTTATTAAATACTTCTTCATGGCTTAATCGTTTAGTATTTAATTCAGCATAAATTTCCGCTTCTTTCATTTTTAAATATATTTCATTGTTTTCAATCATTTCTTGATAAGCCTCCATACTCATGAGAACCATGTCTCCATATCCATTCTTTGTTAGATAAATAGGCTGGTTGCTTTCATGTATCTCTTTTGATATTTCAGTTAATTTCGTTCTCAAATCAGATATTGGTCTAATTGTAATATGTTCCATAATGAATCACCTCATTTATAGTATATCATATTTCTATATATATTTATACATAAATATATATAGAAATATAAAATGATAGAGAAAATAGTGTTGTTTATCATGGTTATGATTTATTGATGTGATTGTTTCATTGATTTGGATAGATCGTGAGAAGAAAAGATTTAATATTTACAAATAACAACTTCATAGATGATTAATTATCTAAATATGTAAACTTTTCTTCTATTTTGACTTATAAACAATTATAATAAAAGTATAGAAATCTAATAGGGAAAGGGGAAATCATTATGCGTTGTGATGTATGTGATACAAAAATACCACCGGGAGCAGATAGGTGTCCAAATTGTGGCTATCGTGTTAGACACAGTTCAACAGCGACTCATACGCAGGCAACATCTGCAAATTATCCAGAGCCAGAAGTTTTTAAACCAAAACGTAATAAAAAAATTTATATACCACGTAGAGAAAAATCACGTGATCGTTCTCAACGAACAAAAACATCTACTTTTAGAAAATACATTATTTTTATAGTGGCATTGATTGCTGTTGTTCAGATGGCATCTGTTTTTATTGGAAATATTGTAAGTAATTATAATAGCCATAATTATACAGAGTTTAGTGGAGAATCTTTACAGGAAGGTATTGATAATGGAGATGATGATGGAACTTTGCAGTTGGCACTGGATTATGAAAATGATTTAAAGTCTTTCTTTAGTGATGATTTATTGATGGATGTTGATGTTTCTGAAAGTTATGATATATATGAAGATAATTATAGTGCTTATGTTAATGTATATGGAACTGATAATGTGATAAGTTTAACAGCTTCTATTAATTTTCAAAATCAGGAACCTTATCTTCAATCTATAACTTTATCATGGAATAATCAAGGAACGATTAGAGAAAATGACATCAATTTAGATCAAGCACAGATAGAAAAGATTAATGAAAAGTTTAATATTGATATTTTTGGAGCTATTGAGGAATATAAATCAAAATTAAAAGTTGATGAAGATGATAATACACGTTTTGTTGTGAGTGATTATAAGGATGATGAAAGCATTTATTTGAGTGAATCTTATGGAATTGATGATGAATATTTCGTTTATTTAGCTTTAGGACAGGACATTGGTGATAACTAATGTCTTTTTTATTTTCACAATGAGAAAATGTATTGAAAACAATAAAAAATAATATATAATAAGATTAAACAATAAATACTAATAAAGGAGGATGAGAATGTTTGCGAAGGAAAGACAGGATGATATTGTTGAACAGGTGAATCAATCAGGCAGTGTTAAAGTCAAAGATTTAAGTTTGAAATATCAGGTTACAGAAGATTGTATACGTAAAGATTTGGCTGTCTTAGAGAAAAAAGGATTATTAAAAAAGACATATGGTGGAGCCATGAGTATTCGTACGAATCCTCATTTGTATAGCAGTTTACAACGTAAAGATATGAATAATGAAGAACGTATAGTCATTGCTGATAAAGTCATTTCATTATTAAAAAATCAGGATACTATTTTTCTGGATATCTCAAGAACGCATGTAGAGGTCGCTAAACTGTTAAATCAGTCGACATTAACGCTTAATGTCATCACCAATATGATAGAGATTTTAGATCTTTTAAGACATAATAAAAACATATCTGTTATTTTTATTGGCGGTGAACTGAATAAGGAAAGAGATGGTTTCTGGGGAGGATTATCTGTGCAGATGATTCAAAATTTTAAGATTGATAAGGCGTTTCTAGGTGTTGTAGGTGTTGATATGAATCATGGAAAGATTTCTACTTATTATGTGGAAGATGGTTTGATGAAACAGGCTGTTATGAAACAAAGTCAAATGAATTATATTGTATGTGAAGAAAGAAAACGAAGAGAAGATGGTCAATTTATCTATGGAAACTTAGAAGATTTAGATGGCATGATTGTAGCGGGTTCTTTAAATAAAGATGATCAAAAATATATCAAAGAGTATGACATAGATATCATATAGGAGGAAGCTATGGAAAAATTAATGAGTCAAAGAATTCAAATCTTAAAAGATAAAATGTTATCAGCACCACGTTATGCATCTATTGAACAGGCACGTATTATTACACGTGTTTATCAGGAAAATGAACATTTATCTATTCCTAAAAAAAGAGCCTTATCTTTAAAAGCAGCTATGGAAGAATTGGAAATAGGCTTTGAAAAAGAAGAGTTAATTGTTGGTAATCGTACAAAGGGTGTAAGATATGGTGTTGTTTTTCCAGAAAGTGGATGTTCATGGGTCAACAACGAATTTGAAACATTACCAACTCGACCACAAGATCAGTTTCATGTAAAAGAAGAAGATATTCAAGAATTTAGGGAAAAGATTTATCCTTATTGGAAAGGAAAATCAATGGAAGATGTCATTAAACATCATGGCGGTCAGGAAATTCAAAGTATTGCTAAGGTTGTAAAAATCAATCAAAAAGATCATGCTCAAGGTCATATTTGTCCTGACAGCGCATTATGGTTAAAGATGGGACCATTAGGAATCATGAATCAGGCTCAAGAAAAATTAAAGACATGTGAGGAATCACAAAAAGAGTTTTATGAATGTGTTGTTCTGGTTATGCAGGGTGCCTGTACATTTATGAAAAGATATCATGATATGATTATGGAAAATATTGATGAAGTGGAAGAACCTTATCAACAATCTTTAAGAACAGTCGCAAACAATTGTTTAAATCTCATAAAACGTCCACCTGAAACATTCCATGAAGCTGTGCAATCCTTATGGTTTTTATTCGTCCTATTGCATATGGAATCTAATGCGTCTTCTTTTTCTCCAGGAAGAATGGATCAATACTTATATCCTTATTATCAAAAAGATATAGAATCAGGAAAGATATCTATGGAAGATGCTTTAGACATCTTAGAATGTTTATGGTTAAAATTTAATCAGATCGTTTATTTACGTAATCAAAATAGTGCCAAATATTTTGCAGGATTCCCCATTGGATTTAATATTGCGATTGGGGGCGAGGATGAAAATGGTAATGACACCTATAATGAGCTTTCTTTACTTTGTTTACAGTGCCAATATGATTTAGGACTACCACAACCGAATTTATCAGTACGTTTAAATCGCAATAGTTCTCATGAGTTAATGCAAAAAGCCATTGAGGTTGTATCCAAAGGAAGTGGTATGCCACAATTCTTTAATGATGAAGCCATTGTTCATGCGTTAATGGAACTAGGTATTGAAAAGAAAGATGCTTTAAATTATGCAATTGTAGGTTGTGTAGAATTAACAACACATGGTAACAATTTAGGTTGGTCTGATGCAGCTATGTTTAATTTGAATAAAGCTTTGGAATTGACATTGAATCATGGCAAGTGTTTATTGACAGATGAACAGATTGGATTGGATCTAGGAGGATTGGATACTTATCAGACATTTGAAGATTTAGAAAAAGCCTTTCAACAACAAATTGATTACTTTATAGACAAGATGATGCAATGTGAAGTCATCGTTGAAAAAGCTCATCAAGATTGTTTACCAACAGCTTTCTTATCATCAGTTATTGACGATTGTCTAGAAAATGGTTTAGATGTCACAAAAGGTGGAGCTAAATATAATCTATCTGGTATTCAAATGATTCAAATCGCAAACTTGGCAGATTCTTTGGCTGCCATGAAACAATTGGTTTATGATGATCAGGTTATTGATGCTAAGGAATTACTAGCAGCCTTACAATCAGATTTTAAAGGATATGAAATCATTCAGACAATGTTGTTAAATAAAGTGCCTAAATATGGAAATGATGTAGAATGGGTTGATCGTTTAGGAGCTAAATGGGCTGAGTATTTTAGATCAAGAATGAAAGATTATACGAATTATCGTGGTGGCCCATATCATACAGGTATGTATACAGTTTCAGCTCATGTTCCAATGGGAGAAAATGTTGGCGCTTCTCCTGATGGAAGAAATGCTTTAACGCCATTAGCTGATGGGGGTATGTCACCTGTTTATGGACGTGATTTGAAAGGTCCAACAGCAGTTTTAAAATCAGTATCACGTTTAAACAATAGTTTAACAACGAATGGTGGCTTATTGAATATGAAGTTTTTACCGGAGTTTTTTGAAACAAAAAATGGAATGAACAAGTTTGAAAACTTTTTAAGAGCTTTTGTTGATTTAAAAGTTCCACATATTCAGTTCAATGTTGTCAGACGTGAAGATCTCGAAGATGCCCAGATTCGTCCTCAACTTCATAAATCATTAACAATACGCGTGGCAGGATATACAGCTTATTTTGTAGAGTTAGCGCATAAATTACAGGATGAAATCATTGAAAGGACAACATATGACAACATCTAAAGCATTAGTGTTTGATATTAAAAGATTTGCTGTACATGATGGGGATGGTATTAGAACAACCATTTTCTTTAAAGGTTGTCCCCTTCATTGTATATGGTGTCAAAATCCCGAGGGTATATCACCACAAAGACAACCTGTTTATTTTCAAAACAATTGTATACATTGTCGCTGTTGTGAAAAGTATGCAAAATCAGGACAAATGATTTATCAAAATGATAGACCTTATTTTAATAAAGATTATCAAGGTGATTTTGATCAATTAATTCATGTCTGTCCATCGGCTGCAATTCGTTATGACAGTCAATATTATGATGTTGATATGCTGATGAAAGAAATTGAGTCTGATCGTGTTTTTTATCGTGATAGTGGTGGAGTAACTTTTTCTGGTGGAGAACCATTTATGCAGGGAGAGTTCTTAATTGATATTTTGAAACGTTGTCACCAACAACATATTCACACTGCCATTGAAACAACACTTTATACGTCATTGGATTTCATTCAAAAAGCATTACCATATCTTGATCAGATTTATATTGATTTAAAAATCAATGATGAAGATATGCATCAAAAGTATGTTGGAGGTTCATTATCAACAATCAAAAAACATATTCAATATGTCTTAGAAAGTGAACATAGACATAAAGTGATTATCAGGACACCATTGATTCCTCAAATCACTGCAACAGAACAAAATATTCAATCTATTAGTCAATTTTTATCGCATATTTATCCAGATGTCCAATATGAATTACTCAATTATAATCCCTTAGCATCTGCTAAATATGAGTGGGTTGATTTTGATTATGGGATTGATTCAAAATATAAGAAATTAACAGATGAAGAAATGGAAACATTTTATCAAATTGTTTATCAAAATGGTATCAAAAATTTAATCAAAGAATAACAGGAGGAGAAGATTATGGAATTTATTATTGATACAGTTGATTTAGAAGAAATTAAGGAA
>ERZ1643251.5573-NODE-5573-length-10191-cov-11.600730_pt1 | contig 10191 bp, 9 predicted proteins | sample MGYA00579261_ERZ1643251 | MGnify/ENA primary metagenome ERZ1643251 (study PRJEB29033, sample SAMEA4952267) | chicken gut metagenome | biome: Broiler Chicken; feature: Gastrointestinal Tract; material: Caecum | place: Ireland | collected 2018 | study: Broiler...
CATTGCCCGTAGCTATATGCGTAGAGCAAGCCATAGGGCGTTGCCTCGCCGTACTTTTTTGCGTTGAGTTCCACAAGCAGGTTCAATTGCGACAGATCGCCGATGTTAAAATAAAGTTTATCGATCGTTCTTGTTGCGGTCTGGACGGCATTGTCGATTTTCCCGACATAGGCGGTATTGAAGGACGTGCCGACGACAAATTTCACGCTGTCCTGTGGATGATCGGCGAGCACCTCTTCTGCCATATCGATGAAGCCGTCCGTCTGTTCGGCGGTCAGCGTCGTCTCAAAGAAATACTCCGCCCGCCCGGTGGTATAGGTGTTGCCGATCGCCCACTCCGGCGCCTCGTCTGCGGCAGTATAGACTTCCGTCCGCTCCACCGGTTCGGTGAGCGTGTATTTTGGCTGATATGCCGTTTCCGTACAGCCCGCGCTGATCGCGAGCGTCAGAGCCAGGATGCAGCAAATAAGGGAGCCTCTGCGCAATAAATCAATTTTTTTCATATTTCTATCATACAGGATGGGCGGCGGAATGTCAAGGGGGGGGGTACTTTTTTGAATTTTTTTCGAAAATCATCAAAAAAACAGACCGCTGCGGTCTGTTTTCATGTTGTATGGTTGTGCGGCAGGGTCTATGCGATATGCTCGCCAGTCAACAGGTGCCTGTCAAACAGCTCTTTTTTCAGGGGCGCGCCCTGCAGCGCGTCGTAAAACAGCCCCATGTGCTCCACGCTCTCCTCGACGGCACGCTCAAACAGGTCGTCCGCCGACTTCACGGGCGGAAGGGCGGGATCGGCGTTCGCCGCTCGTTCAAAGACCTCGCCCGAGAGAACTTCGGGATCGGGCGTGTCGCCCGGGTAGAGGCAGGATAAAAGGTGCGCATGAAAGAACCTGTCAAAGCCCGCCCAGCCCTTCTGTGAGGAATAGCACTTGCCGTGGAAGAACTTAAGGTACGCCGCAAAGTTTTTCAAACCGCCGTGCAGAATGCTCTTTGTCATGGGCGTGCGCCCGAGCGCCGTGGTCGCGTGCTGCCAGACGGCGAGCAGCGTTTCCTCGTCGCACTTTTTCAGGTCGGGGAAGGGATAGTCCTCCGCCTCGCGCCCCTCGATCTTGCGCGCAAAGTAGACGTCCCAGTCGTTTTCCAGCCGCTGATGCACCCGCTTCGCCTTGCCGTTCTGCTCCAAGTAGCGGTAGACAAAGGGGTGGAACGCGACGTCCGCACAGTAGTGCGTGACGTATCCAAGGCAGTACGCCGCCGCCCGCTCGCGCGCCGCGCCCGAAAGGGTATTGACCGCCGCAACAAAGGCAGAGAACAGTTCATAGACCGCATTGCGGTGCAAAAACTTTCCGAGGTTTCCCTCCTGCTTGTTCGCCTTGGCGGCAAAGAAGAACATGTCTGCCCCCTGCGCGCCGAGGAAGTACATCTCGGGCGAAGCGGAGATCAACGCGCCGATCTCTTCGGGCAGGCGCGCCTGCGCCGTGCGCGCGATGAGTGCATGTGTGATGGAAGATGGCATAACGTACCCCCAAAAATTGTACCAAAGAGCGCTGTTTGTTATGGCTGCGCGGGCGCGGGATAGTGCCGCGCGCCGAAGAGTGCGGTGCCGATGCGCACCATGTTGGAGCCGTGCGCCACGCACAGCCGCCAGTCCCCGCTCATGCCCATGGAGAGCCAGCGGATATTATTATCCTGCGCCTTTGCCCTGTCATAGAGGGCGCGCATCTCGTCCGCAAGCGTGGCAAGCAGCGCCGTGTCGTCGGACTCGGGCAGCATCGCCATAAAGCCGCGCACGCGGATGCCGGGGACGGTGCGCAGCCTTTCATAGGCGGCAAACGCCGTCTCGGGCGAATAGCCGCTCTTGGAGAGCTCGCTGCCCGCGTTGACCTCAATGAGGACATCCGTCGTGACGTTCGCGCGCACGGAGCGCCTGGAGAGCTCCTCGGCAAGCTCGTCCCGATCGAGCGAGTGAATGAGGTAGGTCTTGCCGATGAGGTATTTGACCTTGTTGGTCTGCAAATGCCCGATAAAGTGGCGGTTTCCCCCGTGGACGAGGTCGAATTTATCGCGGAATTCCTGGACTTTGTTCTCGCCGATATCGGTGATGCCCGCGGCGATCGCCTCGTTGATCTCGTCCGCGGTGCGCGTCTTGGTCGCCGCCACAAGGGTGACGGGCTCGCCGAAGCAGTTGCCCGCCGCAAGTTCCTTTAAGTATGTTGTTACGTTTTCTGAAATGCTCATATTGTCTCCGTTGAACGTCCATATTATACCCTTTTCCCGCCCGCCTGTCAATAAAATGCGGGAATGCGCGCGCCTATCTTGACATTACGCAAAGCCATAGATATAATAAAAGCGAAAAGAGGAAGCCGATCCTTTTCTGCTGCGGGAGATCCGTATCATGGCAAAACATGCGATCCAAAAATCAGAGCGGCATGGGGCAGGGGAAACGGTTGAAGGGAAAACTGCACAAAAATCTGCGCAGGAGAAACAGGCGTGAAGGGGAAAGCGGTTGAAGAACAAGACGTTTGATTTTCTCTGCTTCAGAATAAATCCCATACCGTCATTGATGGGCGTAAAAGATAAAAAATGCGCGCGGGCGGAGAGTTCTCCGCCCGCGCGCTCGCTATTTTGTCAGTTTCTTTATCAGATCAGCCTCAAAAATCATATGTTCTCGGCGATCAGGCGCGCCATCTCTTTGCAGCCGACCTGTTTCATGCCCGCAGACATGATGTCTGCCGTGCGGTAGCCCACAGAGAGCACTTTGCCGACGGCAGCTTCCACCGCGGCACACTCTTTTTGCATCGCAAAGGAGTCGCGCAGCATCATGGCGGCGGCGAGGATGGTCGCAATGGGGTTCGCCACGTCCTGCCCCGCGATGTCGGGCGCGGAGCCGTGGATGGGCTCGTACAGCCCGCACGTCGTGTCGCCCAAAGAGGAGGAGGCGAGCATGCCGATCGAGCCCGTCACCTGCGCCGCCTCGTCCGATAGAATGTCGCCGAACATGTTGGACGTCAGTAAAATATCGAACTGCGCGGGGTTTTTGACGATCTGCATCGCCGCGTTGTCCACCAGCATGTCGGTCACGGTGACATCGGGGAAGTGCTTTTCAGCGTACGCATGCACGGTCTTGCGCCACAGACGGGAGGACTCCAGCACGTTTGCCTTGTCGACGGAGATCACCTGCTTCCTGCGCTTCATTGCCAGCTCGCACGCGATGCGCGTGATGCGCTCGACCTCTTTGACCGAGTATTTCTCGGTGTCCCAGGCGGTCTCGCCCATGGTTTCGTCTTCGTACCTGCCGCGCTCGCCGAAGTAGATGCCGCCCGTCAGTTCCCTGACGACGATGATCTCAATGCCCTGTTCGACCAGTTCGCGCTTTAATGGGGAGGCGTCTGCGAGCGCCGCCCAGAGCCGCGCGGGGCGGATATTCGAGTACAGCCCCATTGCCTTGCGGATCTTTAACAGCCCCGTTTCAGGACGCTTTTCTGCGGGAAGGGCATTGTATCTCGGGTCGTTCACCGCGCCGCCGACCGCGCCCAACAGAACGGAGTCGGATGCAAGGCACTTGTCGATCGTGGACCGGGGCAGGGGATCGTCTGCGACCTCCAGCGCGCACAGCCCGATGGGTAGATTTTCAAAGGTGAAGGTGTGCCCGAATTTTTGAGCAACTGCCTGAAGGACGGCGACTGCGCCGTCTGTGATTTCGGGACCGATGCCGTCCCCGGGTAAAACTGCGATGTGTTTTAACATATACCTTCCTTCTCGTCCGTTTCTTTTTGAACTGACAAAAACAAACGGACGATTTTTAGAAAAACCCAACAGTCGCCTGCGGCTTTGTGTTCGGTTTTTCTAGCCGATGGGTTTGGCAACAATTATAGCCCCATCGGCTCACTTTTCCGCAAAAGCCAAAGGGTTGGCAAATAGGGGCGCTTGATGAGGGGTATTGCTGCGGCGTCCTCGGCTACAAAACCTGTGCGTCGTTGTTTGCAAACAGTTGTTGATAGAAGGGCGCGTAACGCATGACGGCGTAGTCGTCGTCATGCAGCAGAATGGTCTTGCCGCGGATGTCCAACAGCTGCATGGGCGTCAGAAAGAGCAGATCTTCATAGGCGACTTCTTTCGCGAAGGTGTCGTACGCATCGCTTTCCATCGCGAAATTTTCGTACGCCCTGATCTGCTCGACATCGTCGGTGCGGTAGAGTTGCACGGAAAAACTGTCCTTCTCAAGCGGCGCGCCAAGGCGCTTTTTCTTGCCAATATAATAGAGATAGATGACCTTATGTTCCTGCGAGGCAAGCGCGTCCCGGAGCACTTTCTCCTCCTGTTCCCGCTTAACCTCGCGCACTTTTGCCTGACGATTGCGGTTGACGGTAATTAAGACAATGGCGGCGAGGCAACAAATAAGCAAGGCGATGACAACCGCTGTTCGCTCGGGGCTCTCGCCTTCGGGGAGAATTGCGCTTGCAATGACGCATGCGATCACGCCGACGAAACATATAATTTCCGCGATCGTGAGAGGGGAGGGCTTCTTCATTTTGTTTTCAGAGAGTTTAACAGCCCGCCGGCATCGATGATGCGCTGAATGAAGGGCGGGAAGGGCTGTGCCTGAAAACTCTCGCCCGTCGTCTTGTCGCGGATGACGCCAGCAGCGAGATCGCAGGAGACGACGTCTCCCGCCTTGATCGCCCTGACCGCCTCGGGGCACTCCAGAATGGGCAGCCCGATATTGATCGCGTTGCGGTAGAAGATGCGCGCAAAGGTGTTGGCGATGACCAACGAAATGCCGCTCGCTTTGATGGCGATGGGGGCGTGCTCGCGCGAGGAGCCGCAGCCGAAGTTGTCCTCGGCGACGATGATATCGCCCTTCTGCACGCGCGAGACAAAGTCGGGGTCGATGTCCTCCATGCAGTGCGTCGCCAGTTCCTCCGCGCTCGACGTATTCAGGTAGCGCGCGGGAATGATGACGTCGGTGTCGACGTCGCTGCCGTATTTATGCACCCTGCCCTTGACGATCATTCCATCACCTCCGAAGCCGTTGCAAGTCTGCCCGCAACGGCGCTCGCCGCCGCCGTGTAGGGGGAGGCGAGGTAAATTTCACTCGTCGTGTGTCCCATGCGTCCCACAAAGTTGCGGTTGGTCGTGGAGACGCACCGCTCGTGATCGGCAAGGATGCCCATGTGCCCGCCCAGGCAGGGACCGCACGTCGGCGTGGAGACGATCGCGCCCGCGCGGATGAAGATTTCGAGGAGCCCTTCGTGCATCGCCTGCAAGTACACTTCCTGCGTCGCGGGAATGACGATGCACCTGACGTTTTTGGCGACCTTCTTTCCCTTGAGTACCTGCGCCGCCTGCCGCATATCCGAGATGCGCCCGTTGGTGCACGAGCCGATGACGACCTGATCGATGGGGATATTCTCCCATTCCGTCCTGGTATTTTCGGGAAGGTGGGGGAAGGCGACCGTGGGCTGTAAGGCGCTCAGATCAATCGTGATCGTGCGCTCGTAGTGCGCGTCGGGGTCGGCTTCATAGATCTTCACGGGGCGGGAAAAGCGTCCCTTCATGTAGTCGAGCGCCGCGTCGTCCACGGGGAAAATGCCGTTTTTCGCGCCTGCTTCGATCGCCATGTTGCAGATCGTGAACCGATCGTCCATTGTGAGAGATTTTACGCCCTCGCCCGTGAACTCCAGGCTCCTGTAGAGCGCGCCGTCCACGCCGATCGTGCCGATGAGGTGCAAGATGACGTCCTTGCCCGTGACGAAGGGGGGCAGTGCGCCCGTCAATTCCACGCGGATGGCGGCGGGGACCTTGAACCAGCATCTGGAGGTCATCATGCCCGCGGCGAGGTCGGTCGAGCCGACGCCCGTCGAGAACGCCCCCAGCGCGCCGTAGGTGCAGGTGTGGCTGTCCGCGCCGATGACGCAGTCGCCCGCGCCGACAAGCCCCTGTTCGGGCAGGAGCGCGTGCTCGATGCCCATCTGTCCCACGTCAAAGAAGTGTTCGACCTGCTCGCGCTGTGCAAATTCGCGCGTGCATTTGACCTGGCATGCCGCCTTGATGTCCTTATTGGGCGTGAAGTGGTCCATGACGAGCGCGACCTTGCCCTTGTCTTTGACGTGACCGCCCACCTTCTCCATTTCGCGAATGGCGACGGGCGCGGTGATATCGTTGGCGAGCGCGAGATCGAGCTCCGCCTCGATGAGCTGTCCCTCCGCGACGTAATCGAGTCCCGCGTGCGCGGCAAGGATCTTTTGCGTCATGGTCATTCCCATATGCAAACTCTCCTATTTTTTGAAATTATATTGACAAAAGTATATCATATGTGCTATACTTCCGTCAATCATTTGAAAAATGAATGATCAAATAGGAGTTATCGAAAAAATAAATCGTGAATACCGATAATCTTCGCACATTTTTGCTGCTTGTCAAACTCAAGAACTTTACCCGCGTCGCAGAGCACCAGTTCATCGCGCAGTCCACCGTCACCAACCGCATTGCGGAGCTGGAACGGGAGATGGACGTGCGCCTTCTGCGGCGGGATACCCGCAATGTGGCGCTCACCGAGGACGGAAAGACCTTTTATGAGTACGCGCGGCGCATCGTGGAGATGGAGGACGCATGCGTCTCCGCCGTCCGCGGCGGCGTGCGTCAGATCCGCGTGGGCACGACCAACGCCATCTACGAAGGAGTACTCAAAGACCGCATCTTCGAGGGGATCGCGGCGGGGCATGCCTACCGCGTCACGATCGGGCACACGGCGGGGCTGTTGGAGATGCTTTGGGACGGGCTTTTGGACGCGGCATACGTCTATCAGGACGTGCGCCGCGCGGGATTTTCCTGCACGCCCTATTCGCGGGACGAGCTGGTATTTCTGGCGCGCGCCGACAAAAACGGCTTCCCGGACGGCATCCGTCAGGAACAGCTTGCGGGCATTCCCTGCGCCATGTGCAACTTTTCTCTGCAGGAGATCGGCTCCTATCTGCGCGAGCTCTTCCCCGCGGGGCATGTGTTCCCGTTCGAGGTGGACAACTCCAACAAGGTGAAGGACTACCTGAAGGCGGGGCTGGGATACGCCTTTCTGCCGCGCGGCATCGTCAAAGAGGAGCTGGCAAGCGGCGCATTCGTCGAGATCACGCCCCTTGATTTCATGCGCATGGAGATCCCGAGCTATTGCGTCTGCCGCAAAGAGGATAAGGACATCTGTTTTCCGCCCGAGGTGAATGCGCCGCGGGACATATGAGCGGCGGGGCATATGGGCAGGATATATGCACTGCAACGCAATCAAAACAGAAAATGACGAAAATCTGCCGCCCGACGCACATGCGTCGGGCGGCAGTCAGTTTTTGAGGTAAGATTCAGTTCAGGGAGACATGTAAAGCCCTCCCTGCGCAAGGGAGGGTGTCCCGAAGGGGCAGGAGGGTCGATTCACTTCGTTGCCGCACCCCTTCGTCTGCTTCGCAGACACCTCCCCTAAACCTTCGGTTCATGGGAGGCAAGAAGCAAGTGGCTTCTCTCTTGGCTTTTATGGGAAGCAAGTTTGCCTGAATCTGAGCGTTATCAGTGGCGTACAATCATGAACCCTTCTGTCCTCAAGGTTGTGTAAAACAACAAAAAGACCCCAGCCAAAGACTGAGGTCATGTGGTCAGAGCTTCTTAAAGACTGCGCCGTCGGAGGCGGAGGTGACCAGGGCGCGATAGCGCTTTAAATACCCTTCGACGGGCTTTTCCAGAGGCGTGAAGCCAGCAAGCCGCGCTGCGATCTCCTCTTCGGGCACGCGCAGATTGATTTCGCCCTTGGTGATATCGATGTCGATGATGTCGCCCTCCTGCACGATGCCGATGACGCCGCCCGCCGCAGCTTCGGGGCAGACGTGTCCGATCGCCGCGCCGCGCGTCGCGCCCGAGAACCTGCCGTCGGTGATGAGCGCCACGGTGTCGCCCAGTCCCGCGCCGACAATGGACGAGGTGGGGGAGAGCATCTCGCGCATGCCCGGTCCGCCTTTCGGCCCTTCATAGCGGATGACGACGACGTCGCCGGGGTGAATTTTATTGCCCGAGATCGCCTGCATGGCGTCCTCTTCGGAGTCGAATACCCTTGCAGGCCCGGAGTGGACGTACATCTTGGGATCGACTGCGCTCTTCTTGACGACCGCGCCCTCGCGCGCAAGGTTGCCCTTGAGAATGGCAAGCCCGCCGTAGGGGGAGTAGGGGTTGTCGACGGGACGGATGATTTCGGGATCGCGCACGCGCGCCGCGCTCGTCAGTTCGTTCTGCGTCACGCCCGCAACGGTCATGGCGTTGCCGTCAAACAGCCCCGCGTCGATGAGCGTGCGGATGACGGCGGAGATGCCGCCCGCGTCCTCCAATTCCTCGATATAGTGATCGCCCGCGGGTGCAAGGCGGCACAAATTGGGCGTGTTCGCCGAGATCTCGTTCATGGTGTCCACGGAGATCTGCTCCTTGGTAAAGCCCAGCTCGCTCGCCAGCGCCAGAAGGTGCAGCACCGAGTTGGACGACGCGCCGATCGCCATGTCGACGCGCTCTGCGTTCTTGAGCGCCGTGGGCGTCAAAATATCGCGCGGGCGCACGTTGTGTGAGTGCAGCCACATGACCGCCTCGCCCGTCTGTTTGGCGAGCGCGAGGCGGGCGGAGTAGACGGCGGGAATGGTCCCGTTGCCGGGCAGCGCCATGCCGAGCGCCTCTAAAAGGCAGTTCATCGAGTTCGCCGTGAACATGCCCGAGCACGACCCGCACGAGGGGCAGGCGGCGCATTCAAAGCGCTCCAGCTCCGCCTCGTCGATCTTGCCCGAGGTGTACGCGCCCACCGCCTCGAACATGGAGGAGAGGGAGAGCTTCTTGCCGTCCTTGTGCCCCGCGAGCATGGGGCCGCCCGAGCAGAACGCCGCGGGGACGTTGGCGCGCACGGCGCCCATCAGCATGCCGGGGATGATCTTGTCGCAGTTGCCCACAAAGACGCAGGCGTCAAAGGCGTGCGCCGTGATGAGGATCTCTGCGCTGTCCGCGATGATCTCGCGGGAGGGCAGGGAGTACTTCATGCCCTTGTGTCCCATCGCGATGCCGTCGCACACGCCGATGCTGGGGACGATGACGGGCTTGCCGCCCGCCGCGATGACGCCCTCCGCGACCGCGCGCGCGATATTGTCGAGGTGCATATGCCCGGGGATGATCTCGCTCTGCGCGCAGATGATGCCCACGATGGGCTTTTGCATTTCGGAATTGGTCCAGCCGAGCGCCCTGAGAAGGGAGCGCTGCGCTGCCATATTGCTGCCATGTGTGAAAGTATTCATAAAAACTCCTCCGTTCACGCAAATCTTTTTGCAAAGGCAAAAATCTTTGCCGTGATTTTAGAGAAAACGCTGCCGCGACGAGACTGCGGCTCGTCTTCTCTCTGCGCAGGGCTTTTAAGGGCTTACAATTTAGCCCCCTGCGCATTCACTCTTTCTTGGCGACGCTTTCCTTGCGTCGCCAAGACCCCTGCTTGCGCAACAAATTATAACAAAGGACGCCAACCTCTCAAGGCTTCTCCCTCGGGAGAAGCTCCGCCGCAGGCGGGGATGAGGGGAGGCTACAATCTCAGATACAAGGAGGGTTTCCCTCCGCAGTATGCCCCTATTTGCTGCGTTAGCGGCATTGGTGGAGATGGTGAATGCGGGCGAACTATAATGGGAAGCCCCTAAGGTTCGCCCGCAGAGGAAGAGGTGCCGTCAGGAGCACGCTCCGTGCCGGCAGCCTCTTCCTCAACTCACGGAATTTTGTCACGCCTTTGCGTGAGAAAATTCGTGAACAGTTTCATATTTTCTCTTTATAATCCGTCTCGTCCTTGATGGTGGACTTGCCGCGGGAGATGCTCGTCACGCCCGTGCGCGCCAGCTCCATGACGCCGTAGGGCATGAGCATGGTCACAAACCCGTCCAGCTTCATGGGCTTGCCCGTCAGCTCGAGAATGGTCGCCTCGGGCGAGGCGTCCACGACCTTTGCGCGGAAGATCTGGCTGATCTCCAGCACCTGCGAGCGGGTCGCGGCGTCTGTCTTGACCTTGATGAGCAGCAGCTCGCGGCTGACGGCGTCCTCCTCGACGCGCTTGATTTTCTTGACGTCGATGAGTTTGTCCATCTGCTTCATCATCTGCCCGAGGATATAGTCGTCGCCGTTTAAGACGATGGTCATGCGGGAGAG
>ERZ1643251.5574-NODE-5574-length-10189-cov-90.089994_pt1 | contig 10189 bp, 3 predicted proteins | sample MGYA00579261_ERZ1643251 | MGnify/ENA primary metagenome ERZ1643251 (study PRJEB29033, sample SAMEA4952267) | chicken gut metagenome | biome: Broiler Chicken; feature: Gastrointestinal Tract; material: Caecum | place: Ireland | collected 2018 | study: Broiler...
CCGCACAAGCAGTGGAGTATGTGGATTAATTCGACGCAACGCGAAGAACCTTACCAGGTCTTGACATCCAACTAACGAAGTAGAGATACATCAGGTGCCCTTCGGGGAAAGTTGAGACAGGTGGTGCATGGTTGTCGTCAGCTCGTGTCGTGAGATGTTGGGTTAAGTCCCGCAACGAGCGCAACCCTTACTTTTAGTTGCCACTATTCAATTAGGGAACTCTAAAAGGACAGCCGTAGGTAATACGGAGGAAGGTGGGGATGAGGTCAAATCATCATGCCTCTTACGTCTTGGGCTACAAGCGTGCTACAATGGCTATAACAAAGAGAATGGCGAAATGGTAACATGGAGCGAAACTGGAAAAGATAGTCTCAGTTCAGACTGTGGATTGAAACTCATCCACACGAAGATGAAGTTGCTAGTAATCCCGAATCAGAATGTCGGGGTGAATGCGTTCCCGGGTCTTGTACACACCGCCTGTCACGCCATGGGAGTTGGTGGGACCCGAAGCCGGTGAGTTAACCTCGCAAGAGGAGACAGCCGTCTAAGGTAAAACCAGCGACTGGGGTGAAGTCATAACAAGGTAGCGGTATCGGAAGGTGCCGCTGGATCACCTCCTTTTAAAGAGAATGGTCGATGAGGAGAGTAATCTCCAACAGAAAAAAAGGTTCTTGACAACTAACCAATTCAACTATTTAATTGATAAAAATTTCCACTGACTTATGTCAGTGGTTTTTTTATTGTCATCTAGGCTGACATTTAAACAGTTAAACAAATGAAACATCAAAAACAGGCAACGGCTGTGTCATTCTGAGCGGCGTCGCAAACGGCACTTCATTTCGCGTTTCGGCATGAATACCAAACCGCTTACCATTCGTTTGTTTGCTCAAAAAATGACAAGCATTTTTCGGGGACCAATATGTGACCGCTGTCGAAGAATCTCAGAAAACAAACTTCTTTCTCTTAGATCCTTCGACACACTCACTTCGTTCGTGGCTCAGGATGACAGAAAAAATTTTATAAAAAGTTTGAATATGTTTGACAAAAAACTTGTTTTTTAGTTACAATATATACATGAGAAAAGGTTTTTTTAATAAAAAATGGTATATGAGCATAGTAAGTTTGCTGTTTGTGGCAATAATTCCGCTATGCTCTATTAATTTATATAACTACTCTCAGGTGTTGTCAACCACAAGTCAAGAAGAGACGCTCGATGACGAACAAAATAATGTGGGGGGAGGGAATCGACACCTCCGAAAATAACGACGATGATGAAGCTACCACTCAAGCAAGTGGCTATTGGACGGATTCGAAGTATGCAACAAAACCAGGATGGACGAGCCGTGGATTTCAAATTAATTCGGCTGGAGATCTCGCTTGGATAGCCACTCAGAGTGATGATGAAGATGTTATGTCAAGAACATTTAACCTAACTGCAAATATAGATTTATCAGCGCACTATTGGGTGCCAATAATGAATTTTGCCGGCACTTTTAACGGGAATGGTTATACTATAAGTGGATTGACGATAAATGAAAGTCATACTTTTGATGTGTCTCATGTACTTAAAGAAAATGGACGAGAAGTGACATATCCAAACTGTATTAAAGTATATAGTAATGATTATCACTTTCTTTATGGATTAATAGGACATGTAAGTGGTTCAGCCGAAATTAATAATGTAATAGTTTCTGGAAATATTACGCTTAGTTTTAATGTTAGCAGTAGACAAGCGTTTCATAGCTACATTTTTGAAGTTCTTATAGGTGGTGTAGTTGGTGGTGTTTTATTTACTAATGACAAACAAACATTGACAATGACAAATTGTGTCAGTAAAGTAGTTATAAAGTCAACACTCTCAAACTCGGGCGCTGGATTTTTAGGATCTTTATCTGATACGCTTATTGTAGGTGGTATAGTCGGACTTATTGGAAATCATGAACAAAATGGTGGAGTTGGACCAGCTGACCGTGTTTTAGTTCAAAATTGTATTAATTTTGCTAATGTTAATACCACTACAATTGGTGGCGGAAAATATACTACAACTGCTGGAATAGTTGGGCAATTAACTTTTGGAGAAATAATACATTGTGTAAATTATGGCTATGTAACGGGCGCCGGGAAAGTAACAGGTGGAATTGTTGCTATTACGCCAGGTGTAGGTGGGACTGGAAAAGACCCTGATTATAGCGCGTCAATAACAGATTGTTTAAATTTTGGTGATATACAAGGTAAGAAAGATGAGAGTGGAGAACCATGCACAGGCGGTGTTGTAGGCATGGCTTCGGCCGATGAGAAGGGGTCGTCACAATTTTCATATGTGGCGCATTGTGCTAATTTTGGTGATGTAAGTGGTTGTGGTGGACTTGGAGAGATTGTCGGCTGTGTAGGTGGCGACGGTGCTCAAATTGATTATTGTTATACAAGGCAAATAAATCACGATGGAGCAGTTAATTGGTGGATTGGAAGATATGATGACAGTGTTGCGAAAGGCGATAAAGATAATTATTTTTCTGACGGGACCGGAACGGCAAAAAATAACAAATACTACACGGGTTATTTTGATGATTATATGGATCTGTTGGGAAATGCAAATTACAGCGGTATTTCTTTGGGGCGCGCTTGGACGGGAATGGAATTTCGTTCACCTGATGTCACGGCGACTGCATGTCAAAACTCAAAATTTCCGGTCACGCTTTCATGGTTTGTTAAAGATATGGAAATAGATGTTAAGATTTGGGAAGATGATAAACTTGTAGATTTTACAGGTAATGATTTTAACATAAATGAAGCTAGAGGGCTAGAAAGAGTCGATCCAGATCGATATCTTTTCTATTCCACAATAACAACATCTCCATATGACGCGTTTGAGATGATAAATGGTGGGCTTTACACTGTAACGGTATATGAAAAAGATACATCTGAAGAGAACAATTTAGGTCGTGTTATCATAGATCCGACAACAGAACAATATATAGATTACACATTGACAATGAGTAGTGCAGATGAAAGCACGCTTAATCAAGGCACATACAGCGGTAACTTTACGGACATTATAATTGTATTAGAAAAGGACATTCCCGATCCTTCAGATATAGAGATATGGACATCTGACTATCTTTATGACGGTGATGAATATAAGATAAACGGGCTAAAGTTATCCACTAAAGGCGGATATGCTGAAGTGGAATCTTTAGGAGATAGAAAAGTTACTATCACAATCACAGCTAATCCCGGGTATGAGTTTATTGGCTTGTTTGCTGATGAAGATCTTAAAAATGAAGAAATTACAATTGCTAGCCGGCGAATAGAAGAGCGTTTTAATGATTTAACATATGACGAATATTTAGGTGACATACCAGAAGAAGATATAGAAAACTTGCCGAACATACCAGCCGAAAGGGTGGATGTGAATACTTCTGCAGGTTTCAGAAAATATGAGTATACTCTTGACTATAGTGCTTTAATAACAGGCATGGTAATTGTGCCGGTTGGAGAAGAGAGTGCGAGCGGGCAAGACGAGGTTTCAGCAAACGCGAGAAATAATCTTTTCCACGAGTCCATATATGTCGATGGTGGCGGTGGCGGAGGTGGAAGTAGCAGTGGTGGCGGAAATTCCAGCTACGACGACCAAAAGCAAGAGGACGAGAATAAGGAAGAGGAAGAGAAGTTTAAATACATCGTTGAAAGCATTGAATATGTTTCATCGTTAGATGTGGCGTTTGTTGCGTATAGGCAGGACTATAATCTAAATGTGACCTATCAGGGTGCTGGAGCAGAACCGTTTAGCTTAGAAAAAGGGTTTAGAGATAGGGCAAGATTAGCACAAAGAGATTCATATGAACCGCGTTTCTACTATGCAGACATAACAACTGAAGCAAAGTCGTTAACGCTTGAAAGTGGAAGCAACTATTTTAGATCTTCCGACTATGTGGAATATGTAGCCGAGGTTGGCGGAGCGGTTGAAGGATATTGGTCATCAGGTTACGGAAGTAGCGTTCGCGGAATGACCTTTAAAAATTCATATGTTGAGCTATCGCCAAGCGAGTTCTTTGCATATGCCGACCCGTGGTCATATACCACAATAACATTTAAGTATTGCGAGTCGCCTCGGTATGACTATACCTACACGATATACATCACAGACGCGTATGAGGAATACGGCACTGGGCAGTATTTGCCTGGACAGTTGGTTGGCGAAACGGACTACTATGGATACACAATGATCTCCAAGGAAAACATATCGGTGGATTTGCCAAGTGGAGAGTTGGTATCCTTGCCGGCGACCAAGATACCGGTGGGTGCGACATACAGAGAAGTGTTTGATTTTAATAGGAATAATATTTTAAGCAGTGACTTTATCAGCGGTTTGGTGGACACCTCAAAGATAATTGAGTATCCATACACAAACGTGGGAGGAATTTCGTTCACAATAAACTACACGCTTAGCGAAGTGGCGAGAAGATATGAGAAAGAACCGATAACGGGGTATAAAGAAGAAGACGGTTACTGTCTAAGCGACGACTATTCAGACACCAACACCACCATGCTAGCGAACACAACGCTTAGAGATATTATTAATATGTATGGGGATTTAAGTGAGGACGGATGCAGTGTGACGCTCTATACCTTATTCCACCTGCGAGACCCATACAAGATTGAGTTCCAAACTATGGTGGACGGGGAATTAGTTACACTGTCCATGCCGGCAAACTCAGATGAATATATCTTGACAGCTAACGGTAGCAATATGACCTCAAACAGTTTAGACTTTACCTGCGAGCCGTTTGATTTAATAAATGTTGATGTGACAGACAAACTTGTGTATCGATATGACGGACAAAAGACAACCTTCTATTCCTTTGATTGTATGACGGTTGGAGACTCGGTGCTGTCAGAGAGCGGAACGTATTCTTTCCAAGGCATACCGACAAACGACATTGAAGAATTTGTGATAGCGGTCAACTTCAAGGAAGAGTTCACGGTAGACAACAGAATTCTCAACTCCGACACATCGATTAGCTACAATTCAAGCATATGGTATGTTGACAGCGCGACCGATTTACTCAACATCGCCTATCGTGTCTATTGCCAAGGCTTGCCACTTGCAAAGAAGATAGTTCAAACAGCGGACATCGACTTTGAAGGCGGATATATGCTACCAATAGGCACAGAGTCACAGCTATTTAGTAGCGTATATGACGGACAATATTATCGCATAGAGAACATGTCGATAGTTGGCGGAACGGCAGACGATATCGGACTATTTGGTTATGCAGTCGGCGCGACCATTAAAAACTTAACCCTCATGAACGCTGATGTGAGCGGTGGCTACAATGTCGGAGCGGTAGCAGGCTATGCGACAAGCACCACCTTTGAGAGAGTGGGTTCATACAACGGTATTGTGAGCGCTATGGATGTTCAGACGGCAGGCAGAGGTATCTTCCTAACAAACGGCGTGACCGCGGTGAACGTGACAAAGCAAAACGGAACATATACCAGCATATCACTAGGTAACAATGGCACCTCATACACAGTGTTAAGCGTTATGGTGGCAGACGAGATTGTAAACGACTCTGACAGAGCCTATTACATCGGCGACCTCATAGGAAGAGGCGACAATGTCACGATAAAGATATGCTTTGTAAGAAAGTCAAACACGATAAACGCAGAGATAGGTGGCTTTGCAGGGCTGTTAGAAAATAGCCAAGTGACTAACGCCTACACCTCACGAAGCGACTTTGGAAACACCATAGGCACAACACTTACCCATACCCATACAGACATCACAGATATCTCAACATGCCCAGACTGCGACGATGTGTTCATTTGGTAACTTAAAAGCTCTATTATTTAACGATAGAGCTTTTTTATGCAAAAAGTTGACGCCTACGACAGTTAAAATTGACACCTATTGCATTTTTTAAAAAGGATAGTGTTCTCAAATTGAAAAGAAAAAATCGCTAAATCCCTTTATTTATATGGGTTTTAGCGACTTTTATTTTGGAGCTGATGACGGGAATCGGACCCGTGACCTCCGCCTTACCAAGAATGAGCCCTATGAATAAAGTGTGTGAGCCCTATATCTAAAAAACATAGATAAAAAAAGGTAGTTATAACATTACAAAAAATATTTGCTGTATTTTACTGTTTTATTTTGACAGCAATTGACAGCAAATGTAGTATTTTTGAGCAATTTAGTCGTTCTAGGACTGTATAAAACTACTAAGGTTGATTATCTACTTTTTAAAAGAAAAATTGATTTTGTTATAAGTAATAATTTTTTGGAAATTAAATACCAATTTAAATAAAGTTATGGTATAATCGTTTTATGGAGATTTACTTATGAACGATTTGGAGATAAAAAAACAAGCAAAAGAATTTGCAAATTTTTGGGCTGATAAAGGTTATGAAAAAGGACAAAGCCAAGTTTTTTGGTTGACTTTATTAAATAAAGTTTTGGGTGTTGACAATCCGGAACAATATATTTCTTTTGAAGATAAAGTTATGCTTGACCATACAAGTTTTATTGATGGCTATATTTCTGCTACACATGTTTTAATTGAACAAAAAAGTAGAGACCGAGATTTAAGAAAAGCAATAAGACAAGCAGATGGAACTCTTCTTACTCCATTTCAACAAGCGAAAAGGTATTCTGCTGATCTTCCATACTCTAAAAGACCAAGATGGATTATTACTTGTAATTTCCAAGAGTTTTTAATATATGATATGGAAAAACCTAATGGAGAACCTGAAAGTATATTGCTTAAAAATCTTCCAAAGGAATATTATCGCTTACAATTTATTGTAAATAGTCAAAATGAAAATATTAAAAAAGAAATGGAAATATCCATTAAGGCTGGTGAAATTGTTGGTATTCTTTATGACGCCTTGCTTAAACAATATAATGAAAAAGATGAACAAGAATTAAAAAGTCTTAACGAACTTTGTGTAAGACTTGTATTTTGTCTTTATGCTGAAGATAGTGGTTTGTTCGGCGAAAAGTTGGCTTTTCACAATTATTTACAAGGTTTTCAAGTTAAAGACACTAGAAGGGCTTTGATTGATTTATTTAAAGTCTTGGACACAAAGATTGAAGATAGAGATAAATATCTAGATGATGAACTTGCAAAATTTCCTTATGTAAATGGTGGCTTGTTTGCCAATGAAAATATTATTATTCCGCATTTGACAGATGAGATAATTGATATTCTTTTGCATAAAGCAAGCGAAAATTTTGATTGGAGTGAAATTAGCCCTACTATTTTTGGTGCTGTTTTTGAAAGCACACTAAATCCAGATACTCGTAGAAGTGGCGGAATGCATTATACTTCTATTGAAAATATTCATAAAGTCATAGACCCACTATTTTTAGATGATTTAAAAGAAGAATTAGAAAAAATAAAAGAAGTTAAAGTTGAAAAAACAAGAAAACAACAATTAGAAGCTTTTAGGCAAAAGCTTTCTACATTAACCTTTCTTGACCCTGCTTGTGGTTCTGGAAACTTTTTGACAGAAACATATATTTCACTAAGAAGATTAGAAAACGAAGCTTTAATTGCACAAACTCGTGGACAAACTATGATTGACTTGGGAGATGTAATAAAAGTATCAATTGGACAGTTTTATGGAATTGAGATAAATGACTTTGCAGTCACTGTTGCAAAGACAGCACTGTGGATATCCGAGTCTCAAATGATGAAAGAAACAGAAGAAATTGTTAATCAACAGCTTGAATTCTTCCCGTTAAAGTCTTATGCAAATATTGTTGAGGGAAATGCACTACGAATTGATTGGAATAAAGTTATTTCAAAAGAAAAACTCACTTATATAATGGGCAACCCACCTTTTGTTGGTGGAATGATGATGTCAAGAGAACAAAAACAAGATATTATTGCTGTTGTCGGAGATGTTAAAGGTGTTGGAGAACTGGATTTTGTTTCTGGTTGGTATTATAAAGCAACTGATTATATTAAAGGAACATCAATAGAAGTTGCTTTTGTTTCAACTAATTCAATATGTCAAGGGCAACAAGCGGTCACAATGTGGAAGCCTTTATTTGAAGAAGGTATTAAAATTCAGTTTGCATATAGAACTTTTGTGTGGGATAGCGAAGCACAGCAAAAAGCAAGAGTCCATTGTGTTATTGTTGGATTTTCTTTTGTTAATAGGAAATCTAAAATAATTTATGATAACGATAGAGCTCGTATAGTTTCAAATATAAATTCTTATTTAATGGATGCTGAAGATAAATTTATAGAAAGTAGGTCAATCCCTATTTGTGATGTCCCACAAATAAGATTTGGTAGTATGCCAAGAGATGGTGGAGGATTTGTTCTTACAGATGAAGAAAAAGAAGAACTTATTAAAAAAGAACCACTTTCTGCAAAATGGATACACCCTTATATTGGTGCTTATGAATTTTTAAATAATAAATCTAGATGGTGTTTATGGTTAATAGGTGCAAATCCACACGAATTAAAACAATGTCCGACAGTTATGAAACGAATTGAATTTGTAAAAAACTTTAGATTAGAAAGTAAAGCTGAAGGGACAAGAAAATTCGCTGAAACGCCAACACTTTTTTGTCAAATTGCTCAACCAAATTCAGATTATATTGCAATTCCTAAAACATCATCAGAAAAGCGAAAATATATTCCTATTGGTTTTCTTGATAAGAATGTTATAGCTAGTGACCTATTATTTTTAATTCCTGATGCAAATATTTATCATTTTGGTATTCTTACATCAAATGTTCATAATGCTTGGATGAGAACATTATGTGGAAGATTAAAAAGTGATTATCGTTATGCAAAAGATATTGTATATAACAATTTCCCTTGGCCTAATCCTACAAAAGAGCAACAAGCAAAAATTGAAAAGACTGCACAAGCTATTTTAAATGCAAGAGAAAAATATAAAGATTGTTCTCTTGCTGATCTTTATGATGAAGTTACAATGCCACCAGAATTAAGAAAAGCACATCAACTTAACGATAAAGCAGTTATGGAAGCTTATGGATTTTGGGGAAAAGTTAAAACAGAAAGTGAATGTGTTTCTGAACTTATGAAAATGTATCAAAAGTTGGTTAAATAATATGGGTAAAACAACTATTAATCAACATTACGTATATAGAGATTATTTGCGAAAATGGTCAAGTAATGAATATATTTATTGTTTATTAGACAGAAAAAAACTTTTAAAGACTAACTTAAAGAATATAGGATTAGAGAGATACTTTTATAAAGTTCCTGCATTTAGTCAAGAAGAGTTGCGAATAGCAAAACTTTTTACGGATGAATATACAAAAAATATTGTTGAAGTATTTGAAAAGCTTAATAATACTATTGCTTTTTCTAAATTAACAAATAATCTAAAACTGACGGAGAACTTAACCAATTTTTCAAAAGATTGCGATGAAAAATATTTTAATTGCAATATAGAAAACAATTTAAAAAATTTTATAGATAAAATATTAACAATGAATTTAGAATGTTTAAATGATTTAGAATTTAAAATGAAATCCTGTTCTGCAATTGCAGAACAATACTGTAGAACAAAAAATATTAAGTCAAAGTTTGAAAAAGATACAAAACTAAAATCATTAAATATAAATTTATCAAACATTTGGTTTTTAATGAGACATATTATAGCTTCTAAAATTGGTATGGCAATATGTTTTGATAATTATAAATTTTGTTTGTTAGAAAACAACAATAATGGCTTTATTACGGGAGACCAACCTGTTGTAAACACTTATTATAACAATGATACAATTCCTTTAAATTTTGAACTATATTATCCTTTATCCCCATCATTAGCTTTACTGATTACAAAAGATACAAATTATGAGAATTATTCAATAATTTTTATTGAAGATGAAATAGTAGATTTCTATAATAATTTAATTGTAAAATCTTCTTATAATCAGTTGTATGCTGATAAAATTGAAAAATTAGAAAAATTCATTTCAATATGAGTAAAGGAGAAATGATGAAAGATAAACAACCTAGTATAGAAAGTTTGGAAAGAAAAGTCAGAAGACATGAAGTTAGTTTTTCACAGATTGAACAGAAAACCGGTCAAGATATAGAAAATGTTATCGCAAATCATGGGCACTACTCTGTTTCTGTCGAAGATGAATGGCAGAAGAAAATCAACACTAAAGTTTTATACAGGAATATTTATA
>ERZ1643251.5575-NODE-5575-length-10187-cov-12.946210_pt1 | contig 10187 bp, 5 predicted proteins | sample MGYA00579261_ERZ1643251 | MGnify/ENA primary metagenome ERZ1643251 (study PRJEB29033, sample SAMEA4952267) | chicken gut metagenome | biome: Broiler Chicken; feature: Gastrointestinal Tract; material: Caecum | place: Ireland | collected 2018 | study: Broiler...
CACTATCCGCTGAAATAAATCTGCCAAGTAAAGGATCATAGTATCTACTTTGTAAGTAATATAAACCAAATTCTTTATCCCAATAATAGCCACGGTAGCGTATGGAGTTGATGTTCCCTATATTGATAACTTCCGCGCCAATTTCACTACCGATTGCGTTATAAACCCTAAAGCGTACACAAGTTTCTATACTATATTTTCCGTTTCAACTATATAATTCTTCAAAATACTGTTCTAATAAAGAATCGTGATTAAGTAATTTATCAAGAGTTTCTTTATTCATTTTTAACGGTTTATAATTTTTTTGTCTATACAATTTTAAAATCAAACCAGAAAGTTCTTGAAGATTTGAATTGCTTGTTTGGATTGCCTTTCCCAATAAATTTATTCCTATTAATTCACTGTTTGTACTATATTCATCAATATAGAATCCATGCAGCAATAAAGTATATCCGGCAAATAAGCTTATCTTTGTTATTTAATATTATTCCAAGCTTCTCTTCCTTTATTTGTTAATGAATATGGATATTCATTATACTCATTTTTCCATTGCCGATTAATAGTAATTAGTCCTTCGATTAGCATTTCACAAAGTAATAAATCCAGCTCCTTTTCAGTAATAAAAACCGCGTTATATTGAAAATATTCCATAATTTGGGTTTTTGCTTCATCATCGTCAACCAAACTATCTAAAATATACTCTTTTTTTGTCATAGAGGCCTCTCTTTAAATCCATGGATGAATATGCGGACCATGTATAAAAATTCCATTTCTGATGATTTCATGAGTTCCCAATCGTGAACCCGTCCAACGGTTTATGTAATTAGTATACTTTGAAATTCCGCCTTTAAATTTTCTTCCGGTAGCATTAGATATATTTTGTTTAATTATTTTCCAACGACTTGGATGATTTTTCACACTATTCATCATAGCGCTTGGAGAACTCATATTTCCGATACTACTCAACACGCCACACGAAATTGTCCCAAGTGTTGCAATAGCAGCGGTTGTGAGCATCAATCCATTATACCAATCTTCGCTCATTCCTGCATTAAGTATCCAATTGTTTCCCGTAATAGCTTCCTGATATTCGGCAGAAGCAAACAAACCGCTACCTAATCCCGCCATAGCAGTAACGCTACCTACTATTCCTAAATAGGTTGCACCGCCTATACCTGCGGCGATCGCCATTCCACCGGAAATCAGCGCAGGGATCGCAACCATAGTTAATCCAACCGCTGTCATTGCATTATTATCACTAGCTACACCACCAATTGTTAGGCCCATTCCTATAAGTGCTGTAATACCTAAAATAAGTGCAAGAATAGGAAAATGCCCGCTCGGATCAACACACATAACAGGATTATTCAGACAATATACATACAGATTAAGTCCGCCAATACTTTCAGGCTCAAGAGACGAAACATCATCCGCAGAAATAAATCTACCAACAACAGGATCATAATACCTACTTTGTAAATAATACAAATTAAATTCTTTATCCCAATAATATCCTCTATAGCGTATCGGATTTACGTTGCCTATATTCGCTACTTCTGCCCCTATTTCGCTTCCGCTTGCGTTATATACCTTGTGGTTACCCCACGCGTCGTATTTGTAGGTACACTGCAGATTACCCAGACTATCGTATATCGCTATCACGTCGCCGAAAATATTTTTGCGGTAGTAATATTCCGTCCCGTTATAGTTCATTCCGCATACGCCGCTTTCGTCGTAATAGTAATAAATATAGCTCTCTGCGCCGTTCTTTAACCAACGTTCCATTATCAGATTACTACTCTGCCAATAATAGGTTTTATCGCCTTTCTTGACGCGCAAGCCGTTGTAATCATAGTCCATAGCAACGCCGTCTATGCTCATCAGCTTTCTGCCGCGCCACGTCATAACTTTGCCGAGATAATTTAAAGGATTGCCCGATTCGTCATACTTTACCGCAACGCCGTTATAGCTTTTCAGCTGATCTTTCCAGGCGGTATTTTGCCCGTAACCCGAAGTTATGGAGCTATAATCGTACGTATCCGTTTTCGTCGGCGTTTTCTCAACCGTTCCGTTTGTAATAAAATACGTTTCCTTCTTTGTAATATTTCCGCCGTTATCGTAAGCGAATTTATACGCACGGGATAAGGCATAGTTATTTTCTTCCGTAAGTCTGCCGTATTCGTCGTAAACATACTCGCTTTGCGTGGCGGAACTCAAACGTATTTTTTTCAGATTTCCGTTTTTATAATAGTCGTAATAATAATATTTCCTTTCCGAGCTTGCGTCGTAATGGTATTCACTCGTGATACGCGTTCCTTTTCTATAACCTGCAACAGTGTTGTAAGAATAATTCGTTTTGAATTGCTTTGTCGTACTGCCTGTGGTATAAGTTGTCGTTTTGCTGCTCAACCGATACAAATCGTCATAAGTGTAGGCATTATTTGCGCCGTGATAGCTGCGTTCTATTTTAGTCAAAAGTCCGTTGCCGTCTTTGGTGGAAACGCATTTTTCGAAAGGAGTATAGCTATCGTCCGTGAAATAGCCGACCGTCGTTACGTTTCCCGTTCCGTTCGCCGCATAGCCGACGACTTTCAAAATTCGGTCTATCCCCGAAAACCGCAACAATCCCAAGCCATGCATCTCAAATGTTTTATAATTTTTCCTTGAAATAATGACTCAAATTCTTCTATCGTTTCTTGACTAATTATACTTTCTTATTTTTATTTGCTTTCTTCCTTAATTATAAAGTATGGACCACATCCGATAGGTTCATGAGTTACTATATAACACCAAGAAAAATCCTTGCCGATTACATAAAATTCAATTAATTTAGATTTTTTAATTTTTTCAGAAGTGTCATTTTCTTTAGAAAGTGGCATAGAAACATCATCACCTAGGAATCCGTTATCATATTGAAACTCCATCGCATCAGTTTTATCAACATTATCATATGCAACATTCGCTTCATTCCCTTTAAAATTCTTCACTAAATCATGTTCACAAATCATCCATAGATAGCCGTGATTAGGTGCATAGCAATTTAATTGTTTTAATTGTTTTAATGATATTGATGGTACAAAATTTTCTATAAATTCTTCGACAAAATTTTCTTTTGTAATGCGTTTCATTTTTATCTCCTACATATGATAACTAAACCATTTTAACCAAATATGAATATCTTTAATTGGTTTATTTCTTACACCAGCAGTGATGGGAGAACTATATTCATACCAGTTAAAGTGAAGTGGAGAAGGTTGCCCATTATACATATGATGTGTTGTATCCCAGCGTACTTGTCTAAGTCCATCTTTAGATATCCATCTATTTTTACTTGCCTTTGCATAGCCTTTACCTAAATATTTTTGAGAGGCTTTTGCTGCTTTATATTGACCTGTAGTATGATAGACGCCTAATATCATACTACCCACAGCGGCAACACCTTCTGTTATTCCTGCATAAATGTTATAAGCAGTTTCATTCCCTTGAAACACTCCATCTCTAACAAAATTGTAATTCGTGCCAGCCTCAACTATAGTCGCTATTCCATTGATTCCGGTTAGAACACCCGCAGCAAGAGTAACTCCAGCTATTACTCCCATAGCTAATGGTATTCCTGCTCCAAATGTCGTTACCGCCAAACCCACAGCCGTTATGGCTGTAACAACCATACCAACCCCTTGCCAAAACTTACTCCAATCCCATGTACCTTCAGGATCATAACTCATTACAGGATTATTTCCACAATAGGCATACAAATTCAATCCTACAACGCTTTCGGGATCAAGATAACTTATTGAATCCGCGGAAATAAATCTGCCGAGAGCGGGATCATAGTAGCGGCTTTGCAGATAGTAGAGGGAGAACTCACTGTCCCAATAATAGCCGCGGTAACGTAAGGGGTTTACGTTTCCGACGTTTATAACTTCCGTGCCGATTTCGTTTCCGCTTGCATTGTATACCTTATGATTTCCCCAAGCGTCGTATTTGTAGGTACACTGCAAGTTGCCCAAGCTATCGTATATCGCTATCACGTCGCCCAAAATATTTTTGCGGTAATAATATTCCGTTCCGTTATAGTTCATTCCGCATACGCCGCTTTCGTCGTAATAATAGTAAATATAATTTTCCGCACCGTTTTTGACCCAGCGCTCCATGATAAGATTGTCACTCTGCCAATAATACGTTCTATCTCCTTTTTGGGTTCGCAAACCATTATAGTCGTACTTTAATGCAACACCATCTATGGACGTCAACCTTCTACCTTGCCATGTCATTATTTTGCCAAGATAATTCAACGGATTACCCAATGCGTCATAGGTAATTGCCGTTCCGTTGTAACTCTTTAATTGGTCATGCCAAGCGGAATTTTGTCCGCTGTCGGATACTACGGTATAATAATTATAATTATCTATTTGCGTAGGCGTGCCTGCAACGTTATCTCCGGATATGACATAAGTTTCTTTTTGAGTAATATTCCCACCGTTGTCATAACTAAATTTGTATGCACGCAATAGTGTGTAATTGTACTCCCAAACAAGTCTGTCATACTCGTCATAAACGTACTCTGCTTTTACTGTATCATTCTCTTTTACTTTTGCAATATTACCGTTTCTATAGTATTCGTACCCGATGCTATTAGTTGTTGAACCAATAGCAAAACTCTCTTTGGTAATTCTCGCACCTTTTCGATAACTATCAATAGTATTATATTCGTAATCAACAGTATATTTTTTAGTCGTTGAATTTACGGTATATATCGTCTCCTTTTTACTTAAATTGTATAAACTATCATATGTATAGGAAACGTTTGCGCCATGTCCCGTACGCTCAAGGCTACTCAATTGACCTAATGAATCCTTCGTATAAACGACTGTTTCAAAAGGTGTTTCACTATTATCCACAAAATAGCGAGTAGTGGAGATATTTCCTTTATTATTGGTAGCATAACCAACAATCCTTAATATTCTGTCTAAATTAGGATATACCACTTTATACTCACCAGTCACGCTATTTTTATTTGTTGTCTGACTTGTATATGTAGGTCCATTACTATGGGCAACTGTTACCAAATCGTTTTCGTTGTCGCTATAAGCAAAAGTAACAAATTCGTTGCCATTTTCCTTTATTGATGTCGTTCTATCTTTAATATCATACCCATATTCAACAGTATCGTTATTTGCATAAGTTTCTTTATTCAAATGTTTATAATCATATTCAAGCGACACAATAGGCGTAGTCCCGATTTTCAACGATTTCGTATTACCAAACGTATCATATTCTAAAGCATACTCGCCAGTATATGAGTCATCCGTATGATTGAATTTAATCTTATCAATGCTGCCGTCCGTTAAATACTTAAAGTTATTCTGTAATTGTCCTGATATAATATTTTCAACTATTCCGCTATTGTTAAAGTATTCGTTTCTTTGACTCATATCAGGACTGTTCGTATCTCCGACAATAGTAACCGTCTCATAATTAGCTCCGTCACCATATCGTGTAACTACATTATCTGCATCAAGGAATGACGTCAGAACATGATTATCACTATCGTATATGTTTTGTTCCATCAGATAATTTGAGGAAGTTCCATAGCTTTTCTTGTGAGTCAATAACCCATTGTCATCGTATATATTTTGTGTTTTGCTTTTTAATTTTGTAGCGAATACTTTTTCCTCTGTAAGTTGATGATTAGAGTTATACGTATACTCCGTATGTTCTACGCTCTCGCTGACAGGATTATATTTAAAAGATTTTGTTACGTTGCCAAAATTATCGTAAGTTGTATCTGCAATATCATCCGGAGTTTCATGCGGCAATCTCGTTAAACGAACCTCATCCACATATACAGTACTACCTTCAACAGTTACTTTTATCGAATCGCCAGTCTTCCTTTTGCCTAAACATAAAACAACATATTGCCATTTGTTTGCAAGTCTTTTATCAACCTTGTGTTCCATTGTCCCCGTTTCAGAATCACTTTGGATCTCAACACTGACGGTAATTTCTGAACCACTAGTATTTCCCAAAACCCACAAAGACAAATACATTGTTCTTTCTCTATCTAAAACAGCAGAAGAAAGGGCGTAAGTCTTATATAAATTAGTTCCTCTTATACTCTGTTCCCCATATACCGCCTTACTGTTAGTAAGAGTAGCACCGATCCAACCACAATTATCGGTTTCAAAATCGTCGTGATATACATCAAGAGTATCCGAAAAAGTATCCGCTAATGATTTATAACTAAATCCACACGACTGAGCACTATTTATTTTTTTAGGTTTAGCATACAAATCATTCTCAATTTCACAACTATACTGAGAAACCACACCAAAACTGTTAAATGAATATACAGAAACAGTACCATTATTCTCAATTAATGTCGTAAGAGAAATATTTGTATTTGTCCCCGTTTCGACAGCGTTTTCAGAATAACTCAGAGAAGTAATATCTTGCTCTGTGGTATCGTAACCCATTATAATCTTATTAACCCGATAATTATTATCTAAGGAATACTTTAAACTTTTAGCCGTGCTATTAGTATTTTTAGAGGATAAATCCTTTACGATAAACACAAACTCATCATACTGAAATTCTGTAATACGAGAATAAATAGAATCAATGTTTGAATGACAAAGTTCTACAGTGGCTAAATTATTATTATCATAGTTATATTTTGCTATATATGTTGTTCCTGATTGAGTATATTTCAATTCTCTCAACAGATTATTCGAATATATAAATTCAACAGAGGGACGTACTCCGCCTATCTTTTTGCCAGAAGTAACTTTCGTAATTCGTCCTGCAGTATCCTGGGTAATAGATAACGAATATGCGTCAATCGGATTAGTTTTGGTTGAAGGATAGATATGCATAGAAGTTAATCTATATTTGCTATTAATTTGTTTAAACACAAGAGTATTATTGCTTCTATCTACCAAATAAATAATATTTTCTTCTGCTACTTCAAAAAGATCCAATCCCAATTTTTCATTTCTTACGGCACTTCGTTCGCTTGATATCTCATAACCATCATCAAATAAGTATTGTTTACCCTTTTTGTCCGTGTATTGCCATTTCCCACTTTTCTTAACAATTTCTTGTTGTAAATTAAGTCGCCAATTGTTTCCGACAAAACATTCATTTCCCATATCCTGATTGTAAACATGTGAAATAGTTATAGGGATGATACTATCACTACCAACATAGTCTTCAAACGAATAGCGTATTTTACCCGTGCTTAAATTGACAGTGCCGAATCCGCTCCCTGCCATGTCTTGAGTTATTTCACAATCTTCTAAATCCGATCCCGTCTTTTTATATACAGTTAAAACATCTTGTTTTGTAACACTTCTTTCCGTGTATGAAACGGTAATAGTAGCACGATCTTGTCCATCTTTAAATTTAACAATACTTGGATTAACCTTTAAACTTCCAGAAGAAATGGTAGCTGTTTCTCCATTCGAATATTTCGCACAAGCAGACATACCATTTCTATTAAACCGCTCACCTTTATAGTAAGACATTTTGCTAGGATTCGTTATTATTTCTATACTTTCTAATTTCCTATATACCTTAACTGTAACTGAAGTGCTTTTATTCTCATATTCAACAATTATATCTTGTTCATCTTCATTAGATAATGTTTCAGGATAAACCCTTGTTGCGGTCACAGTTCTTGTCGGCCCAATATTATAATGAGCCGTAACACTAAATGCTGATGAATCTATGTCATCTCCGTGTAAAAATGTTTTTCTCGTTGTAGCAGTAATATACTCCAAAGTACGATTATATACTGTAACCGCTTGAGTGGCAGTATCAGTTACTCCACCACTTGAATATCTAATAGTGACTTCTGTATCCCCATATGAAAGGCTATCTGGCGACCATTCATAATAATTTACAATCATATCCGAGCCATCTACAAAATAGGCATGAACAATCATTCCTGAAGGATCAAAAAATTCACTATCGTAATAGTCCGTTTTATCGGGAGCTCGGTCTATTTCAATATAATCGAGTATTAGAGGTGGCAGTACCTCACCATAATCAGCACATAAACCGTCAAAATCTGACGCTCCCTGAGAAGACGTTGTTACTCCATTTGAAATCTCTATAATTATATTTGTTAGAGCATCTGTCAAATCTTCAGTATGTGTTCCATAATAAATTTCCGGCACATCACTACTTATTTCAACCAAAAATTTAATAACGGGTGGCTCAACAAAACATCCGTTATCTAATCCATCTAAAAGGTCTCCTAAAAAGGTGACACATGGCACTAAATCACATGATGTTAATACATTAGAAAATAGGTCTTGTATTTCGTTATTATCTTGATTAAACATAATGCTCAAGAAATCTGTCATCGCTTGTGTCGCTTCTGAATCACCTTTATCCACAACCAACCACGAAAATCCGCCAAGATCTGCCTCATACATTAAAACACTATTTTTAGGTGTTCTCGAAACAGCAAAATTATAAACACTCCCTTGTTCGGCAGATAACGTTTTTATTCGACTAAACCAATATGGCCCGCCAATTACAGAAAAAATCTCACCATTAATAATTCTTACAGCAATTTCTTCATCCTGAATAGTATTATCAGGATATAATAATCCTTCTGTAGTCAAGGTTTCTATAAGTTCCAAAACTTCAAGAGCACCTGCAGAAGATATATTTCCATACTCATCGTAATACAAACTCCCTGTAGCTCTCATTAAAACTTCCGTTAAATGTTTTGCAGGAGGCAATAAATATATCCCTTCATTTTCTTTAAGCATTCGCCCAAATTCAATAAATTCGTCCCACGTGGTACTTTCGTTGATGTTTATCCCATAATTATCTGCAAATTCTTTATTATAGTATAAAGCAACGGGTTCGCACGTACAGGGACAGCCATAAGGAACACCATGCAATGAAACATTCATAATTTTTGCATTATTATATATGCTAACATCCAATACGCTATCAAGATTAACAAACAAGTTTGGATATTGTCTAATATATTTTTGCAAATACGAATCATGAACTAATAACAAATCAGGTAATTCACTTATTTCTCCATAATTCGCCAATCTGTCTTCTATCTCATCCATTGTTTTCTCTTCGACAACGAAATCACATCCATATAAACTTTGAAATATTTGAACTGCCTGTGTTGCCAACTGCATCATATATGAAACGGTCCAAATAATATAATTATTACTTGTTGCTGATACCACATTATTGTTCACTACATTATTATTAGTATATTTGTTACTCATAATTATCCGCCCCTTTTATTAATTGAGATTTAGCAAATAAAGAATTTGCTGTTTTTAATATTATAACATACAATATGTGCTTTGTCAATATCCATATTATCCGAAATAAGAGACATATAATAGGACATATCCTTAATTTTAATAAGTTTTAAACCAACAAAAAACACCCAATTTGAGATCGTAGCGTTAAGCCAATTAAATGCGCCGTTTTAAGAGAATTTTGCAAAACGGATATAACGAAATTTGCTGACAAACCCTTGCCCCTTTTGTAATTGCCGTTGGTAAGCAAGGCAGTAATGAACTTTTGCAAATCTATAACGGATATTTCGGCTAACTTATAATTACCAAGCGACGGGATAATATGCAAGGCACAAATTTGGTAGTATCTTTCGTAAGTCCGTATTTTAGCGGTCGGTTCAATATAGTTTTCAAGCCAATCTAAAAGCCAAGTTTTATATTTTTTTCTCCTTGTTTAATAAATTAAAAGATAAACGATAATGCATTTGTGTAAAATTTGGATATATTTATCCGTAACACCGCACTCTTGCGCATACATCTTTTGTTTCTTAAAACAGCGTATAGGTTTATATAAGCCAATCGCAAGTGTATAGGTGTTTTATCCATAATTTTATCGTATTGCATAACTACTTTCATAAGTTCTTTGGGGAATATAATCTTACTTCGTGGGGATTCACGGGCATACATTTCCGTTATGGTATAATAGTTTTTTACGTCATGTAAATTTTTTCTAATGGTTTCAATTTCTATCTTTTTTTTATCTACTTTTACACTATTAAAAAGTTGGGGTTAAGTTGGGACGATGCAACCGTGGCGTGTGCTTGTCTTGATACGAGAGCGCCGGCGCTGCGCGCCGCCGCGACAAGCACACGCCACTTCTCTGAACTTGACTGAAATACGGAA
>ERZ1643251.5577-NODE-5577-length-10185-cov-6.062192_pt1 | contig 10185 bp, 4 predicted proteins | sample MGYA00579261_ERZ1643251 | MGnify/ENA primary metagenome ERZ1643251 (study PRJEB29033, sample SAMEA4952267) | chicken gut metagenome | biome: Broiler Chicken; feature: Gastrointestinal Tract; material: Caecum | place: Ireland | collected 2018 | study: Broiler...
GGTCATCGCCTGCTGAATGACGTGCTCGGTGCGGGTGTCGACGTTTGAAGTCGCTTCGTCCAGAATGAGCATGGGGCTGTCGATGAGCATGGCGCGGGCGATGGTTAAAAGCTGTTTCTGACCCTTGGAGATGTTGACGGCGTTGTCCGAAAGCAAGGTGTCGTAGCCCTGCGGCAGGCGGGTTATAAAGGAGTGGATTTTTGCGGCTTTGCACACGCGCTCGACCTCCTCGCGCGTGGCACCCGGCTTACCGTAGGCAATATTTTCGTAAACCGTGCCGGCGAACAGCCACGTGTCCTGCAACACCATGGTGAAACACCCCCTCAGCCCCGCGCGGGTATAGCGCGAAATATCGACGCCGTCAAGCATAATGCGCCCGCCGTCGGGGTCGTAAAAGCGCATTAAAAGGTTGATTATAGTCGTCTTGCCCGCGCCCGTGCGCCCGACTATGGCGATTACATCGCCCCGCTTTGCCGTAAGGCTGAAATTATGTATGACCTCCCTGCCCTTTACGTAGCCGAAGGATAGGTTGCGTATATCTACGTCCCCACATATGCCGCGGGGAACAATGGCGTCGGGCGGATCGGGAGCTTCGGGGGTCTCTTCAAGCACGCGGAATACGCGCTCTGCCGCCGCCACCGCCGACTGAAACTCACCGAAAACGTTGGCGATTTCGTTTATGGGGCCCGAAAATTTGCGCGAGTAGAGCACGAACGAGGCGACCTGACCCACCTTTACTATGCCGCCGAAAGAGAACATGTACATAAGCGCGCCGAACACCGAAATTAATGTCAGAGCGAGGTTGTTCATGAAATTGTTGATGGGGCCCGTCATGGTCGAAAGGTATTCGGCGTTGCCGTAGGCTTCGACCGCCTCGGTATTTTTCACTTCGAATTTGTCGATTATAACCTGTTCGCAGCCGTAGGCCTTGGTCGTCTTCTGCCCCGAAATCATCTCCTCGACAAAGCCGTTGAGCTCGCCGAGTTTGGCGCTGCGTTTGCGGAAGAGGGGCTGAACTTTTTTGGCGAGATAGCGCGTTATGAGCACGGATATGGGAATGGTGACGACGAACACGAGCACGAGGACGGGCGAGATTGTCAGCATCATTATGAACGAGCCGACTATCTGCACCGCGCTGTTGACGACGAGAACGACGTCGTTGGCGAGAGATTCGTTTACCGTGTCGATATCGTAGGACAAAACCGAGATTATGTCGCCCGCCTGGCGGCTGTCGAAGTAGCTTACGGGCAGTGATATGAGACGGGCAAAAGCATCTTCGCGCATGGTGCAGGCGACTTTGCGCGCCACATATGCCATACCCAAGGCAGAAAGATAACTCAACACGCCCGACAGAAGGTACACGCCCGCGAGCAAAGCGCAGCAGTAGTAGATGGCGCTCATGTCGGTAGAGCCGTCGGTCTTAATCAGGTCTATCGCGTCGCCGCTCAGGCGGGGGCCTATGAGCGAGAGTACAACGGCGACTATGTTGAGGATAAACACTATAATGAACAGCGCGAGGTGGGGCTTTAAATAGCGCAGAAGGTTGGTGAGGACATACTTTGTGTCCACCTTTCTGCCGCCCACGCGGCGCGTATCCGAAATGTGCATTCTTGGTTCTTTCATTGCGATATTTTCCTATTAATTTCAGCCTGGTATTACTGCGTTTATACTACTCACGTCATTTCGAAACGGCGTGTCGCCGCTGCCGTACTCCGCAACCGGGCATTAATGTATATCACGCCTGCCTTGCGGACAGCGATTATATTACTTATGCCATTTCGAGTGGAGGGCGTTAGCCCGTAATCGAGAAATCTCGCCTTATTGATAGATTTCTCCATGCGTGCGGCTGTGCCGCACTTAGTCGAAATGACAAACGGTGTGTCGTCTGAAATGACAAAGACGGAGAAACCTAACGGCGCATTGGTGCATATCCCCTTATGCACAATGCGCATTAACGTTCTAAATAAATTACTTTTGCAAGCAAAACCACGCTTTTGCGCAGCAAGACCACATTTGCTGCGGTCAGCAGCCTCAGCACAGTGAATTGCCGCGACTATATTATATGTGGGCTATTTAAGGTCGCGGCAAGAGCGCGTGGCGCTAAAAATAACGGCAAATCGCAAGCCGCCACAAGGCGAGATTTGCGTTAAAAATTTTCCCCCATCTGCGCCTTGTAAATAAGCGCGTATTCTTCGCACGTGCGCAACAGCTGTTCGTGCGTGCCCAGACCTATCTGCCTGCCGTCGTCGAGGACGAGGATGGCGTCGGCAGAGCGCACCGAACTGACGCGCTGGGCGATTATGATTTTGGTGGCCGAGGGATAGTTGCCCGCCAACGCGCGGCGGAGGGCGGCGTCGGTTTCGTAATCGAGCGCAGACGAACTGTCGTCGAGGATTAAAATTTCAGGCTTGCCCGCGAGTGCGCGGGCTATGGTCAGGCGCTGTTTTTGCCCGCCCGAAAGGTTTGCCGCCTTTTGCGCGAGGTCGTAGTCCAACCCGCCGCCGAGTTCGGATATGAACGCGCCCGCCTGCGCGCTGTCCGCCGCGGACAAGATGTCGGCTTCGGGCAGGTTTCTGCCGTAATCGATGTTGGCGCGCACCGAATCCGCCATTAAAAAGTCGTTCTGGAACGCCACGCCGAATCGCGAACGGAGCTCTTCTGCCGGCACCGAGCGCACGTCGTCTCCCCCGACATATACAGCGCCAGACGACACGTCGTAAAAGCGCATGAGCAAATTGACTATCGTCGACTTTCCGCTGCCCGTGGCGCCGATTATGCCCAGCGTTCCGCCCTTTCTAAGGGTGAAATTTATGTTTTCAAGGTTATTTTCGCCGCCGTTATACGAAAAATTGACATCTTTAAATTCGACCATATAATCGGCGTTTCCCGCGGGATATTGCCCGACGAACTGCCTTTCGTCCATTTCGAGCACCTGTTCTATACGGTCGGCGGAGGCTATGCCCTGCGACAGCACGACGAAGATTTTGGAGAGCCCGAGCATGCCATTCAAAATCATGGTAAAATAGGTTAAAACGGCGAGCACGCTGCCCGCGCCGTCGGACATGAGCGCGCCGACTATTATAACGGCGACCAGTCCGAGGTTTAAAATGAGCGTAGCCAGCGGGTTGGTGAGCGACATTACTTTCTTTGCCGAAAAATCGGTGTTGCCCAGCCTGTCGGACACGCCGCCGAACTTGCGCTTTTCGCGCTCGCCCGCGGACAGCGCCTTAATTATGCGCACGCCCGATATGTTTTCCTGCATTGCCCGCACCATATCGTCGCTGCAAGCCTGTTTTTTTGCATAGTACGGAATGGATTTTTTTGTTATTATTACCACTGCGACGATGACGAAGGGCACGCACGCCAGGAGCACGAGCGCCAACCACACATCTACAATGAAGGTCATGAGCATGCCGCCTATCAGGAGTATGGGCGCGCGCACGCCGAGGCGCAGGGTGCGCGCCACCATCTGATTGACGTAATAGCTGTCCGACGTCAGGCGGGAGACGAGCGAGGGAACGGTAACCTCGTCGACCTGCCCGCTCTTTAAATATGAAATCTTTTTAAACAGGTCGTAGCGCAAATCGTGAGTCATTTTGGCAGCCGCCGACACCGAAAGGCGGTTGGCGAAGATGTTGCCGAACATCGCCGCCAGCGAACAGACGAGCATTAAAAGCCCCAGCCAGAGCACCATGGATATGTCTTTGAGCGGCACTATGTCGTCGATAATATAATCGAGCAGCAGCGGCAGGAACAGTTCGGCGATAGAGCCGACGAACTTCATGACCACCGCCCACGCCGCCGTCGGGGCATATGGCTTTATGTATCTTAAAGTTTTAGTCACTCCCCTTCCTCCCCGCGGATATTGGCGACCATCTTTTCGAGCACGGCGGACAGCCGCTCCGTATCCTCGTCCGTCAGACCGCGGCACAAAACCAATTTCCATTCGTCATTCACGGCGCGGATTACGGGCATGAGATCGAGCGCCTTGCGCGTAGGGTAAACCTTATAGACGCGCTTATCCTCCGCCGACTGCTCGCGGCGGACAAAGCCGCCCTCCTCCAAAGCCGACATCTGCCGCGCGACGTTGGATTTGTTGACGAACATCGTCTTTGCAAGTTCGTCCTGCGAAACGCCCCCGCGGTTGCACACGGCGAAAAGATATTTGACCTGCCCGCCCGTCAGTCCGTATTCTTTGAGTTTTTCCTCGCGGAATAGCGTCGTCCCCCGCGAAATGGCATTTAAGTTTTTTAAAAACGGAGTCATACCCCCTCCTCTGTCCCATTAATTTGCGCCTGTAAATATCGGTATAATATTTTGCAGGGCGCGCCGCGCGGCATGCGCGGCGCGCCTGATCCTTGCCCCGCTATTTATTCCGAGGGATAATCCGCGAAAAGATTTGTGGAATACTTTGCAAAATGAATTGCACAATGGTTTGCGCAAAATTAGTTGCGACCGCAACCAATTTTATTATATGCGCGTTTTTTTAATTTGTCAAGCGTATACACAAAAATAGTTGCGTACGCAACCATACGGTACGTCGGGTTGTGCAAGCGTTGCCGCGTCCTTGCCCCTCGTACAACGTCGGTTCGCCGCGCCGTATTCCGCAGCAGGGCAGCGGAGCATTGCCAAATTGACAGCGGCGCGCGGACTATTGTCCGCGCGCCGCCGCATTACAGCTCTTCGGCTTCCTCCGATTGGTCTGTCCCGGAAGAACCCTGCATGTCTTCAAGCTTTTTGTCAATATATTGCTCAGCCTTCTGCATCAGGTCTTCCTGATTTTTCTTGACAAGGTTGCGCAGCTTGCAGTTGTTTGCAACGAGCAGCGCGCCGCCCGCCATACCCAAAGCTACGCCCAAAATAAATTTTTCCATAATACTCCTTCGGGCATATCCGCCCGAAAACAGTATGTGAAAGCCCCGCCGCATTTATTAATGTAAAATTCTGCCTGCAAAAACTCCGCGGGGCGCGTTTCGCGCCCCGCGGAGCCTGACAAAAATTATACAACTTAATTATTGGGTTTAAGTATCATAACCTGATCATATTTTGGTGAATACATTATATCAATCTCGCGGTTTACATATTTCTCTAATGCGGAAGAATAGCCATTGAATCTAGAAATTGCGCTATCCTGCTTACCACTCATTTTCGATATATGTTAGTTATGTCGTTCTTTTTTATTCTTTTGCCGCGACCGTCATACTTGAACGTGTTGCCGTTGAACGACATCATCTGCCTGCCCTCCCACGTGGCGGCCTTGCCGAGATAGGTTGTGGGATTGCCCATGCCGTCGTACACACGATTAAATTCTATCTTATCAATGATACAGTAATAAAGAAGTCTCCCCAAGCTTTGGAGAGACTTCTCGGTGAAATATTTTTAGCCTATCTTATATCTCGTGTTTAGTTTAGAAAGATATTGAATCAAAATAATAAAAAGCTAATTTCAAAAAAGTAGATATCGCAAAGACACCAAGACAAATATTAAACAAATTAGACAATATTAAAGTTGGTTCAACACAATACCATATACCTAAAACACATAAAAATAATATTGATATATTTGAAATAAAAGTAAAAACTATAACATATGAACTTAAAGCTCCCTTTAAACCAATTAAAAATAATTTTTTGAAAAATTTGGATTTAAAGTATGGATATGTTTTTACATTCTTATTCCATTTTTTCTTTGCTTTGTATCTTATATGGCGTGCTGTTAAAAACACATTGACAATCCAAACAAGAAGCATTATTACTATTATTAAAATTGTTTCTATAAGATATGACATGATAAATATACGCTAAAATAATCGCTCATACAATTTTTGTATCCAATAATCAGCGGTATTCGCAATTGCCGTTATTCCGCTTACAACTAAACTCTGCTTAAAAAAGGGCTTTATAAATTCATCAAAGTATTTTGCTCCACGCTTGCTTATTGTCGATATAATTGACGTTGAGTTACGACCAATATCCCGAATTGTATATTTTAGAAAATCTTTTTCAATGTCGCATATCTTTTTAAATTCTTTTGTGGCATTTTTCGAGCCAATTGACCCTAATCCACCAGACAGAAAAAATGTAAATAAAACTTCTTCAATCCCAATAGAGGCTGTTGACCCATCTAACGCTGCAAGCGAATACATTTCAGCAATACCTAAGCCCCCTTGAATTAGAAATTGCCCAACAAGTCGCCCAACACCTACAAAAGAAAAAATACTACTTACCGCACCAAATAATGCAGAAATTCCAACCTGTCGCCAATCAACTTCTCCGCCCGTTAATTTTTGAGCCACAATGGAAGAAACTGCGGCTGCCGTTAATCCCACAAGTGCAGAGAATAATAATGATAACACCATTTCGCCTGTCGGATCGACATATTCAACGGGGTTGTTCAGGCAGTAGGCGTAAAGATCGAGTCCGCCGAAGGTTTGGGGGTCGGCGTATTGAACCGAGTCGCGGTTTAAGAACCTGCCGACTTCGGGGTCGTAATAGCGCGTTTGCAGGAAGTACAAGCCCGTTTCGGTATCGTAGTAATATCCGCGGTATCTGAAGGGGTTTACATTGCCGATATGCGTGGAACTTGTTATCGTTGTTCCGTTTGCACTTACCACCTTGTGATTGCCCCATGCATCGTACCAGTATTGTACCACCACATTGCCGTTTCTGTCAACTATGCCTATTACATTTCCCTGTGCGTCAGTCATGTAATAGTACATTGTGCCGTTGTACTTACAGGCGGCTATGCCGTCTATGTCGTAATAGAACTCTAACCCGTTAGACTGTTTTATGAGGTTGCCCCGGCTGTCGTACGTAAAAGCAATGGAATTTTTGTTCGTTCTTCTGCCACGACCGTTGTATTTGAACGTGTTGCCGTTGAACGACATCAGCTGCCTGCCCTTCCACGTGGCGGCCTTGCCGAGATAGGTTGTGGGATTGCCCATGCCGTCGTACACGCAACTCTTGCCGTTATAACTCATAAGCCTGTCGCCGTCATATTCATAATGTATCGAACTGCCGTCAACCGTTCCGCTATTTTCCGGCTGATACTGCCCTTTCATCTTTGTTCCTTCTTTCCCTTCGTACGAATAAAATATTTCTGCCGATTCGCCTAAAAGCTGATTATCTTCGCGGTACAGCCTTTCATTGCTATGCAGATATTCTATTCTTTTGCCGTTGACGGTTATTTCGTTGAGATGTCCGGTCATTGAATTATAACTATAATCTATCTGCTGCTTTATTGTATTGCCAAACTTGTATTTTATGCTTGCAGGCTGATTTGTCGCATTTGTGCGCTTCAAGCTTGTATCGTACACATCGCGGTATTCGTATATCTTTTCGTACGTCATTCCGCCGCTCACGCTCACCTTTTTGCTCTTTATGCGGTTTAAACTGTCGTATTCATAATCTTCCGTAATTCCGTAAAAATTCATGCCCGTAAGGCGGTGATCGAGAGTATCGTCGTACTCATACGCATACGTTGCGGTCATGGCGCCGGTCAGCGATTGTTGTTTTAAGCTACCATATTCGTCGTATTCGTAATCTTCCTTTACCTTGGTAGCCGCGCCCCTCTTTTCTGTATATTGCGTCAGCCGACCCAGCTTGTCGCAGCGATACTGAACAGTTGTCGAATTCACATAATCGGACACCGTCGTCAACGAGCCGTCCGGCTCGCTTTCGACATACAGCTCTTTATCATACGCCGTCGACCCGTCGGGAGAATAATACGCCGTCTGCTTTGTACCGTCTTTTGAGATTTCCGTTTTTACCCTTTCGCCGTTTTCGTTGGTTACCGTTGCCGTCAACAAGTAGTCTGTTTCTTCGTACTCTATGCTTTTCGAGCCGGTGTTCCCATCTATGGTTATCTTGCTCGGACGTCGTTTTTCGTCATAGCCATACTCAATTTTGTCGCTACCGAACATCCGAATCAATTCGCCATTGATGTAATTCACATAGTTTGATATGTAAACCGTTCCTTCATCGACATCGGTTTCCGTATAATACACTCTTTCAAACCTGTCAGAGTTGTCGTATCCATAATACGTAAGCGGGTAGCCTGTGCGTCTGACAGTATAACTTTTATTGTTCATCGCATGGCTGTAACTTATCGTGTAGCTACCAGAGGGGTCTTTTTCGCTCACCTTTCTGCCATAACTGTCATAATTTTCCTCCGCCCTATATCCGAGCGCAGGCACATCACTCCTGAAATGCGAGCGCCGAGTCTGATACGAGCCGTCTTCACTGAATTTATATCCATATGTATTTACGATTGCCTTAGTCTCCGTCGGACCGTTGCCCTTCGTCATGTAGCTTCTTTCTTCAATCAACATGCCTGTATCTTTATCGTATTCATACACGGTTACTTGCGTATATTCCTTTTTCGCGCCTGTATACAGATTCAGGGTTATATCCGTTTGTTTTCTGTAACATTGCTTTTCTTCGTTGTAAAAATATTTTTCGATTATATCGGCTGTTGAATATTTTCCCGAGCCGAAGGCAATTTTGTGCCCGTCAATTCTACGCTCTCTGATCAAGTCGTTCTCATTAAAATAAATTGTGTCCATTTCGAGCGAATTGAATTTAAATTCATCGTAGGGAACATACAGGCACCCCCTGTCGGCATAAAATGCGCCTTTCTGCTGATGCGGTACATTTATTGTTTCATATGCTTCGGTGACTACGCCGCCGCTTTCCTTGACATAAATATGATTATCCTCATTCTGGAATTTGTAGCGCTCTTTATCACCGTTAATGTCGGTTATAACGCACTCATTGTCAGAATACGCGATTATCCACTTGCTCATCTCGGGGGTCGTCTGCGTTGTCGCAGTGCTGTCGGGAATGCTTTCGTATAGCGACCGAACCGAAAGTTCAACGCCGTCGGTTTTTTGCTGACATTCTGCCTTATAGCCTTCCGAAGACGTTATGCTTTCCACATGGCCCTTATCGTCATAAGTTATATCATATGTCTGGCCTGCGGAGCGGGTTATTTTTACGAGTCTCGCATATTCATACTCGCTGTTGTATTCAAACTCAACATAATCGCCGGTGACATAATCTCTTATTTTTTTCAAATGATAGTTGCCGCACTCTTCCACGTCGTTATAACTGAACAAATAAATATGTTGCACGGTTGCCGTGCTGTAATCGCTTATCAGGCTCAATAAATTTGACGCCGTAACGCGATACAGATAATAGAATTTTCGCTTTTCATCGCTTATAAAAACGAGATATCCGTCTGAATTGAATCCCTTGACCACATTGCCCGATGCAAGCCAACGGATACTTCCGACAGGGGCGATTTTTTCCTGATATAAGGGCAGTTTTTTAATCCATGCGGGCGTTTCGGCGGTATATTGCAGACCGTTGACCGCATCATTTTCTATGATGTACTCGTCACCAAGTGCATCTTTATAATACAGACCGTCAGTTTTTTCAATTAAACGCTCAGCAAAGCTGAGGTTTACGTTAATGCCATAAAGATATGCCTGGTCATTGTCCGAGTCTGCCCTTATAATATGGGTTACTGCAAGTCGTGTAGTCAATCCCTTTCTCATGAGGTCGTTTATTACCCACACCTGTTGCTTTGTGCTCATATCTTCTTTTGCGCTTAGCTGACCGAAGAGGGGAAATGTTTTGTAATACTGCTTTGTTTCTGACATAGTTCAGACTCCTTAATTTTTTAGTTACAAACGTTTGTACTAATCTTTTAACCGCCTAAATATGACAAAAATGGTATAATTAAAAAATAAAACACGCTTTTTCGGTCAAAAAATTTGTGTCCGTTAGGTTTTGCAGGGAAAAAACCATAAAACAGCTATGATATTACAAATGCATAAAACTTAAAGCCACATGTCGGGACTAAAAACGGAAAAAGGGCATAAAAAAAGCCAAAACGGAGACAGGTAAAATTACCTGTCTCCGTTTTGGCGCGGATGGCGAGATTTGCGCCTTTGGCGGCGCGCCCCGGAAAACAGCGGGTGTCCGCTGTTTTGTTTGCGTTCCAACTCTTCTCTCTCCATTCTGCCGCACGCAAACTGCTCGCTCCCGCTCGCACCTCCACCCTCAAATCTCGCCAGTATTTAAAGGCATAAGCCAAAGCGGCGGGAAGGACAAAATCCTTCCCGCCGCTTTGGCGCGGATGGCGAGATTTGCGCCTTTGGCGGCGCGCCCCGGAAAACAGCGG